>Ga0233434_1003513_pt1 | contig 12737 bp, 10 predicted proteins | sample SI_122_August201_4_FD_182738 | JGI IMG/M metagenome (GOLD analysis project Ga0233434, IMG submission 182738) | Seawater microbial communities from Saanich Inlet, British Columbia, Canada - SI_122_August2016_120_MG | ecosystem: Environmental > Aquatic > Marine > Inlet | place: Canada: British... | reverse complement strand
CTCAACCGAGGGCTCGCGACCGCGAAACGCGATGAAATTATCCAACGGATCATTGACACCGCCGCTCTCAAGTATCAATTGCAAAAAATCACGGCCGCACCTGGGATCAAAAATTCCATCTTCCTCGAAACGACTGAAGGCATCTGCTGACAGCACCTCGGCCCACTTGTAACTGTAGTATCCCGCCGCATAACCCCCAGCGAAGATATGCGAGAAGCTGTTTTGGAAGCGATTCCACGCGGGCGTGTGAACAACCGCTATTTTTTCGCGCACTGTATCCAGCGTTTGTTGAATGGCCTGCGCTGTCGACAATGACTCGGCGCCATGCACAGCCATGTCAAAAATCGAGAATTCCAGCTGGCGCAACATCTGCAATGCACACTGGAAATTGCGAGCACCGCGCAGCTTATCGAGTAAATCATCCGGCAGCGCCTCGCCGGTCTGGTAGTGGCCGGAGATCGCTACTAATGCCTCAGGTGCCCAGCACCAGTTCTCCAGAAATTGACTCGGCAACTCCACCGCATCCCAGGGAACGCCGCTGATACCCGCGACAGCGGGCTCGTCGACCTGCGTCAGCAGGTGATGCAGGCCGTGGCCAAACTCGTGAAACAGCGTAACTACATCATCGTGGGTCAACAACGACGGCTTGTCGCCTACGGGTGGCATGAAATTACAGGTCAGAAAAGCCGCCGGTAACTGGAGGGCGCCATCGGCCAAACGCCGCCGACCAATACAGTCGGCCATCCAGGCGCCGCCGCGCTTGTGAGCGCGCGCATACAGATCGAGAAAAAAACATCCGCGCACTACGCCAGTGTGATCTCGCAGTTCAAAAAACAGCACGTCTTCGTGCCAGGTGTGTTCACATTCCGCCTTAACAGCACGTATGCCAAAAAGTTTTTCGGTCACGGCAAAGAGCCCCTCGAGCACCCGCGGCAACGGAAAGTAGGGCCGAACCTGCTCATCGGAAAAAGCAAATCGCGACTGTTTGAGTTTCTCCGAGTAATAAGGAATATCCCAGGCCTGTAAATCGTCGTGGCTATGTGTCGAGCTTGCGAACTCACGTAGCTCGTCAAACTCAACCTGCGCCGCGGGACGGGTGCAAGCGGTCAACCGCTCAAGAAAGTCACTGACCTCCTGTGGCGATCCAGCCATGCGATCTTGCAGTGCATACTCGGCGTAACTGGCAAAACCCAGCAGCCGGGCCATCTCGCCACGCCGGGTGAGAATCTCTACCATCAGATCACCACTGTCGAAACGCTTGGCGTCAGGGCCGACCTCGCTTGCCCGGGTGACATAAGCCTCGTACATCTGCCGCCTCAACCTGCGGTGCTCACTGAACATCATGAATGGCAGATAGAACGGTGCCTGCAGCGAGAACCGCCAACCCGGACAACCTGCAGCGCTGGCCGCCTCACGGGCCAACTCGACCACGCTGTCCGGCAACCCGGCAAGATCTGCCGTCTCATCCAGATCAAGAACCCAATGATCGGTAGCGTCCAGAAGGTTCTGCTCGAAACGGTTGGCGAGGCTTGCCAGTTCGGTCACGATTTCACGAAAACGCTCCCGGGACGATCCCTTGAGCTCTGCACCGGCGAGTCGAAAATCGCGCAGCGCATTTTGCACCACCTTGCGCCGTGCGCCAGAGAGCCCGGCAAATCCACGGCTGTCGGCTATACGGTGGTAACCGCGATAAAGAGCACGGTTCTGCCCGACCTCGCTCTGGAAGGCGCTGATTTTAGGCAAACAAGCGTCAACTGCCGTGCGCAACTCCTGGCTGTCGCGCACGGCATTAAGATGTGACACCGGTGACCAGACTCTCTCCAGTTGCTCTTCCATGTCCTGTAATGGTTCAGCAAAAGACTCCCAGCCCGCATCATCGGCTTGTGATTCAAGCGCCTGTATCTGCAAGCGGTGCTGGTGCAGCACAGCATCGAGTGCCGGCTCTACCAGCGACGGCTCGATCTGGCGAAAACGCGGTAAACCGCTCAGATCCAGCAGGGGATTGTCAGTCAAGGGACTATCTTGGTTACTCATAAATTGATCGCTATCGGTCATGGCAGGCGCCCCGCCCGTCCACATGGACATCCGCGTCACTGCCAAAGTTACTTCGATTACTTTATCATTGCTAACGGTCGGCGCGGATTAAAGCACTCCTTTCCCAGATCTTTCCAATATGACTGAACATTTTGATTTCCTGGTAATCGGTGGTGGTAGCGGCGGTATGGCGGGCGCGCGACGCGCGGCCGAGTACGGTGCCCGCACGGCGATCGTAGAGGGCGATCGACTTGGCGGGACCTGCGTCAATGTAGGCTGCGTGCCCAAGAAGATGATGTGGAATGCGGCGCACTTTGCCGACACTCTGGCTATCGCTGATGACTACGGCTTTGCCCTGCCGGATACCACATTCGACTGGGCATCGTTCAAAGATGCGCGCGATGCGTATATCTTAAGACTGAACGGCATCTACCAGCGTAATCTGGAATCCTCAAAGGTATCACTGTATACCGGTTGGGCTCAGTTTGACTCCACCTCAACCGTTCGCGTGGGTGACCAGTACCTTAGCGCTGACCACATCCTGATTGCGACTGGCGGACGGCCGATGATACCCAAGGTACCCGGAGCGGACCTCGCCATTACCAGCGATGGCTTCTTTGATCTTGACACCCAGCCGCAGCGTCCACTGATTATCGGTGCCGGGTATATCGCGACTGAACTCGCCGGGGCGCTTAATGCGCTTGGGTCCGATGTCACCATGGCGCTGCGCAAAGACATCCTGCTGCGTGGGTTCGATATCACCCTGCGCGAGAGCGTTATGGACGAAATGATATCCGCTGGAATCAACATTCTGACCGGCGTACAGATAATCGGTATTGTTCGCGAAGAAAATGGGCTGCTGGCGGTACAGCGCCAGGACGGTGAGCAGATAAGCGGGTTCGACTGTGTTATCTACGCCATCGGCCGCGATCCGGCCACTGACACCCTGGGCCTGGCATCGACTGGAATAAAACCCGACAGCGCGGGCTACCTAGGCACGGATGAATGGCAGAACACGACTGTGCCAGGGATTTACGCTGTTGGTGATGTCACCGGGCGCCAGGCCCTGACCCCGGTGGCCATTGCTGCCGCAAGGCGCTTGTCGGATCGGCTTTTTGGCGGCCAGGATGAGGCGCGACTGGATTACTTGAATATCCCAAGTGTGGTGTTTTCCCACCCCCCGATCGGCACCGTTGGCCTGACAGAAGACGAGGCACGACAAACTTACGGCCATGACAACGTCAAGATTTACCAGAACCGCTTTACCGACCTTTTTTACTCTGTGACGCACCATCGCGTACCGACCGTGGTCAAACTGGTAGTCACCGGTGCGCAAGAGACAGTGGTCGGCTGTCACGTCGTTGGCCGAGCCGCCGACGAGATGATTCAGGGTTTCGCCGTAGCGGTAAAAATGGGTGCGACCAAAGCAGATCTGGACAACACCGTGGCAATCCATCCCACTGCAGCTGAGGAGTTGGTCACCCTGCGGTGAAGTCGCTCGCCACCTTGCCAAAATAGCACTGCAAAACATGATCTAAGCACCAACAACGCAGGCTCCTTTACAATCTGCGACTAAAGGTTTTCAGGAGTACACAATATGGCGTGGTGGGGCAAACTGATCGGCGGTACGCTAGGCTTCATGATGGGTGGGCCGCTGGGTGCACTGCTCGGCAGCAGTATCGGCCATCAATTTGACAGTGGCAGGGGCCGCGCAGGTGGCTTTGATGCCGGCGGGCAGGAACGTACCCAGGCTGCGTTTTTCACCGCAACTTTCTCTGTCATGGGACACCTGGCCAAAGCTGATGGGCAGGTATCGGAGCACGAGATTCAGGCGGCCCGCAGCCTGATGCACCAGATGCGGCTGAACAAAGCCCAGCGTGAAGCGGCGATCGATCTATTCGAAAAAGGCAAGGAACCCGACTTTCCCCTCGATGCGGTACTGCACCAGTTTCGCAGCGAATGCCACCGACGCACCACCCTGCTGCGCATGTTCCTGGAAATACAGGTGCAGGCTGCCTGGGCCGATGGCCGCATAGATCCGGCCGAAAACCGCATCCTCGCCCATGTAGGTGAAGTCCTCGGTTTCAGCGCTGCCGAGATTGAACAGTTAGTAAATCTGGTCTCCGGAGCGACGGGCCAAGGGCAATCAGGTCAGCGGATGCAGCCACTCGAAGACGCTTACCGAGTGCTGGGCATCTCGGCCGACGCACCTGACGGCGAGGTCAAAAAAGCCTATCGCCGACTGACCAACCAGCACCATCCCGATAAACTCGTCGCCAAAGGTATGCCTGAGGAGATGATCCAACTTGCCAATGAAAAGACCCAGGAAATCCGAAGCGCCTGGGAGCGTGTCCGCGATCACCGCGCCGCTCAAAACTGATTGGACCCGTACCGTAGATTAAGGCTGATCTGATGAACTTATCCCGAATGCTCAACCAGCGTGCAGCCGACAATAAGCCGGTTCGAGTCGTGATAATCGGCTGCGGCAAATTCGCCACCATGTACCTGGCTCAAGCCCGGCGAACCCCGGGCATTCACGTCGCAGGGATCGCCGACCTTAATATCAGCCGGGCCAAGATTAATCTCGCCGCTGCCGGATGGCCCCCTGAACAGTTCAGCGCCGCCACCCTTGATGATGCCCTGAGCAGCGGCCGAACTGTCCTGAGCGAAAACGCATCAGCCCTGATCAGTTCCGGGGCAATCGACGTGGTCATCGAGGCAACCGGCATGCCTCGGGCGGGTATCAGCCACTGTCGCCAGGCGATCGCTGCTGGCCACCATATTGTGATGGTCAATGTCGAAGCCGATGTTCTGGCCGGGCCGTTACTGGCACGCGAGGCTGCCCGTGCCGGCGTAGTCTATAGCCTGGCCTGGGGTGATCAACCGGCGTTGATCTGCGAGCATGTCGACTGGGCGCGTAGCTGTGGCTTTGAAGTCACCGCTGCGGGCAAGGGTACTCGCTACCTGCCAGATTATCATTCGCTCACCCCTGACACGGTCTGGGCTGTGCTCCAGCAATATCTGGACATCGATGATCCAGAAAGTATCAACCTGCAGATGTTTAACTCTTTTCTCGATGGCAGCAAATCGGCTATTGAAATGACTGCTGTGTGTAACGCAACCGGCCTGATACCCCAGGACGCAGGTCTGCAGTTTCCCAGCGCGTCGAGGTTTGAACTTGCCGACATCTGCAAGCCCAGCAGTGATGGCGGTGTGCTGACGCGCTCTGGCACAACCGAAGTGGTATCGTCGCTGACGCGCGCCGGCGAGACTGTTGCCCACCACCTCGCCATGGGTACTTTTGTCGTAATACAGGCAGGCAGTGACTATGCCCGCCAGTGCCTGCGTGAATACCATATGCTGCCCGATAAGACCGGGCAATACGGAGCACTGTACCGGCCAACACACATGATTGGATTGGAACTTGGCGTCTCGATCGCCTCAGTCGCCTTGCGAGGTGAACCGACCGGTCAACCCATGTGTTTTTCGTCAGATGTGGTCGCCATTGCTAAACGGGATTTGAAGATCGGAGAGTTACTGGATGGCGAGGGCGGGCACTGCGTCTTTGGCCGACAGATGCCCTCGGAAAAATCACTGTCTGCCCGGACGGTCCCACTGGGCCTATCTGCCGGGATGCGCCTGGTTCGCAACGTGGCCAGCGGTCAAATGCTGTGTCGCGATGACGTAGACGTCGGCACACCTGACGAAGCGACACTTGCACGTGACGAAATGGTCAGCGCATTTGCGCCGCCCAAGATTCCCCCCGCCACGCAACAATAACTTTAGCTCGTGATTTATCCATCACAACGCTCTCCACTCAAATAAGACTTTTTAGACAATCTGTGGGAGTCAGCCAGCATTCCCATGGGAGCCTGGCAGAGTCATAGGAATACTGGTGGACTACTGAGAGGGTTCAAGAATTTGCCCGCCATCCACATCCGACGCTCACCTCGCCCCTTTCACGCATTGATATAGTGATATAATACTTTCACATTTTCACATAAGGACATTGTCGTTATATATATCCTGTCCACCTGCCGGCGGGGAATTTGATAACACTCGGGCGTGATCTGATTATCGAAACCTCATAGACGGCAGCAGAATGCGCGCAGGTTTTGAATTTCCAAGACCCAAACACCAACGAATGGAGGCTGAATGATGAGAAGACCAGAAGAAATGGGAGCGTTAGTCAGTACAAATGATGAAGGCAATATCTGGTTGGATGACGCTTTCTACGAACTTCACCGTGTCAGACAGGTGGAACTGTTATCACATTGGCTGGGCGAAATAACGGAACTCCATGACGCGATACTGGAGTACCGCATCGGTCAGTTACCAAGTTCTATTCGTCCAGTGTCTCGCCAGAATCGTCCTGAGATATCAGACTTTCCAACCGGCCGGACTACAACTCCAACGCCTATCCAAGCCCTTTAGGAGACGGCTGGGGCCAGCATCAAGCCTCAAGAACCATGCGCGATATCTATTTTGAAGTTCAGCAACCTGATGAGCATCGAGCAAGTTATTGGGATGCTTGCCAATCGCCTTTCGGAATGAAACTCCACTACGCTTAAATAGCGATGGATACAGTCACCCGAGCAGTGGGGGTGGATTACAATGTGTAACCTTGGGCCATAGGGGTCCTTACGCTTGCCGTTGGATTTGTATGTCTTGACGAACCCTGGGGTAATCTTGAACACTGTGGGAGTTCTGTGCGACTGAGATACGCTATTTCCTCATGTATGGGAGTACCAGAAAAGACGTTTATAAGTCTCTCTATCGCTTTTTGTTATGGATACCCTGACTATGGGCCACAATGTACTGATTACCGGTGCTAGCCGGGGCATTGGGTTTGCACTGGCCCGTCAGTATCTTGCTCGGGGCAGCCGGGTGATCGCCACCGCCCGCAATACCGGGGGAGATGATCTGCTTGCATTGCAACAGCAATACCGTGATCAGATCGAACTGCTGACACTGGATGTAACCAGTGCACAGGAAATCGCCCTGATACCCAAAACCCTGGACAAACAACCACTGCATTTACTCATTAATAACGCTGGACTCTATACCTCAAGCGACGACTGCATCGACACACTGGATAGTGACACCTGGCTTAATGAGATACGGGTTAATACGATCGCGCCCTTTATGGTCACCCGGGCGCTGCGGCCAAACCTCGCGGCGACCGGCTGCGCTACAGTTGCGATGATCTCCAGCAAAATGGGTAGCCTGTCGGAAAACCAGTCGGGCGGTGCATACAGTTATCGCTCCAGCAAAGCTGCCCTCAATGCGGTCACACGAAGCCTCGCTCATGATCTGGCGTGCAACAGTATTTCTGTGGTCGCCCTGCATCCGGGGTGGGTACGCACCGATATGGGTGGACCCAAAGCGCCGCTAGACACAACAGTCAGTGCCGCCGGCCTGAAATCGGTGCTGGATAAGGTTGGGCCGGATGACAATGGCAAATTCTTCGATTACACCGGGGCGCAGATTCCATGGTAAACCCCGAGTATCGATGTACTGTTCGCGAATCGACAGATAGAATCGCTTCCAGACCGCACTCAGCGCTGATCGGCCCTCTACTGGCCATCCTGATAACTGGACTGGCAATGACCGCGACCGAGGCAGGCGCCGTGAGCCAGATTTACCCTCCGATCGACGATGAGGACGATATTCTGATCTGTGATGACCTTGACGAAGATGGAATACTCGATGCGCTCGACAATTGCGCCGGATACTTCAACCCGGAACAATCTGACCAGAACCACAACGGCATCGGTGATGCCTGCGAATAACCCGTAACGCCACCAAGGGCCGCAAGCCCCCGATAACATGACAACACATAAAATTGCTCTGCTGGCCGGTGACGGCATAGGTCCCGAGATCATGGCTGAGGCGGTCAAGATCCTGAAACTCATCGAACAGCGTAACAAGGTTTCCTTTGATCTTAGGCCTGCCTTGTTTGGTGCCTGCGCCTGGTTCGAGACCGGAAAGTCTTTTCCTGACGAATCGATCGCCATCTGCGACGAGGCTGATGCGATTCTCAAAGGAACGATCGGCTTAAGTCATGAGGAATCAAAGAAGATTCCCATCGATGAGCAGCCCGAGCGCGGTGCGTTACTGCCAATGCGCCGGCGTTACCAGACTTATGCCAACTTCCGCCCGGTCACCCTGCCGCCAAGCCTTGCCCACTTTTCGCCGTTACGCCCAGAGATCATCGGTGACGGTATCGACCTGGTCATTATCCGTGAACTGGTGGGAGGCCTGTATTTCGGCGCTAAGACCACTGGTGTCAATGATTCTGGACGGCGCTACGTCCACGAGACGCTCGAGTACGACGAAGACCAGATCCGCCAGGTACTCGAGGTGGCTTTCAAATTGTCATCGCAGCGCAAAAAGGTGTTGCACAACGTGCACAAGAGCAATGTGCTTAAGTCCAGCGTACTGTGGAACGAGATCCTTGAAGAAGTTCGCGTAGATTACCCGGATGTACAGGTTGAACATGTGCTGGTCGATGCGGCTGCCACCTACCTGTGCCTTGACCCGACTCGATTTGATGTCATGGTAATGGAGAATATGTTCGGTGACATTCTCAGCGACCAGTGCGGCGGAATCCTCGGATCACTTGGCCTAATGCCTTCGGCCTGTGTCGGCCCGGAAAAATCCTACTACGAGCCCTCGCACGGTTCGGCACCCGATATCGCCGGGCAAGGCATCGCCAATCCCTACTCAATGCTGGGATCGGTGGCGATGATGCTACAAATGAGTTTTGGCATGGAAGCCGAGGCCCGCAACCTGTGGCAGGCCATGCAAAGCGTTTTCACCGATGGCTACACCACCCCTGACCTGGCACGTCGCGGTAACGCGGAAAGACAGATCAGCACCAGCGAATTTGGTGACCGGGTGGTCGCAGCGCTGAAATCAATGCCCAGCAACGGCTAACGCGTTTTACTCCGGCGTATCCAGCGGTTGTGATTCGCCGCCGGGTAGGTCCTGGTGCATTTTCATATTGAGCATGCGCAGAGCCGCATTGACGCTGGCAAAAACCTGATTGGCGTGCACGCCCCGGGTCTTGAACTCGCGGCCGTTGTCATCCCAACTAATAAAACATTCGGTAAGGGCGCTGGTATGGCCGCCCTTGGGAATGCGGATCTCGAAATCCGTCAGCTCCGGGAGCACAAAGCCGTCCGGCTCAAGCACCTGTTTCATCGCCTTGATAAAGGCATCAAAACCGCCGTTGCCAGAATTCGATGACTTGTGGATCTGATCACCGATCCGCACTCGTAGGCTGGCAGTCGACTCGATCTCATAACCGCTGGTAATCGAACAGTTCAGCAGCTCGACATGACGGTAGTCGCCACTTTCCAGAATATCAGCAATGATAAAGGGCAGATCTTCGATGGTGATGGTTGCCTTGGTGTCGGCTATCTCCACGATCTTTTGCAACACCTTACGCTGATTGTCTTCGGACAATTCAATGCCAAGCTCCTCCAGGTTCTTGGTCAGCGATGCCTTGCCGCTCATCTTGCCCAGCGCATAGCTGTGCTGACGATCAAAGCGGTTCGGGCTGAGTTCGGTCTGGTAGAGCTTGCCCTTGCGGTCACCATCGGCATGGATCCCGCTGGTCTGGGTAAACACATCGCTGCCAATAATGGGTGAGTTCGCAGCAACCCGCTTGCCGGAGAAATTCTCGACCATCTGGCTGAGATCGTGAATTTTGGATTCGTCTATCGCAACACTTACCCCGAGCTTATCCTTAAGGACGACAGCCACTTCAGCCAGTGAGACGTTGCCGGCCCGTTCACCTAAGCAGTTCAGCGTTACGTGAATGGATGCGACACCGCACTGCACTGCGGCCATGGCGTTGGCGGTGGCGAGCCCGTAATCGTTGTGCGGATGAAAATCAAAATCCTGCTCAGGGAAACGATCACACATATCGCCAACAGCAGTGGTCACTTCTTGCGGGCTCATCACGCCGAGCGTATCAGGCAGCATCAGGTAACCGATGTTCATGGCCACCAGGCCTTCTACCATCCGGTACACGTAATCGCGACTGTCGCGATACCCATTGGACCAGTCTTCCAGATAAACATTAACCAATAGATTCTGGTCGTGCGCATAAGCCACAGTACGCCCAATGTCGTCCAGATGCTGCTCAAGGGTCTTGCGTAATTGCTCAGTGCAATGCTTCTCGCTGCCCTTGGTCAACAGGTTAAGCACCCGGCCACCAGTGCTCATCAGCCAATCGACACTGCGCCGGTGATCCGTGAAGCCCAGCACTTCGACCCGGTCCAGGCACTCGTTAGTTGCGGCCCAGTCATGAATACGAGTCACAGCCTCTTTTTCGCCGTGTGAGACTCCGGCGGAAGCCACTTCAATACGATCCACTTTGAGGTTGTGCAGTAGCGCGCGGGCAATGCTGACCTTCTCGTCCGGTGCGAACGAGACTCCCTGGGTCTGCTCCCCGTCCCGCAAAGTCGTATCCATCAACAACACATGTTCTCGCATCGAGCATCTCCCGCCGAGCGGGTTAATCTGTCAAAGAACGCGATATTGTATAGGTAAATGATTGTTTAATTGAATGTGTTTGCCAACACCCGTCTATGAGACTAGCCCCGGGGACCACAACAGGATCTCAACCCCAAGAAGATGCTCAGGCCGCAAGTGATCTGATCATAGCCAGCTTGCCACGTTGATCCTGGCGATAAAACCGGCGCAACTCCCGGGTCAGTCCCGGCCCATCCTGAGCTCTCAGGTATCGGCGATCCAACTGGCCGCAATAGTCGCTGGCATAACAGTTGGCCGCCTGGTACCGGGCTCGCGCCTCACAGTTCAATCCACTTTCGAAGGCCACGTTTTCAAAAAGCCAAGAGTGCAGTGACGCCACGTCGAAAGAGTGTCGACCTCCAGCCAGAACCAGCAAACCGATGAACTTATCTATCTCTGCCTGCAGTTCCAGCTCGAGTTGTGTCAGCGTGCGATCAAAACCGGCACGCCAAACCAGATAAAGAAAGTGGCTGACGCCTTCGATGGCATGACAAAACACCTGCGCATCACGGGCGCTGGAAACAGCGTTACCGGTCGCCAACCCGGTGATGACCTCAGGTGCCAGGTAAAGCGAAATGCCTAACTCCCCAGAGGTCTGCTGCAAAAACAGCTTTTCCGGGCAATCCGGTCGGTTGTTATCCCCCTGCAAAGCGCAAGCCACCGCCTGATCTGTCACAAGAAAGTCCATTACGTCGTAATCGACGTTGATCTCGTACACGGCCGCCAGCCAGTGCTGCAGCCGGCTCAGGGAGCGCATTCAGTGCGCCCGGCGGGAAGAAACCCCAAGGTTTATGCCAACTTGCTGTAATTGTCTGGCGTAACGCGCGCTGCCAGTCCGGCGCCAGCGCTCATAAACTGCGAGCAGGTCTTTATCGCTCTTCACGCCTTGTTCAAAAGTGCGTGTCAGCACCTCGGCCAGAAGCGCAAACTTTGTCCCCAATTCCGAAAAAACCGCGCCAGTGCCCTGGCTGGTTCGAGTACAGGCGAGCGACAGGTGCTCGTAAGCATTACCGCCCATGGCAATGTAATAGTCCACCCCTACCGGCTTGCGGCTGAAACTATGTCGAAATACCCCGGCCACAAACAGCGCCACATCGCCGACTCGGCGCAGCGCAACAGCACGCTCAGTGGTTGTCTTGGCTGAAAGTGCCTCACCGTAGACGAGCGCGAGCGGTCGCAGCTCCAGCCCTTGATTCGTGTGCTCAAAAAAATGATCTGTTCGCGTGTAAAAAGTCAGCAGATTAACCAAATAGGCCTGGGTATCTTCCATTACGCTGATACTTTCTTCATCGATCGCATCAGTCACCTTCTGTCTGAAGTAATCTTTTACCGAGCTGCAGTTATGCAAGGTATACGAGCCTGTCGTGCTTGACATACACTTTCTCCAGTTGGGTTACGAACTTACCAAGAACCCATTCTTGCCGAGTAGCGAACTTTCGCAAAGTCAGCACTCCAAGGCGGTGGCTGCTGACCAGTGACTGGAATCGCCATCAACCCCGTTGAGCATCTGCCATGGGCGAAACTAAAGAAAAAACTGAACGAGTGCTGTTGGCGGTGTTACATGGAGATATCGTCGAATTTTCCCGCCTGACCTGGCAGGATGAAGAAGCGACCTTCCACGCGCTGAAAGAGGGCTTTGCCCACGCGCGCATCGTTATTACCAACAACGGGGGACAACTGGTCAACACAGCCGGTGACAGCCTGCTGGCCGTATTCCCTACCGCCAGCGCTGCGGCAATAACCGCCATCGCCCTGCACAAGCGGCTGGCCGTAGCTAACGAGAACGTACCGGAACACCAGTGCTTGCGGGCCCGCATTGGAATCAACCTGGGAGAAGTGATCGTCGACGGTGACCAGGCTTTCGGCAATGGCGTAAACATCGCGGCCCGGCTACAGGAAATCGCCCCCCCTGGGGGCATCTGTATCTCGCAATCAGCGCGTGAGGTCATAGGCGACTCTCTGGATGTCTGTTTCGAATCCATCGGCGATCAATTGCTTCGCAATATTGCCGTACCAGTCCACGCCCACCTGTTGCACACAGATTACGAGATAACACAGCGCGAAGGCAACAACACCACCGACACCCGGCTCGCAATCCTGGTGCTGCCGTTTGCCAGTCTTGATCACAATCTGCCTTTGGACAACATGGGTGAAGCACT
>Ga0233434_1003511_pt1 | contig 12751 bp, 9 predicted proteins | sample SI_122_August201_4_FD_182738 | JGI IMG/M metagenome (GOLD analysis project Ga0233434, IMG submission 182738) | Seawater microbial communities from Saanich Inlet, British Columbia, Canada - SI_122_August2016_120_MG | ecosystem: Environmental > Aquatic > Marine > Inlet | place: Canada: British... | reverse complement strand
ACTACATGACGGCGCGATCACGTTGGACCGGTGATCCTGCCAAACAGCCCGAGTATCAGCTGTTGGCTGGGCAAACGCACGAAGGTTGCGTCTGAACGTCGCCCCTGACGTTTCGCGATTGGATTCCTATCGCGAAGAGCTTTCGACGACGCGGGTGATCGCATCGCGCAAAATCTGTTCTGCGCCGCCCGAGACGAAGGCATCCTTCGGCTCGTAGCCACCTTCGGCAAAGGAACTCGCCAGGGTGATATAGCCGGTGCCCAAGTCGCCATAACCGGCAACGGCGACAAAGGCATCGGGCCGCGCTGCCTGCGTATGCAATTGATACTCGATGAAGGTCTCGCCTGGCAGATGGACGATGGCTGTCTGTTCGTTGAGATGCAGGCAGGTGACGGGGATGGGCCGGTTCTGACGGCGTAGATACGTCAGCATGAGAGCTGCCTTGCTGTGCACTTTGGCACGGTCGCCGGCGGCATCCTTGATCTCGGCCAACAGTGTTTCCTCCGTCAGATCTTCTCTCGGTGGCAGGCAGATGGACTCCACCGTCCAGTGGAGATTCTCGAGGGGTTGCCGTTGCGCCGCTGCTTCAGCTTCGACCATGGCCGCGTGAATGCGCTCGCTGAAGAGCTGTCGATTGTCGTCGACACCGTCATTGTATTTGCCTGCAGTGATATTGCCACCGCAACCTGTGAAGTAGATGTGGGGGATTCCCGAGTCTTGCTGCCGACGATTGCGCGCCAGGCCGACGAATTCTGGTGTGACAATTCCGGTGCCATCCATGCTGGTGGGGTGGACGGCATAGTAGTGCAGGATGGCTAAGGTGGTGTCACCATTGTAAAAGCCGATCGTCTTCAGCATGGGATCGATGACACCTTCTGGCGCGGCACGCACCTCAGGGTCAGCGCACTTGGTCCAGCGCACGGCGGCGACCTTGCCATCGGCGCCCATCACTCTGCGGTTGGACGCGATACGGTCTACCTTGGCCTCGCCGACGGCGATATCCGTGCAAGGGACGAGATTCGCCATCGCCGCAGCCGCAGCCGCTGCGGCCTGCGTTCGAACCCTCTCGGCCCAGTCACCTGACATGATGACATCGGGGCAGCCGTGCTCGTCGAGAATGTCCTGGGCGTCGCGATCGGGCCAGGGTGTGTCATGGGCGTGAATGCAGTGTACGGCGACACGATCTGCATCGGTGCCCACCGCGGTGGCAAGTTCCTCGCGCCAGCGGTCGTAGTCCCCATTGCTCAACTCTGCCCAATCCAGGGCGCATAATACGACCGGTGGCTGACCCTCCTCAACCAGAATGACCCCTAAGGCCGAGAGTGGATCTTCCACCGCCTTGGCAGGTGGATACCAACCGGCGCAGAGGGGAAATCCAAGGGGGGGTGTGATGTCCGATTGAAAGGTGGTCAGCTGGATCATCATTCTGCCTGCGAAGTGGGGGAAGGGAACAGGGCAACCTTAGAAGAATCGGTTCGTTACAACAATGGCTGATTCGCTACCCCAATGGGTGCAAGGTCGGGACTCTGTGCCTCTTCAGGGCTTGACATTGTAGGACCTTCTGGCTTGCCTTGAAATCAGGCGCTTCAAGGGCGCCTCGGTCCGCGGAAAGGGTTGAACCCACCTTCCTCCCAGCTTTCGAAGCATCGCTGGTTATCCAGACCGACCTTCTTTCTGCTTGTTCTCGCGGACGACAAGCGTATCGGAAAGAGGGATATCTATGCCTAGCCGAACCTCCAGCGACCAATCAACCGAGTCTGGTGCAGCACCTGGCGAATTGCCCGCCAGGCCTGACCTCAAGTATTTGAAGAAGCAGGCGAAGGATCTGCTCAAGGCGCACCAGGCAGCCGATCCATCTGCATGCGTGTCGTTGCGGCAATTGCCGCGTTTCGCCACGGCTTCGGATGAAGGCGTTCTCGCCGCTGATCTGACGCTGCATGATGCGCAGTCGGCCGTTGCCCGGGAATATGGCTACCCCCATTGGTCCGCCCTGCGCGATGCAGTGGCGTCGATGGCGGTGCAGACGCAGCCAGCAAATCCCACTTCAACCACACCTACTCAGAAGACACTCAATGCCCGATTGCGGAAGCATACCGAGACGCTCGGTTTCGCGACGGTAGGGGCCTATCGTATCTGGTGTCACAAACAGGGCTTCGAGACACATCTGGAGAAAACGGATGGCCAACTCTACAACGAACTGCTCCATCACCAGCAGACTCCGGCGAGGCCGATTCTTCGCAAGGGCTATCGTCCCGCGCAGGCACGAAAGATCACTCAGGCATTTGAGGCGGTGGAGGGCGATCTATGGGATGGCTGGCGAAAGCTCTTCGACGGCGTTGCAGATCAAGGTGAACGCGATGCCTTGCATCGGCTGTTACTGCACTGTGAGAAGTACGCGAACATCGGGGGGCCATTGGTACGGCAGATTGCATCACACTACCGCGACTGGCTCCGGCCTGTAGAAGAGTGGATCCCCAAGGCGAAGAACAAGAAGGCGTTGTATACGGAGCTGGTCTGTTTCCTGCTTGGGCGGGATGAACTCCCCACCGGCACTGACGTTACAGGTGCCGGCGTTGCGGGAGAAGGCGAAGCACCTACGGCCTGCTATGCGCGCATCCGCGCTCATCGCGAGACGATTCTGAGTCGTGAGGAAGTCGAACAGTTCGAGGAACTTGGCTACTTGAAACTGAAGGGAGCCTTTCCACGTGAGACGGCGCGACAGATTCATGATTTCATGTGGTCGGAGTTAGGGCGGTTGCATGGTTTTCAGAAGAGCGATCCCACGACATGGCAGAAAGAAGGTTGGAACCGAGATCATCTCTCCGCGAGTTGGACGAAGTTGCGGCTGAATCGCAGCAAGGACCATCCGGTCTACGAAGGCATCGCCTCGAGGCGAATGAAAGCAGCGATCGAGGAGTTGGCACAGGAACACGCCCTCTCCCTGAGTCAGAGTTGGGGGGCCTTCACTCCCCGCTTTCCGAGTCTTGAAAAAGCAACGGCCTGGGATCTGGGACGCCGCTGGAGTTGTTATGGTAGCCCCATCAGAAAGTGGATGATGGGTGTGCGAACGTTCTTCACCGACGTGGTTCCACAAGGCGGTGGCGTGCTTCTCGTGGAAGGATCACACCGACTGGTGCACGCCTACTTCGATGGCCTGCGGTTGAGTGAACGAATGGTTACTGGTCAGGCACACACAGACCACTTCTATCAACGGCATGCGTATTTCAGGGAATTGGTGGGGCATGAAGCGAATGTTGTCGACCGCGTGCATTACTTCATGGAGCAGAAAACAAACGTCGACGGGGTGCCCCTGCGTGTTGTCGAGCTTACGGGCGAGCCGGGAGATGCCGTGTTCTACAATCGTTCGCTGGTCTGTGGAAGAGGACGCAACATGACAGATCAGCCTGTGTTTACGCGAGGTTAGTCACTGGGCCGATCCAGAAACATCTCGCCTTCAAAGGGTAGCGGTTCACTTGGACGGGGATAGCGGATCTGTGTCGGTGTCTCGTCCAGTGCCGCTGCCCAGGCATCGTGCCAGTCTTCAAAGGTGGTCTCTGAGCCAGGATCGCGACGGCTGCGAGCAATGAGACTGGGCCACTCGGGTCGCGGCGACGGTTCGCCCGTCTGCTGATAGCGCAGATCCATACTCCAGCGCACGGCGTTCGTATTGTTGGGTCCTGAGCCGTGAGGTGTCAGCTTGTGCATGATCAGCACATCCCCCTTCTGCATGGGAAGGGAGATGGGCTCCGTATCGGGCAGGTCCTTGCTATAGCTCCAGAAGACCGTACGCTGCTGATGAATTCCGGGTTGAACCTGCAAACAACCGTTCTCTTCGGTTGCCTTCACGAGGGGCAGCCAGACCGTCACTTGCAGGATGTCTTTGGCGTCCTGGGTCGTAAACACTGCATCCTGATGGAACGCCACATCTGTTCCGGGTAGTTTCGGGCGCACGTGAGATACAGGATTACAGGAGATCTCCGGGCCGATGAATGGTTCGATGACATCGACGAGTCTCTGATTGCGGAGAAAATCGAAGGTCGCTCGGCGACGCGTATTGCCGATGTCGGGCACTCCGTCGACCTGCTCGCATTCGTCGGCAATGCGTGCCAGGCGCGTCTTGAAGGGCTCATTCTCATGGAGAGAGGCGATCTTGCCCTGGGTGTGCAAGTCGCGAGCGATCTCATCGACGATGAGGTCATGCTCCTGTATCAGTGGTGCGAGGTCGCCATCCGTGAGGGCACCCTTGATGACGACGTAGCCTTCTTGTTCATAGAAGGCCAACTGCTCACTTGTTACAGTCACAAACATCTCCTGTTGTTTCACTGACTGACATAACCTTCAGCCTCTATGCCTGCTCACCTCGCCGGCTGCGCCCGAATCTCGGCGGCGCTCACGTCGGGGGATGAAATGGTGCACTTCTGTCGATCAGAGTTTCACCTGATCGTCGAGCCCCGTAACAGCCCGGGTCTCTGGGTTTACGTATGTCCTGCGAGGATTCGGGCGACGTGAATGCGCCGCTCGATTGGGCTGCGCCGCCGTGGTGAGCAGGCGGCGTCATTCTTTGATACTCGTCATCAAGAGAAATTGTTGGCTGCTGTTGGCAACAGCGGCTTGCAGCGCTGTTGGAAGTAATAGTGTGCAGCGTGTCATCCAGGCAACCGCTGCAGAATCCAGCTGTCAACTTCGGCGACGACCTGCTCTAGCGTCATGTGCGACGTGTCGAGGACCGTCGCATTCTCCCGTTCGTCCGCCTCCGCTGACAGCTTCCGTGTCTCATCGATACAGCCGTCGACCTGTGTATCGGGATAGGCTCTCTCCTCGAGTCGTTGCTTCTGCGTCTCCGGGTCGCAGGCCAGAACGAGATAGTGAATCGGCGAAAAGAACTGTGTGGAGTGGAATTGCTCCATCTGGCTCGGATAAGCCCAGCCTGTCAGAACGAGGGGCTGACGATTTCGGCCAAGGGTTCGGCAAACGATTGCCACATGATTCCAGTAACGCTCCCACGAATCGTATCCGCCCCGCCCATGGAGGAGGTAATCCGCTTCCACGATAAAGTAGGGATTGGGCTTTTTCAGCAGGGCTTGCGTGACCGTCGTCTTTCCACAACCCCCCGCACCCGTGATCACCAGCAGGGGAACAAATGGGATCTGGTTTTCGGTCCCGCACTCGGCGCACACAGCGGCGCTCCGCTTCAGGACAGCCTCTCCATGGGTTGTCGCTGCCCTGCAGGTGTCGCAGTAGTGCATTGTGGTGGTCTCCTCGGAGGATCGTAACTTCAAAAGGAAGTGTGGGGTGGTGGGCCGACGCTGGCAACCGGCGTGCGGAATACATAAGGGTAGCGTGAAGTCGACGTCATCGTCTCTTCCTGGCCAAGGTGCAAGTCCGAGTCAACTTCTTACTTGCCATGCACGCCCTACACTCACCATTATGCCTCTTGATTCAGGTGACACCTCAGAACCACATCGACTCGAGCCGACACGACAGGAACAGACATGCCGCCGCGCTACCCGGCCCCCACAATCGAGACCAAAGCTGGTGAGTGGCGAAAGGTCGAAATCCTTCTCGACGGAGTGTCCGTCTCCCGCCTCTGGATCGTCGATCGCGACATGCGCATTGGCGCCGCCGTCCTCAAGACCGCCGGCATCGCTGGTGTCGGCACTGACCGGAAGCACCGCAAACGGGGCCTCGCGCTGCGCGTGCTGGAGCGCTCCATCCAACTGATGCACGAAGAGGAATACGACGCCTCGTTCCTCTATGGAATCCAGGATTTCTATCGCCGCGTCGGATTCGCGACCTGTTTTGCCCAGCACGGCTTCTCCGTCGACACGCGCAAGGCCGAAGCGGTGCGCTCCCCCCTGCGTACGCGTCTCATCACACAGGCCGATTTCGGGCAAGTGCGTTCTCTCTACGAACGGCAGAATCGCGACCGCACCGGGTCTGTCGTTCGTCAGCGGCGCTGGAAGGACTTCGTCATGGGATCGGGCTTCGGTGTGTCGCATGCCACCGTCGTCGTGTACAAGCCTGGCGCGCGGAAACGAGTCCTGGGCTACGTGCACTATGACAACGTCGACGATCGCTGTCGCGCCGCCGAGGTGGGCGGCCAAGGCGATGCCGTGATTGGCGCCATCATGCGCTACCTCGGAGAGCGATCTGTCCTGCTGCGACGGGAGCGTGTCTCCTTCAGCTGCCCCAATGATCATCCCGTCGCAGTGTACGCCCGGCGACTGGGCTATCAGGACGAGACCAGATACGAGCGCAATGCGGGTGCTATGGGCCGCAGTCTCCACCTGCCACGGTTTTTGACGGCCCTGATACCCGAGTTGGAGCGTCTCTGGCCAGCGGAGGCGCCATCTCGACTGGTTATCCGCTGTGGCGATGAAGCGGCGACGCTCCTGCGACGCAAGGAGAAGGTCAGCGTCAGCACCCGGTCGAGCGGTCACGGTTTGCAGATAGTCGACACGGGCGTGATGATGCAACTGGTCATGGGATACCGAGACGTGGACGACGCCGAGAGTGGCGTCAGTGGTTCGGCGCGTGAGCTTGATCTGGCGCGGGCTCTTTTCCCGCTACGCGTTGGTCACATGTGGTGGCCGGATCGATTCTAATCGGCCAAGCGGCACGCGGCTTCACCCGAGACGAGCAGATTCTTATTCTAGGAACCTATGATATTGGACATCAAGACAAATCGTTGGCTGCTGTGGGCAACTGCCGCCATGATCAGTGCCTGCGGCAGTGATTCTTCGTCACCCGTTGCGTCGATGCCTGCTGCTCCATGGACAGGAGAGATCCACGTCCTCGATGGGGCGGGTAGCGGCGTGCCCGGGTTGCTGGTGCAGGTCGATTACGCAACGGCAGACTTGCCAAAGAAGCACACGGATGTGGCAGACGTGAATTCTACGCAGGTCAGCGTCTATACCGATCATGATGGGATCGCCCGGATAAAAACGGCGGATCTGGGTGAAATCTGGATCCATCGGCTGCGGCTGTTGGCAGATGAAGAGGTCCTGCATGAGCAAATGCTGACTTCGACAGATGAGCAGAGCATTGGCGAACTCGATGCGGCATCCTATCTGTTTCGCCTTGATCTGTCTGTGGACTACGAGATCTCCGCTGAGCGTGACAGCATCGCCGCGGCCGCCGTGATCGGTGCATGGCGAACGGCCTTTGTTGAGGACGGTATCAATTTCGGTCGGACCCTCACGTATGATGCGAATGGCAGGTTCAGTGGAGCACTGAGACAGGATGGGGATGAGTTTCTCATTCAAGGCACCTGGGTCATACGCAATCTGATTCTGACGACGGCTTTCGTTTTCAATGGCCAACTGGAGCGGCACAGCACACGCTTTGAGGTGAGTGGCTCGACGATGACGACGAGGGGCATCCCGGCGGGCACGCCACGCCACTGGGCGAAGCAGTAGCGATGGGCGAATCAGTCGAGCAGTCACCGCCGCGATGACAACGGGTATCACAGTCTCCGCCTGGGCCCAATCCGTTGATGGACGTGGCGAGGCGATCCAGGCGCTGGTGTCCAAGTGGCGTCCGCCAGATCACTGGCCGGGATTCTCCGCCGTTGATGCCGGCAACACAGAGGGTCTGCCGACACGCGGATATTTTGGCGCTGTTTGCGATGGGCGCTACGTCTACTTCGTTCCTGAGCAGCATGGGGAGAGTGGCTTCCCGACTCATGCGAATGTGCTGCGCCTGGACACGTTAGGTGACTTTCGTGACCCCGCCAGTTTCACCGCCTATGACGCGAGTCGTACGCAAGGGCTGGACACGCGGGGCTTTTATGGCGCTGTCTACGATGGTCGCTGGGTCTACTTCGTCCCACGCCAGATCGACATGGAACTCTATCACTCTCGGGTGCTGCGTCTCGATACGCAGAGCGACTTTCATGACCCGGCGAGTTGGTCGTCACAGGATGTTGGCGAAGAGCACTCTCAGCAGAGTGCTGCTTTCGATGGCCGCTATGTCTACTTCTGTCCCGGATTCTCAGGCGATCCGAGCAAGGAAGACGAACACTGTGGGCGGGTGATTCGCCTCGACACACAGGGCGACTTCCAAGACGCAGCGAGCTATGTATCCATCGATATCTCGGACTTCCTCGGAGCTGATGCGGCATGCTTCGACGGCGCCGCCTTCGATGGCCGATACATCTACTTCGTGCCGCTCTACAGTGGCCTCGCTGTGCGCTTTGACACCTTGGGTGTTTTCGAAGACCCTGAAGCCTGGCAGGCCTATGACGTGCGACCCCATGGTTTTGGGCTCGCTGTCGGGGCTGTCTTCGATGGCACATGGCTCTACTACTGTGCTTACGGTCATGGTGTCATCGTTCGCTTCGATACGCGTCGAGATTTTGACGACCCCCAAGCGTGGGAATCGAAGAATGCAGAGCTGACCAATGGCCTGCGGACGTCCGGTTTTGACGGAGGATTCTTCGACGGCCGCTTCGTGACGTTCCAACCGTTCTTTCTGCACGAGGGGCCTGGGCCACGGGACAATCTGTTCCACTCGCACTATCTGCGTTATGATGTGACGCAGCCCTTTGATGAAGACGACAGCTGGCAGTCTTACGACGCATCAGCGACGGATGGACTGCACAGTGTGGGCTACAATGGCGGGGCCTTCGATGGCAGGTATTTCTACGCAGCGCCCTGGCAGCAAGGACCCAAGGTTCACAAAGAAGGTGAATTCGTTACGCACGGGATCGTGCTGCGATGTGATACCCTCGGAGATGAGAGTGCTTTCAGTCTGCGCTGGTGCGATTTAGGTCACAATGGGGGCCTGAATGCTGGAGTCATCGGCCCCAGTTTCCTCATCAACACTCAGGGCACGTGCCTTCGCGTCAGTGATTCGCGGCTGTTGTCACCGGGGCTCCACCACCTGGCCGGGACGTATGACGGTCAAGTAGTCCGCCTCTTCGTCGATGGCGACCTGGTCGCTGAGCAGCAGCATGTGGGTACGATTCCCACGTCTGAGCTGCCCGTTGCGGTGGGTCACATACAGGATGGCGCGGGGGCTCTTCGCGGCGAGGTGATTGAATCGCAGATACAAGCCAAAGCAGCGAGTGTCAGTGAGATTGCTGACACTTTCGCACAAGGCCTTCCGCGACTTACATGAGTGTTCAATCGTCGTCGTCACGGTCGCTGAGTAGCTCTCCTCGCTGCAACCGTTCGGCATTCTCCGTCGACCAGAGAATATTCTTCATCACCTTCTGAGCTGTGATGTAGCGTGTCGCTGCCAGCATGTGGATGCGCTTTTCCTCCGGATCGCTGCTCAGCTCGTAGTGACGGAAGGCGGCCTCCAGAATCTGGAACATGTGTAATTCGGCATCTTCCCGCAGCATGATGTGCGCCAGTGTGTGTCGCAGGGGAGCGATGTCGTGCCCCTCTTCCAGATACTGGTTCACCAGGATCTCCGCCTCGGCGACCTTCTGGAAATCGGCGAATTCCTGCAGGCGGTCGAGCATCTGTTTTGGCGAATCGAAGGACTCCTCGCCAAGTAGGCGCTGGCCCTCGCGCGGCACTCGCGCGGAGGGCATGTTGAGCCAGCGCATGTAGGTCGTGAAGACGGCGCCATGAAACAGACCGCGCAGCAACTGCGCTGAGGGTGCACGTTGGAAGGCCCGATACAAACCGTGGGCATAGGAGTAGATGTTGGCCACATCGTGCCAGTCGCCCTCGTTCTTGAGATGAAAACGCACGGTGCGCACGGCGCCGGCGTAGGTCATGGCGCGGCAAAGAGCCAGGGGGCTGACACCGGCTCGCAGCTTCTGCTCGATCTGCTCTACAATTGGTTCGAAGTCGTCACCGAGCATGATCTTGGTAAAGGCCGACACATCCAATGTCTCTTCGGGTGCTGCCTGATTCGCGTCCCAGATCTCTTCGATTCGATCCAAGACCGGCGCAAGGACGGGCACCGCGTCCTGCCAACGTGAGGTTTCCTCGTGGCGGGTGCGCGAGACGAGGTCGACGATGATCGGTCGCAGGATCTCGTGAGCACCTTCCCAACCTACATAGTCGAGGCCCTCAAACATCTTGTTGGCGAAATCGAGAGCGTGTCCATCGCCGGTGAAGTAGAAGTCCGTCGCTGCGGTGAACACGAAATCAGATAACACGGATACCGGTTCGCCGCGATCGTGCAGGGTGAGCAGAATGCGTTCGGCGGCGCCACGATCACGCAGGTCTATGTAGCGACGAAACCATCGTTTTAGCGTCACCAGGTCAGGGTCGGCGCTGGTGCGTGGAAAGGGAAAGCGCTGACGACGAGAGCTGCCCGACGTGCGATTGGCGATCTGTGTCAGGCCATGCACGAGAAACAGATTGTGGTCGGCGGGATCAATATCATCCCAGAGATTGCCGCACAGGGTGAGGATGGCGACACCGGAAGACCATCCATCACTCGTCTTGTGTGCTCCATAGAACAGGCCGTGCTGAATGATCTCCTGCGGTGTGGCACCAGACTCGCGCAGTGCGGTGACGGCTTTGGCGATGAGAAAGGTGGAGCGATCCTTGAGGCCTTGTTCAAGGGCGCGCTTGCCGCGATCGACGAGACGCTGCCGTGCGGCGCTCTTGGCGCCCTTCGGGATACCGACAAAGAGCACATCGTCGCGCACGTCAATGGGGAAGCTGGCGACATCATCGCCATTGGTCAGAAAGCATCCTCCCGTCTTCAGATCGAATTCCCAGTGATGCCAATGGCAGATGAGCACACCGTCACGCACGCTGCCCTCCGACAGGGGATACCCCATGTGCGGACAGCGGTTATCGCAGGCATAGAAGCCATCCTCGTAGCGGTAGACGGCCAGATGGTTGCCGTCGATAGAGAATGGCTTACCCACGCCTTCCTCGACGTCAGCTGTGGGACACAATTCGTGAAAGACCATGTCTTCGGCAGTAGTCGAAGGGGCAGGCGGAGGCGCCTGATCGTTGTCGAAGTCGGCAGGGGCGGAGTCGGGTGTGCGGAGGGTCATGGCGGGTCTCCTGTTAAGCGGTCCGGCCTAAAACTGACGTTAAGCTAAAACTGACGTTAAGAAGGGCGAGCGCAAATGGTGGCCATGATTCGTGACGATCCGGTCTGCGTCTGATTGCCCCTGTTTCGTCGAATGGTCCCCAAGAAATGGTTCCTGAGATCCCTGTTTGTCGGTGCTGGTGCTGTACACTTCCATTGGGTGCATGAATCATGATCTGCAACATGTGACCTACCAATCATCGGCGGCAGAGAAGGCGGAGGCTCTGAAGTTTTCGAGTGGCGACCATCTCTGGGCTTCGCAATCGCGTCTGATCAAACCGTGGGGGCAGGAGACCTATGGACTTGCAAGTGTCTTCGACGGTGATCGGTGTCTCGGCACAACGGCCTACACCATCGGGCCGCGAGGTCAGGGAATCCTCTCGCAGGTATTCACCGACCCGGCGTATCGACGCCAGGGGATCGGCAGGATCACGCTGGAGGCGACAATCCAGGCTTATCGCCAAGAAGGGGCCCTCGCCGTCTATCTGGCTGCGTGGAAACCATTCACGCGAGAGTTCTATCAGTCCGTCGGTTTTCAGCTTGTCGGCAGGATGGGTGAACGCTACGCCTACAAGCTGACCCTTGATCCTGCCGGCGAAGAGGAGTGTCTCTTTGCTCTGGGGCAGCAAGCCGAGCTTCGCAGTTTGGCCGCCGATGATCAGGGTGATCTGAGTTCGCTGTTCAATGCATCACCCGCGTCGATCAAGAGTTACGAATTGGGGTGTTTCACTGGATCCCATTTCGAGGGCGAATTCTACACGATTCGTCAACGCGAGGATGTGGAGACGATCGTTCTGGATGGGGAGGAGACGATCCTCGGCTTTGGTACCATCTTTCCTCAGCAGCGGCGCCATCAGACGCACTGCGGTGTGCTGGATGTTGTCATCCATCCTAGCTACTCTGATCGCTACGCCGAAATGGTGGAGGCTCTGCAGGCGCGGACGCCTCTCGATCAGGTGATAGCCTATGTGATCCCGGAGGATACCGAACGATGCCAGGTGCTCGAGCGGCTGGGATATCGTTCGATCGGACGCGTGACCGATGGCATACGGATCGGATCGGAGGGGATGGATCTGACGATGTACGAGAAGAACCTGAACACGTAGTCTCAGTGAAATAGATGGCAGAGCCCGCCAGTGCATCACAGCAAATCCATTCGCTAAACGAAAGAAAACGCCCCTTGCCAGAATTCTCAGACCCATTCCGGATCTCAACGACAGGATCAACGCGCGCGACCTCCTACAACTGGTCGAACAAAATCCTGACGCTCGACGGCAAGACACACGTTGTCTGGCTCGACGCGATCGCGATGGTTTGCGGTCGCACGTACGATCACCAGACGGATCGCTGGGGGGCGATCGTTCGGATCGACGAGGGGTCTGACAACCACACCTGTCCTTGCATCACCGCCGATGGTGACGGCCACATACGCCTTACCTATGGGCCCCACGGAATCAGTGGCGACTGGAATCAGGCAAGGGTCAAGTGGAAACGGTCTCAACACCCAGGATCTCTGGAAAGTTGGGAACCCGTCGGTGAAGGTTACAGGGCCTTCTGGTCATCCTTTGGTTACAATGCGACGGCGGCATCGATTGTGAACACGCCATCCGGACTTGATGCGGTGGTCTGCCGAGGCGGTGAACATCCGCCGCAGACCGTATTTCACGCCCAACGCGCGGTCGGCGGCTGGACGTCGGCGAAACCTCTGTTCGGTCAGCAGATCGAACCCCAGTACACACAC
>Ga0233434_1003499_pt1 | contig 12775 bp, 11 predicted proteins | sample SI_122_August201_4_FD_182738 | JGI IMG/M metagenome (GOLD analysis project Ga0233434, IMG submission 182738) | Seawater microbial communities from Saanich Inlet, British Columbia, Canada - SI_122_August2016_120_MG | ecosystem: Environmental > Aquatic > Marine > Inlet | place: Canada: British... | reverse complement strand
CTACTTTTTCTATGCCAACCTGAATTATTTATACCTACACCCATTTTTTATTTGAGTATTCAAACTAAATACCGTAATATATGATTATGTATATATGTATCTGTAAGGGCATTACCGAAGACAAAATAAGAAGCGCAATAAAGCTCTCTCACAAACCTAATACAAAAGACATCCTTAAAAAACTAGGAGTTGGTACCGACTGCGGAACATGTTTACTTCACTCAATAGACACTATTATTTCTGAGATAAAAGCTAAAAATAAAACAGATAAAACCTCATCATTCAAAGTTTGAAACACCAAACTAAATAATGTTTTCCATACATTTAAATTAAGTTGATCTATTTTTTTATAATAGGCTATTCTAAATAATATTTTTAATTCAGAGGATTTTATCATGAAAGGTGATCAAAAGATTATAGACGCACTAAATGTCGTTTTAGGACAAGAGTTAGTGGCAATTAACCAATACTTTTTACACTCAAGAATGCTTCAAGACCAAGGCGTCGCAAAGCTTGGTAAACTTGAATACGAGGCAAGTATTGATGAAATGAAACATGCTGATGAGCTAATTAAAAGAATTCTTTTCCTAGAGGGACTACCAAATCTTCAAAAGCTTGGACCTCTGTTCATTGGAACTGACACTAAAAGCATCCTAGAGTGTGATCTAAAGCTTGAACATCAAAACCACCAAGCGATAAAAGATGGTATCAAAGCTTCTGAAAGTATCGGCGACTATGTTTCAAGAGATTTATTTTCCTCCATTTTAAAGTCAGAAGAAGACCACATTGATTGGTTAGAAATGAACCTAACATTAATCAATAACATAGGAATAGAGCGATTTATTCAATCGCAAATGGAGCCTGACGAGGCAAATCACTAAAGAGAACATATAAAAAGAAACAAAAAAAGGCCGTTTTTAACGGCCTTTTTTTTATTTTATATAAACTCTAAATTCTTTTTCTTTCACGATCTCTTCATCGTAACTGACGACTGCTTTAAAATTCACCCATTTCTTTCTCACTTTTCCATCAAACTGATAAGAAACAAAAGCACTTCTCGTTTGATTAATTCTAGGTGCTTCGATGAGAGTTGTTGATTTATCAAATGTTTTCACCTCACTTGGCCCTGAAACTTTAACTAGTTCAACTTTATATTTACCTTTCACTCCTGGGTTAATTCCGGATAGAAAAACTTCTACTTCGCTAACACGATAAACCCATTTAAATGGCCAAAACTTCCATTTTCTCCACTTTGTTTTTTCATCATATTCTAAAGATACATCAACTTTTGGGTTAACCTTAATATTTTTTTGAACTTTTACTTTTTCTATTAATGGTGAATCAACTTGATCCCCCTCACTTTTTACTTCAAGAACAAAGGATAAAGGATCGCCCGGTTTTGCAGAGTCTTTAATTTTAAACTTTAATACATTTTCAATATCAAGCTTTGATTCTTTAGTTATCTTTGGAAGACTAACCCATGAATTATCCGCACTAATATTCGAAGATAAGTTCGTCAGCCTAACCTTGGCCTTACCTGAAGATAAATCAGCACCTCCAACATTTTTAACAAGTAAACTAACCACGACACTAGCACCCGCCCTAAGCTCATTTTTTGGCGCATCACTTTTAAGAGTGATACTTGTTTCATGAACAACACCTATTAAAGAATTATTTGCATAAAAACCACTTACATCACTTTGGGCACGTAACTTCGCCTCCTCTGATAGTGATGCAATGTTTTCATCAAAGCCAAATTTTTGACCAGCCTCAAACCCTATTTTATATCGTTCACCTGAACCAATGGCGAAATACTCATCATAAGAGAGCTCATAACCTTTCGATCTACCCTCTTGAAATCTCACTGTTTTATTTTGAGTAAATTCATCTCTAAAAACAGGGTTATAAGATCTTTCATACTCCGCGAAATAAGCTTCTTTATGCTTTGATAAATAGGCTCCTTCATACCCTCGAACAAAAGACTCCTCACAAGCTCTTTGCATATCAATGTATCGATAAACGTTGTCACAAGATCTCCCTACTGACGGTACAGAAAACTGCGGATTTGTGTAGGAAAAACTTGGCTTTGATAACTTCACTGAAGGAGTATCTAGCCGCCGAAGCTCTGCTTGAGTTAACTTAATGAGTTGATCAATTCCGTCTTGAATATTTTTATCCTCAAGAATATTGCCGCCAAAGCTTGAAGGCAGACTTCTTAAGAAACTTTCCTTATTATTTTTGAATTCACTTAATAACTTATTTCTTAATTGTCTAAACGAATTTGGGTAAACCACATTGCTTGCCCGATCTTTTGCCGCGTTTAACCCCACTTGATACCCTCGAGAGTATCCTTCATTGTACGATGATTCATCCGCTCTTCCGTCTCTTAGGCCCTCAACTTTTCCATTTTTTGCCCCATCAACAAGTCCATCTAGGTAACCAGTTAAAAGGCCAATTTTTTCACCAAAAATACGAGCATTACTTTCCGCCTCATTACCAGAATTTCTCTCACCTTCTCTATACGCACGATCAGAAGCCTGATCCACACCTGAAGATCTTCCTCGAGATGATGCATCTGTTAGGTACATTTGATAAGCATTAAATCTCTCATCTCTTAACCTTGTGACATCTGATAAGGACCTGTTAACAGCATCGAGGTCACGCTGATTTGATGAGAGTGCAAGCTCAATTCTTCTTTGCTCACGATTTTGAAACTCAATTTCTTCATTGAGTTGATCAACTGTTCGTTGAATTTGAGACATCAGCCTTGAGTTTCTATTTCTCTCTTCAGTTAATCCATTAACTTGAACGCGAAGGCTTGAATTAATTCTATTAAGCTCGGGAATTCTTCGCTCAATAAATTTTATTCGATTTACATTTGCAACAATTTCTTGCTCAAGCCTAGCAAGCTTTCCTAACACATTTTGATAAGATGAATTAATCGAATCTAACTCTCTACGCTCTCTGGCCAGAAGTCCTCTTTTTTGAGCGATCTCTCTATTTTTCCCTTCAAGAGCAGACCTCAACTGGGATACCTGCCTAGACTTCCCTCGAATGCTATCTTGAAGAGAGACCTTACGGCTGGTTTTTTGAATAACTAAACGCTCCAGACTCTGGATCTCCCTATTCAAGTTTGAAATTAGAGTTGGGATCTGCTGCTTTAGTCGCTCAAGATCAGTTATTTTTTTGGATAAATTACCTAACTCTGCTTGCTTCGCTCTTAATAGTTTTGTTGTACTTGTTAGCGACGACTGGCTTTTTGATAGTTCTGTTTTTTTGGAAGAAATTTTTAATTTAAGTCGGGAAAGCTCTTGTTTCAACGAAGATATTTTTCTTTTTAGCTCCGCTTCTTTAGCAAAGTCTCTACGACTCATTCTTTGCAGTCGAGATAGTTCTCGTTGATAAGAGATGAGGGTTTGGTTCTTTGAATTATAGTTTTGGTCCAAGACTTGAAGCTCTCTGGAAATTCTAGTGATCGCTGTTTTAAATTGGCCGACTTTTCTATCAAGCGAGCTGATTTGTGTTTTTAGACTTCTCACTTTTGAACTGAGATCATTAATCTCTCTACTAATTGTCGTCTGACGACTTGAAAGTCTTGATCGCTCCGCCTTTTTTTCTCTGATTTGTCTCGTTGCACTTTCAATTTCAGAATCAATTGATTTGATTTGAGATCTAACCGAACTTATTTCACGATCAAGGTCGGCTATTTGTCTTGAGATAGCGCTAGCTTGAGATTCAAGACTTGAGAGCTGCTGAGTTAAAGAGTTAACAACACTCTGCTGGCGATTTAAATCTCTTAAAACTCGTGATTTTTCTTGGTTTAAGCTGTCTTTGATTCGAAGGTTTTTTCCATGGTCTCTTTGTCTAGAATCAAGTTCTGCCCGTAGACCTCTTGACTCTACTTGGTTTCGATCAATTTGAGCTAGTGTAACCGATCTTTGACGCTGAATTTGCTCATCTCTTTGATAAAGTCGACTGAGCTCTCTATCCTCATCACTGACTTCTCTATTTAATTGATCAAGAGTTGTCTGAGTAATTCTAAGGTCCCTTAATATCGTCTCTTTTATGGTGATTAGTTCGGCACGTTGCTGCTCCAGTTCACCCAACTGTCTTTCATAGTATGGATAGTTAATTTCATCTGGCATTCCCCTAGCAACACTAACCGTTGGTATAACTAGAAAGCTAAGACAAATAAGCGATAATGACCTCATAATTTCCCCCAATACAAGATGCGTCATCTTCTATGAATCAAGAAAAATATAGAATATCAAGTTAGAAAAAAACGAGGATACATGATGAGAGATTTTTACATATAACCAGTGTCATATTGACACTATACTTGGGGCTAACCTAAGGCCTTAAGTTCCCCCCATAAAAAGTTGAACAGGGCAACTCTATCAGATTTACGGGACTTTATAGTCATGCAATAGATGAACTCTTTACCCTTGAAATCATAAAAACAGGAATCAATAAAAATACGCTGCCCAAAAGATACGGCGCAGAGTCTCCGATTCTCCAGTAAATGATTGCCGCCGCCAATGGCCCAAAAACTCTTGCCAATGCCCCAAGACTTCTAAAGATACCAATACTTCTCCCTTGTAACTCTGGTGGAGATAATAAGGATACCAGACTTGTTAACGTAGGGACGGCCATTGATGAACCAGCCGCAAGAAAAAATAACCCGCAGTATAAAAGAAAACTATTGGTTGCAAAGGCGATAAGAATAAGCCCAGGGATGGAAAATAAAATCCCCTGAATGGCCATTTTCTTTTCCCCAACTTGAGCCGCTTTTCTTCTTACATACCCACCTTGAACCATTGCGATGATAAACCCGATAAAAATGAACATATAGGCGTTATCAATACTTTCGTAACCAAGACGTTCCATCGCTAGGAATGTCAGAGTAAATTCCATCCCACTAAACGCAAGTAGAAATAGAAAATGCCCCACATTAACAAGATTTAGCCCTGGGTATGGAAGAGGTTTAAAAAGTTTAATCGGATTAACGCTTCTATTCATTTCCCCCTTCCCTCTTTTCTCCTCGGGGAGTGTTTCTTTAAACTTTTTAGCGATCCAGATAACATTAAAAAGACTTAATAAAAAAGCCACTAGCGCTGGGGTACTAAATGGATTTACTCCATATTGAACAAGACTTGGATATAGTTCATCTAGTCTTATTAAAGAAAAGATTCCCCCCATCGCTGGCCCTAAAATAAAACCAAAAGCAAAGGCAATTCCAATAAGCGCCATTCCTTTTGATCTATTTTTACTGGTAGTCACATCCGCTACGACAGCAGTGGCAGTAGATATATTTCCTCCCATAATTCCGCCGATAAACCTCGCGATAATCAATGTTGTAAAGCTGCCGGAGAAAAACCAAAGAAGGTAGCTAACCGCTAGTCCAAAAACTGAAACCAAAAGCACAGGTCTTCGCCCAATACGATCACTAATTGTTCCCCAAAGAGGTGCTGCGATAAACTGTAAAAATGAATAAAGTGCACCAAGCGCACCGCCAAATAAAACAATTCCGCTGATTTTATCTGTTACTCCTCCGGCGGCCGTAAGACTTGAAACGGAATTAAAAATTAGATTTAGAAAATAATTATCTCCATCATATTGAAGGTAGTGTTTCGCGAGCGACGGGAACAAAGGAAAGATGATTGAAAATCCAACCAAGTCTAAAAATAGCGTTAAAAAAACAATACTCATCGTTCCTTTTGCTTCTTTTGAAAGAGGCGGGTTTTCATAAGTTTGCTCAGGCATCGAATCAAAAATATTTTCTTCAACGGTGTAAAATTGCTTTTCTCTATCTGCTCTTGAGTCATAGGCAAGACTGTGGAGAAATTCAGAAAATGACTTTGACCAGGCAGGGTCAGCATTAAGGCACGTCACTTGCGTTGCGTGTCCGCCGACTTCTTCGACCGCTTCAGCAAGCTCTGTTCCAATTTCATCTGTTGTTTCCAAGCAATCAATTAAAAATGCCGGGCAATAAACGGCGATATTTTTTCTTCCACTTTCAGCAAGTTTAACTGCGTACTCTTCAGTGTCCGGAGTAAGCCACTCATCGTTTCCAAACCTTGATTGAAAACATTGATGAATATTATCTTGCGCAATTCCCGTGATTCTATTTTTAATTAACGTGTATGTTTCCCAGCAGTGCTTATAATAAACATCGCCTTTTTCAATAATTCTTATCTTTGGTAGTCCGTGGAAAGAGAGAATTAGCTCTTCCACTTCTTTGCCCGCTGCTTTTTGCTCAGCGAGGTGCTGTTCTACTAAACGAACCGAATGATCAATAAAACACTTAGCGCGTTGGTGATTAGCAATAAATTCAAAGCTTGGCATGTTAACACGGTTACCAAGTTCTTTTCCTAGAGCATCAATAGCGGCCATCGTTGTCGATTCACTAAATTGAGGAAAAAGAGGAAGAAAAAGCCAACGACCTTCATCATTTGGGCCAAACTCTTTCACCATGTTTTCCCAGTCATCCACCAGCTCATGGGCTCGTGGGCTGGAAAGCAAGTAAGCTGTCTTAACAAATAGGTTTTCACTACCGATATTTTTTTCCACCTCATCGCGAAGGTCTTCAGTAATATCTACCAGTGGAAAACCTTTTCCACTCCATATTCGAGAGTATGCCTCAGCCGAGCGCTTGGGTCGAAATGGTAAGACGAAACAATTAAGAATAATTTTCCATAGAAGAGGATTTATATCTACAACCCTAGGGTCTCCTAAGAACTCTCTTAGGTACTCTCTGACATCTTTGACAGCTGGAGTTTTGGGGGAACCTAGTTGAAGAAGAACGACGTTGACTTTATCGGCCATGGAAGCACCTTATTTATTAATAACCGCCAAAAATTCTGACGTGTATAGCTGTTGTTTTTACACTTAAACTTGCTCAAAGTACTGGTTTTTACTATAACAATCTCCAAAAGATAGCAAAACTTTAGGACTAGAAAATGACTGTACGTAAAAAATCTTCAGTAAAGAAATCATCTAAAAAAGTATCTATGGCCTTAGGAAGAGATAAGGCTGAGTTAAATAACTTTAAATTAGGTGAAAAAAACACTGAATATTCAATGACCTACGCTCCTGAAGCACTTGAGGCCTTTGATAATAAAAACCCTGGTAGCGATGCTTGGGTTAGTTTTATTTGTAGTGAATTTACGAGCCTTTGCCCAAAGACTAATCAACCAGACTTTGCCCGTGTTTTTATCAACTACATTGCAGATAAAAAGATGGTCGAAAGTAAGTCTTTGAAATTATACCTATTTAGTTTCAGAAACCATGGAGACTTTCACGAAGACTGTATCCAAAAAATATGTAATGACCTCGTAAAGTTAATGAAGCCAAAGTTTATTGAAGTAATTGGTGAATTTACCCCAAGAGGTGGAATTAGTATTTTTCCATACTCAAGTTACTCTAACTCTCAAAAGAAGTTTAAAGACCTTAAAAAATCTCGATTTGAGCAGTACGCTCCTGGTAGATTCTCTACACACCTTGGGCGACTCTACGGACAATAAAATTAGATACTTCGCGAACCAATTCATTTCGTGCTAAAATGAACACTTAGGAGACTATTATGTTTGGTTTAGGTTTTGGTGAAATTGTAATCGTTTTGGCGATTGTCCTTTTATTTTTTGGCGGAAAAAAGCTACCTGAACTTGGGAAGGCCCTTGGAAAGTCTATGAATAATTTTAAAAAGGGCTTAAAAGACACCGGAGAGGGGAAAAGTGAAAAAATTGACCCTCCGCACAGTAATGATTGAAATCTAGCCTTTAAAAAAAGATACTACTTTTTCTACAACAGATTCGTCTTGAGTAACTTCTAATTCCATCACCAATTTAGCGACCTCATCATAGCTAGGATTTATTCCTTTTTGGATAAGTAACATTCTAGCGTACCGAACGCTGCGATCTATTAACTTATAGTTACTACTTCTAACCCAAGTCATAATATTACTCTCAAATCGATCCACAGTAGCCATTAAACAAGTAGAGTAAATATTTAAAATAATTTTTAAAAAAATTGATTGAGAGAAGTAATTAAGGCCGGCGCAACAAATTGTTAAGTTTTCATCCATCAATGAAAACTCAAAATGATTCTCAGAATATCGAATTTCAAAATACTCATATTCTTTTTTTCTATTTTTGGTGTGCCCATCAAAGATTTTAAAACCATTAATTGTATTAAAGCTCGATCGACCTTGAAGTTCATTCCACAAAAGCTCCCTTGGGTCTCTTGATAAAAGAGAGCTCCAAGCAGTTTTATTATCAAAAACACCAGCTATTTCGAGGTGGTTAAAACTTTCCACAAAATTCTTATCATTTAAGTTTTCAAATGGATCAAGACCGAAAGTTGGACTTCTCTCTGTTGTATCGGTTAATACACTCAGCCCAAACTTTGTGCATGTTTTATAAATACAGCTTTTATTTTCTAAAAAGAGGTTTTTTTCCCGATTCATCATCTTCGTCAATGAAGATTCATCAAAACGTTCTAAAGCACTTATAAGACCTTTCTCATCTTCATTGAATAAGCACTTTCCAAGCGCCATGTGAAGGATTGTCGACGCTTGCATTCTTGTACTTCCGGCAAGCGCCATTGGCCCTATATTAATGGATATGTTTTTTATATTTTCATCTTCAATAAACTTTTTAGATCGCTCACAAGTAGCAATAAGATCTTGATCATCATTGCAATACAAAATATAAGGCGCTCTTTTGCAGATATCTCTCGCGGCCATTACAGCGCCTATGACGTAGCTCGTTTCTCCACCTTCGGTAACACCAATCACAAGGTCGCTAGGAGAAGGATTAAATTCCATTAAATGCTTTTTCCCTAAGCTCTCAAAGTCCTCCACTAGTTCTATTGACTTAATAAGTGCAGCGTCTCCACCGGCCATCAAGGAGAATATATTATCTATGCTTTGCATTCGTGCGTATTTTTCTAAATGTAAAACAAGTCTTCCTGTGGCGCCGCAGCCAACCAAAAATATTCTTCCCTCATGATTGGAGAGATCCTTTATTAAAGGTTTAAGTTTATTTTTAATTTTTCCATATTTTTCAAAGGCTTTTAGGTCTACGGATTTTAATTTTTTTAATGCGGTACTTGGATCATTCGTCGCTAACTCTCTCAGTCCAACTGTATCTGGATGAAACTTCTCCGTAGTTAAATCACCAAGTTGAAATTGATTTTTTTGTGACAAAAATTCTTCAAGAGATAATTTCATTTGAATTCGTCCTTAAATTCAAAAAAGGCAAAAAAAAAGGGAACCCAAAAGAGTTCCCTTCTTATTTTAACGTGGTAAAAATTTTATTCAATAATTTCTAGCACGCTTCTTGTCTTAAGTTTTGTACTAGCCGCGTTAAGAATAGTTCTTAATGCTCTAGCAGTTCTACCTTGCTTGCCGATAACCTTACCAAGGTCAGACTTATCAACTTTAAGCTCGATCACTGTTGTTTGCTCACCAACAATCTCATTAACTTCTACTGAGTCAGGTAGGTCTACCAATGACTTACTGACATAACTAATCAATTCTTGTAACTCGCTCATATCCATTCTCGCTGTAAAAATTGTTAACTCTAAAACAATAACTTATAAAAACAAAATTACAACTGAACTTTGTGTTTTTTAAATAGAGACTTAACTGTGTCAGTCATCAAAGCACCCTTTGATAACCATGTTTTAATCTCTTCAGTTTTTAGACCTGATAATTCTTTAGCGCTGTTTGGATCATACTGTCCTAGCTTCTCAAGAAAACGTCCATCTCTTGCTTTTCTAGAATCTGCTGCAACAATTGTGTAAACTGGACGATGAACTCTACCACCACGTGCTAATCTAATTTTGACCATGTGTTTCTCCTAAATCTATTTTCACGGCATAAATCAAGGGCATGTTTTAAATAATGCAAAGCCTCCTGTCAATGCCGAGATGTACTTATTTCCCGGCATTTTCAAGTATTTAGCATTAAAAAAAGCCACCGCCCCATCCACCTTTTTTGTTTTTCTTCTTTTTTCCACCAGCAAATGGATTACCTCCAGGAAGCCCAGGAGTTCCTGCTCCACCAGGCATACCAGGAAATCCACCGCCCATGCCGGGCATTCCAGGCATTCCGCCTTTCATCATTTGCATCATTCCGCCCATCATTTTTTCCATCTGCTTAAATTTATTAATAAAGTCCCGAACAGCACTTTCTTGGTTACCAGAACCACGAGCAATACGCTTCACGTGAGAGTCTTTAATAATTTTATAATCATCTCGCTCTTTTTTACTCATGGACTGAATGATGACTTTCATTTTTTTCATTTCATCTTCCGCAGCTCCAAGATCCCCCACTTGCTTCATCATTCCACCCATACCAGGAATCATTTTCATAAGGGAGCCCATTGAGCCAAGGCGATTCATCATTTCCATCTGCTTTAAAAAGTCATCAACAGTGAATTTACCCTTTTCAAGGTTTTTCATCATCTGTTCCGCTTCTTTTTCGTCGATTTCCTCTTCTGCTTTTTCAACAAGAGTAACAATATCACCACGATCTAGAATTCTTGAAGCAAGACGATCTGGATGAAAAAGCTCCAAGTCCTTCATTTTCTCGCCTAAAGAAATATATTTAATCGGCACTCCTGTAACGTGACGGATTGATAGCGCCGCTCCCCCTTTGGCATCCGAGTCCATTTTTGAAAGAACTACCCCATCGAGGTTAATTTTTTCATGAAATGTTTTGGCCACATTAACCGCTTCTTGTCCGGTCATCGCGTCAGCAACCATAAGTGTTTCTGGGTTAAATGACTCCATATCAGACCGAAGGTCTTCTAGTTGCCCCATAAGTTCATCATCAACGTGAAGACGTCCTGCCGTATCGATAATGACTACGTCATAATCTTTTCCCTTGGCGTAATCCATGGCCGCCAAAGAGATTTTCGCCGGAGTCATGGATAAATCACTATCGAAAAAATCCATCTCAAGACTATTGGCGAGAGTAATTAACTGATCTTTCGCAGCAGGACGAAAATTATCCGCTGGCACTAGAAGAACTTTTTTATTTCGTTTTTTTGTTAAATGAAGAGAGAGCTTTCCACAAAAGGTTGTCTTCCCTTGTCCGTTTAGGCCAACGACAACAATCGGTAAAAGCCCGGATCTATTAAGATCAACTTCTTTATTTTCTTCACCCATGAGGGTGGCGAGTTTATCTTGCACGATTTTTGTGAACTGGGCACCCGGGTCAACGCCACGAATGACTTTTTCACCAATGGCCTCTTCTTTTACGTCAGAAATAAAACTTTTAACGACTTTAAAGTTTACATCCGCTTCTAAAAGCGCTGTTCTTACGTCTTTTAAGGCATCTTCAATATTTTTTTCCGAAATAGTCCCTTTGCCTGAAAGGGATTGAATCGCGTCTGTAAATTTATCTGTTAGATTATCAAACATATTAGCTCCGCTGGAGTTTAATTAATTTTTTGGATCGTCGACGATGAACGATAGACAGTCAAGAGGCTCATGCGCTGTAAAATGAGGAGTAAGGTCATTTAGATTAACCGTTTTAGCGAACTCACACCAACGAGCGTGAATAGACTTTACTCCAGCACGAAGAGCAAGACTGACGTCCACCGGACTATCCCCTACCATATAAATAGACTCAGAGACGGGTTTTAACTCCTCTCCAAGGAGATTCCAAAGTGCTAAAGGATTTGGCTTTGCCACTTCGTCATCGCCACAGCCAATAGAGCTAAAATAATCAAAAAGCCCGTGCTGGCGAAGAACCTTTTCAGTAGATTCACGGTCTCTAAGCGTTAGAATGTGAAGTTTCACGCCATTTTCTTTTAAAGAATCAAGTAGGCCATGAACGTCTTTAAAAAATTCAATATTTTTCCAGTTTGTTTTAGCGATTTCTCGCCAGTGATGATCCAGGCGATCTCTAGTGTCAGGATCATTCATATCAATGCCAAATTGAGGGTATAAATCCATCGAATTAGCGATAAATTTTTTATTAATTTCCTCGTAACTATATTCTTTTTTATTTTCCGCAGAAACAATTATTCGAACAGCATCAATAACCAGCCGGTGACTGTCGGCAAGGGTACTATCAAAGTCAAAAACAGCGTGCATATAGGGATCCTTTAGTTAATAAAAACGCTAACATATCCACCTACATTGTGTAGAGAATTTTCCCAGGGAGTGTACAAATTTTTCAGGATAGGTTAATTAAGCGCCATGACGACAAATCGACAGTTCTCAAGCCCCCTTCAGCAAAAAATTGATCTTCTTAAAAAAAGAAGGCCTGGGATTAAGCTTGGAAATATCTCTTTTGATTCTCCCCTACTTTTGGCCCCCATGTCGGCGATTTGTAATGCGCCGTACAGGCAATTAATGGAGGACCTTGGCGCAGGGGGAACGGTTAGTGAGCTTATTTCTTGTCACGGGATAAATTATGGCAATGAGCGAACTCGCCATATGCTTAAGCTTTTTCCTAATGAAAAAAATATTGGGCTTCAGCTCTTTGGAGAAGATGGCCCGGCCATGGCCAAGGCCGCACAGGTGGCGCAAGATTTTGGGCCAAAATTTATTGATATCAATATGGGTTGTCCGGTTCGAAAAGTTGTCACCAAAGGTGGAGGCTCGGCACTACTAAAAGATACCTCAAAGCTTGGGGCATTTTTTGGTGAAATAAAAAAGGCGATTGATCTCCCACTAACAATAAAAATTAGAACCGGCTGGGATAGCGATAGTATTAACGCCCCTGAAGTTATACGTATTGCGAAAGAAGAAGGCGTTGAGT
>Ga0233434_1003491_pt1 | contig 12795 bp, 12 predicted proteins | sample SI_122_August201_4_FD_182738 | JGI IMG/M metagenome (GOLD analysis project Ga0233434, IMG submission 182738) | Seawater microbial communities from Saanich Inlet, British Columbia, Canada - SI_122_August2016_120_MG | ecosystem: Environmental > Aquatic > Marine > Inlet | place: Canada: British... | reverse complement strand
TGTAATAACTGCATAACTTCTTTTTCAACTTGGTTTCTTTGTAATCCTGTTTGTTGTGCAAATACTTCTACCAAGTCTGTAACTTTACGTTGACCATTACAAGATTTCCAAAAGTCAACAATTGCTTGATTCACCATAAATCCTTGATCATGTTCATTAGCTAATACCATAGAACCATCTTCTTGTTGTACCAATTTTCCAACACCTTGAGGTAATGCTGTTTCATAGTTTATTGGGGCAGGAGTGTTTAATCCAGCAGCACCCATTTCTTTAATTTTGAGTTTTCCTTCTTCAGTCATTTTATCCATTGACCAAGCAGGCTCCCATACGATTTCAATATTAACATTATTTACTCCAGGGACTTTTTTAGCAAATCTTGTTGCATCTGCAACCAAAGTCTCATGTAAAGGACATCCTTGTGTAGTCATGGTCATTTTAATATCAACATCATTATTTTCTTTAACATTAATTCCATAAATTAATCCCATTTCTACAATATTTAGAGGGACTTCAGGATCCATGCATTGTTTAAGTGAATCCTCAATTGCCTGTGTAGAAACAGTACTCATATTTTATATGACAGTTTGAAAAACAATAAAAACTTTCTAATTATTAGCTTCAAATAATTTTGGAATGGATTCCCCATATGGAGACGTAACCACACCTTTTTCAGTTATTATTCCTGCAATTAATTCAGGAGGGGTCATATCAAATGCGGGGTTAATGACGCCAATATTATCAGGTGCAGTCTTTTTATCACCAATTCCAGTAACTTCACTTCCTTTTCTCATCTCAATAATGACATCATCAGCTTTTGTTACCATATCAATTGTAGATAATGGTGCTGCAACATAAAATGGAATTTCATGCTGTTTTGCCATTGTTGCAACTTGATATGTTCCAATTTTGTTAAAGACATGTCCAGTCTTTACAATTCTATCTGCACCTACTACAACTTTGTTTACCAATCCATTTGCCATAGAATATCCCACAGCAGTATCAGGAACTAAACTAACATCAAATCCATCATGTTTTAATTCAAATGCAGTCAATCGAGAACCTTGTTGAATGGGTCTAGTTTCAGTAGCAATTACTTTGACATTTTTTCCACTCTCTCTAGTTGCTCTAATTACACCTAATGCTGTTCCATATGCAACAGTTGCAAGTGCACCTGCATTACAGTGAGTCATTATAGTATCATTATCATCAAAAAGAACTGAGCCATTCTTTCCCATTGCTTTATTAATTTCAATATCTTCATCTGCCATTTTTTTAGCAGTAGAAATTACTAATTCTCTAATTTGCTCTACTGTTTCTCTAGTTTTTGCCACATTCATTATTTTTTCTAATCCCCAACCCAAGTTTACTGCAGTTGGTCTTGTTGCAAATAGAATTTTTCTTGCATCTTCTAAATCAGACAATAGTTCATCTTTTGTTGTTGCTTTACTTTGCAAAACAGCTAATCCCAATCCAAATGCACCAGATACTCCAATTGCAGGTGCACCTCGTACTATCAAAGTTTTGATGGCATTTGCAACTTGGTTAAAATCATCATATTCTACAAAAATTAGTTCATTTGGAAGTTTAGTTTGCTCAATCATTATCACTTTATTATTTTTCCACTCTACAGTTCTTAATGAAGAATCAATTACAACATCATTCATAAATTATCTGGAAATTAGGCTTTTTAAAAACTAATTGTAATTAATATAAGATATAACCTTACTTTATTTGATACTTTTATGAAAGTTCTAGTTACTGGCGGGGCAGGTTTCATTGGAAAATATCTTGTTAAATCACTTTTAGAAAAAGGGAATTCAGTTACGATATTTGATAATTTTTCTAATTCAACAAAAAATTCCATTAATTTTCTTGAGAACATAGGTGCCAAAGTAATAGAAGGAGATATTACAAAACTTGATGATATTGTAAATGCAATTAAAGATCATGAAATAGTAATTCATTTAGCTGCCAAAATTTCAGTATCAGAATCAATTAGTAATCCTTCAGAGACGTTTCTAGTTAATGTGGATGGAACAAAAAATATTTTAATTGCTTGTAAAAAAAATAATATAAAAAAACTAATCGTATCGTCATCAGCAGCAGTTTATGGAGAAAGTTCTTCAGGAATTAAATTGGTAGAAGAATCAATAATGAATCCAATTTCACCGTATGGTGAAAGCAAAGTTCAGATGGAACAAAAAATTATTGAATTTACATCAAAATGTAACATTAATTGTATTATTCTAAGATTTTTCAACATATATGGGATTGGTCAATCATCAGAATATGCTGGAGTAATTACTAAATTCATAAAAAGAATTGTTGATGAAAAACCACTTGAGATATTTGGAGATGGCTTACAAACAAGGGACTTTGTTACAATATATGATGTAATTGATGCAATTCATTGTGCTTCATTGTATGATAAAAGCGGAATATTCAATATTGCAAGCGGAAAAGTAATTACAATAAAAGAACTTGCAGAACAAATGATATTATTATCTGGAGGGAAACTTGAGATACAGTTTGTTGCTGGAAAAAAAGGGGATATTAAACATAGTCAAGCAGACATAAGCATAGCAAAAGATCAGCTTGGATATTCTCCAAAATTAGAATTAAAAGAAATAATTAAAGAATTATTGAATGAATAACTCACAATTAATACAATTAATACAATTAATACAATTAATACAATTAATACAATTAATACAATTAGATAGTATGATCTACATCTAGATAGATATTTTATTGTGATATATCTTAATTTAATATAATGTTGGATCTTTCTACTCTAAAAAAATATGATTCTCAACAAATGTACAAAGTTTATGACTTATGGCCTGAGATTGCACAAAAATCATTTGAAGCTGAACATGAATCGGTAAATTTTGATAATATTAAACACATAGTGATTGTAGGGATGGGGGGTTCTGGAGCTATTGGCGATATGTTTGCATCAATTTTATCAAAATCAAAAATTCATGTAAATATTGTAAAAGGATACACTTTACCTCAAACAGTAGATTCAAACACATTAGTAGTTGCAGTAAGTGTTTCAGGAAATACAGATGAAACTTTGTCAGTACTAAAATCTGCACATCTACTAGGCTGTAAGATTATTGCATTTTCATCAGGTGGAAAAATGAAAGAGTATTGTGAAACAAATAACATTGAATATAGATTTGTTCCACAGCATCATTCCCCTAGAGCTTCTTTTACATCATATTTGTATACTATTTTGAAAGTGTTACATACTACATTTGAAATCAAATTAGATGATATTACAGAATCTATAATTGAAATGGAAAAAACAAGGGGGAAAATTAATTCTTCAAATCTATCAAAAGAAAACCCAGCACTTCAATTGGCAGAATGTATAACAAATATTCCTGTTATTTACTATCCTTTTGGATTACAATCAGCTGCAATAAGATTTAAAAATTCTCTTCAAGAAAATACCAAAATTCATGCCATGGTAGAAAACATTGTTGAAACATGCCATAATGGTATTGTCTCTTGGGAAAGAACATCAAATGTACAACCTATTTTAATTCAAGGTGTAGATGATTTCGTCAAAACCAAAGAAAGATGGAAAATAATGAAAGAGTATTTAAAAAATAATGGAATTAATTATTTAGAAATAATTTCTGTTACAGGGAGTATTTTATCAAAAATTATCAATTTAATTTACATTTTGGATTATTCATCAATTTATTGTGCAGTGATGACCAACATAGATCCTACTCCGGTAAAATCAATAAATTTTGTCAAATCTAAATTATAATTAATTTTTTACAAGAAATTAACCATATTAAACAAAATTATTTTTGATATAATAATTTTATTTCAAGTAGTTGCAATAGCTATCAACGTATCATTTGCATCAAGTTTTGAAAGTGCATCAGCATAAGAATTCTTTAAATTTTCAGTTTCAATAATACTTAGAAAATTTTTATGACCTCCAGGCTTTTTATCTTTTAGCCAAGTTAAATGATTAGCAAGCCCATAACGTTGAACACCTTCAATGTGTATATTTTTAAATCCTGCATCAACCAACATTAAATTCAGTGATTCTCTTGTGTGTAAAATTAAATGCTGTGACCATAATGTGAAATTTTTAAACGATTCAAGTTCTAAATGTTGTAGCAGAAAATCTTTTGCGTGAGGTACTTCAACAATGATTTTTCCTTCACCGTTTGATTTGAGATTATGATGAATTTCTTTAAGTATTATAGATGGATTTTGAAGGTGTTCTAAGCAATGAAATAAGAAAAATGTGTCAATAGGTTCAATCAATTCATCTAATTTTGAGATACATTTGATTCCATCATTATTAATCGCATCACTAAAATTTTTTTGTAATTCAATTCCTATCAAAGATTTTACGAATGGTTTAGAAATTCGTAAAAAATTCCCTTCGCCACATCCAAAATCACATATATTTTTATTTACAATAAACTGTTTAAATTTTTTATATCGCCTTTCTGTATCCAACAAATCTTCTAAATCCACATTTGTAGATGGCATTAAAGGCTCAGGTTTAGTTCTATAATCTCCACTTGCATATTCATTATCTCCAACATAATATTCATCTATGAAAATTACTTTTGATTTGTTATCTTTGTAAACTACTAGATTATTTTTATCTCGCGTATTTTTTGAAAAAATCTCCACATGTTCATTTTTAATTGCTCCAAGTCTAAGAAGAGTATCTCGTATTTTTGATGAGTTTTCCAAATTATTTTCTTCCAACTCATTTTAATTTTATTTTGAGTAATTAAATCCTAACAAAAGAATAAATAGATTGTTAGAAAATAATGAGGTTATTGGTGCATAATTTAAAACGTTCTAATAATTTTAAAGAAAATGCAAGAAATTTAATTCCACATCAAACAGGAACATTTAGTAGGACAGCATCTGCATATGTTGAAGGTGTTTATCCAAGTTATATAAAATCTGGAAATGGTTCTCATTTTACAGATGTAGATGATAATGAATACATTGACTATTTCATGGGTTTAGGGCCAATAACATTGGGATATAATTATGAGCCAGTTAATCAAGCCATAATCTCACAATTAAAAAAAGGTATTTTATTTTCTCTTCCACATCCAATAGAAGTAGAGTTATCTGAAAAAATTTCTCAAATTATTCCTCATGCGGAAATGGTAAAATTTGAGAAATCAGGTTCAAATGCAGTTACTGCAGCGGTTCGTGCAGCTAGAGCATTTACTAAAAGAGATAAAATTGCTTATTGTGGATCTGGTGGAGTATGGCATGATTGGCAAGCTGCAATGGTAAGTAGAGATGAAGGCGTACCAAAATTTAATTCTGAACTAATAAAAATTTTTGAATATAACGACTATGAGGGTCTAGAACAAATTTTTGAAGATAACAAAAATGAAATTGCAACCATAGTTTTAGAACCAACTATGTATGAAAAACCTCAAAATAATTTTCTTAATAAAGTCAGACAAATAGCAAATCAAAATGATTCTCTTTTAATTTTAGATGAAATTGTAACAGGATTCAGATTTGATCTTGGTGGAGCTCAAAAATATTTCAATATTAAAGGGGATCTAGTTTGTTTTGGAAAAGGAATGGGGAATGGTTTACCCATTTCATCAATTACAGGTACAACTGAATTTATGAAAACATTTGATAAGTTATGGGTGTCATCCACAAATAACAGTGAAAATATTTCACTTGCAGGAACTAATGCAGTTATAAAAGAAATGGAAGAAAAAAAAACAATTGCTCATTGTTGGGACACAGGAAAAAAATTATTTGAAGGATGGAACAAAACTGTAAAAAAATTTGATTTAGATGCAAAAATGTATGGTTATCCAATTAGAATGCATTTACAATGTTTTGATTCAAATAAGATAGAATCTATTTCAATGAAATCTGTTTTATTACAAGAAATGGTAAAAAAAGGTATTTTTATGTCAGTACTCGGTGCCACTTTCATTTGTTATTCTCATTCTGAAGAAGATGTTAAAAAAACACTTAGTGCTCTTGAAAATGCATGTGAATTTGTGACTAAAAATGTTAAAAATTCAAATTATGATGAATTTTTAGAAGGTATAATTCCAAAATCAATTTGGTCCATGAAAATACCTCCAACCAGGAAAAATATTTAAATTATTTGATCGTTGCATTAAACTTTGCTTGATTTTCAAGGAATTCTTTTTGTCTATGAAAGTTAATTTGAATGAGATCTTTGTTAAATTCTAAATATTCTAAAATTTCTTTTCCATTTGATTCTACATCTATTCCATCATACAATCTTCTGAAAAATTCTAAATCTTCTTCATAATCTAATGTAAACCGTACATTTTCATTTTTTTCAAAATTCTCTAAAGGTATTAAAGAAATAGTAAGATTAGTTTTTTCAATAAATTTTGTAATAACATCAGTATTAATTTCCTCAGATTTTGCTGTTGAATATAATTTATCCATGCCTTTTTTACTAATTGCATATGTAAAAAATCCTGTAACAATATCTTTTGGATGAGTAATTAAATCTACACACTGTGTATTTAGTTCTAAAATAGCTCTTTTACCAATATCATAATTATACGATAAATCATCGCCATCAACTAAAAGTGCACTATCAATTTCAAATTCATTAAAACATTCAAACCATCTTTTTATTTTATTTAATAAAGAACCTCTAAAAATTTGAACATTGTTTTTTTTTGCTATTTCTTCAAAAATGTCATCATCTTTAGAAATTGACGTAGCTAAAAATACTGGAAATCCTGTTTTTTTTGCTCGTTTCAGAACAACATCAATTGCTTTTAATTCCTTTGTGATATTCATTATTGCTTTATTGGGTAACCTAGTAGAAGAATTTCTCACAGTAACTATAGCTACATTATTCATTTTACTAAAAACCCATTGAATGTGTTTTATAATATTCTATATCATGGTCAACCATTTTTTTTACTAATTCTTTAAAACTAGTCTTAGAAATCCATCCAATTTTCTCTTTAGCTTTTGATGCATCTCCTACTAAATCTTCTATATCAGTAGGCCTTTTCATAGACTCATCAATTTCTACAAAGTCATGCCAATCACCTAATCCTGCATATTCAGATGCAAGAGTTAAAAATTCTTCAACTGAATGAGATTCACCTGTTGCAATTACATAATCATCAGAACTTTTTTGTTGTAACATCATCCACATTGCCTCAACATAGTCTCCAGCATACCCCCAATCTCTTTTTGAATAAATATTTCCCAAAGATAATTTTTTAGTTTTTTTAAATTTAATGCGCGCAAGAGTATCAGTAATTTTTCTAGTTACAAATTCTAATCCACGTAATGGTGATTCATGATTGAATAAAATTCCACAACAAGTAAAAATATTGTAAGCTTCACGATAATGATTTGTTATATGGTGACCAAATACTTTGGATGCACCATAAGGACTTCTTGGTATAAAGGGAGATTCCTCATTTTTTATTCCAGAATAATTGCCAAACATTTCACTTGAAGAAGCTTGATAAAATTTGGTATCAGGAGCATGTTCCTTAATAGCTTCTAAAATTCTCAGCACACCTAATCCAGTTATATCAGAAGTTAAAATTGGTTGTTGAAATGAGGCACCAACAAAAGACTGTGCAGCTAGATTATAGATCTCATCAGGTTGAGATTGTTTAATAGCAGAAACGATTGAACCGTGATCAGAAAGATCAGCTTTTATAGTTTCCACATCATTAAACGTGTTCATTTCTTCTAAACGTTCAAAACACTTGTGACTTGTTCTTCGAAAAGTTCCATAAACATTGTAATCTTTTTTTAATAGAAATTGTGATAAATAGGCACCATCTTGACCAGTTAATCCAAAAATTAATGCGTTTTTCATTTTACTATCAATCCTGCTTCTGTAACTTTTTGTAGGAATTCCCTAAAACCCTTTCCTTTATTTTCATGGCCCTTCCAAACTTCTATCGCAAACCCTTTATCTTTATGATTATTTAGAATCGGAATTATTTTTTCAAATTCCATGCTACCTTCACCATATTGTAATCCTTCACCGTCAACACCATCTGCATCTGATATGTGAAAATGATCAACTTTATTTTCTATAATTTTTAGTTGATCAATTAATGACATTTGTTTAGTATTACAATAAAGTTGTGCATGGCATAAATCATAACATACTTTGAGATTAAGATCTTTACAATATTGATTCATATCATTAGCATCAAGAAATACATTAGAATGCCATCGTCCGCCAAAAAACCAAGCATAAGGAGGCATATTTTCCATTAAAAAATTTACTTTATTTGTATCAAGTTTTTCAACAGCAGCAACCATACTTGATCTCATTTTATTTCTTTTTTCATCATCTACTTCAGTTAATGAATAACCCCCAGGATGTACAATGATAGAGGGTTCTCCTTTAAAATTTTTATTCAACAAAACAGTTTTGTCTATAGCTTGTTGGATTAATTCAATTGTCTTTTCTTGAGAATGAATTTGATTGGTTTCACCTAAACTAACAATGTCTAAGAGTTTTCTATCAAAATATTCATAACAATGAACAATTAATCTCTGATCAAATTTTTGATCTAATTCTAATTTTAAATCACTATCTGAAAAATGAAATTCTAGAATTTTTGGTTCAAATGATAACATATCGTCTAAATCTTGTTTTCGTACCTTCATTCCCAAAATCATAAGTCATCATCTTGTAGATAGTTGTATTTTTCTATTTTACGCTTTGATTTCTTTCCTAATATTTCATAATAAAATTGTGGTGAAAGTCCTTTTGCAGGACCTTTGATATCTAGATTATGTTCTGAGAAAATTTCATTTTCATTTATGTCATTTTTTGCGATTATACTCTTACCCAAAACTTCTTTTTGCATAACCTCCCCTCTAGTCATTTTTTTGATAGGTTTTCCTTTTGCTTTTTCTGACTCTCTAATATTTTCTATTAAATTCTTGAATTCGTTTGGTTCTAGCGAAGCTGCTTGATCTAATCCTTTCATGGTTTTATCTAATGTGATATGACGTTCGATCATTACTGCACCCATAATTGTAGCAGTAAGTGTACTGGTAATTCCAGGTTCATGTCCACTATATCCAATCAGAATTTTAAATTTCTCTTTCAACAATGGTATTAGTTCAAGATTTAATGTTTCAATTGGTGCAGGGTATGTACTATTACAATGAAGTAAAATGAATTTCGCATCATTCTTTTCTAAAAAAGAAACAGTTTTTTCTATTTCATCCATTTTCGACATTCCAGATGAGATAATTAACGGTTTACCAGTTTTTATAATATGTAACAGTAAAGGAAAATTTGTCATATCAGCAGATGCAATTTTGTATGCAGGAAGTTCAAACTGTTTAAGAAAATCAACACTTGGAATATCCCAAGGAGTACATAGAAATGTAATTTTTTTATTTTTACAATATTCAATTAGTTGTTTGTATTCTTCATATTTGAATTCAACTTCTTGAAGAATACCAATGAGTATTTCTAATCCCTGGCTATCAATATTGGGGGTTTTTAAGATATCTTCCCTATAAAGATCGTTTAAAGATCTTTTTTGAAATTTTACAGCATTTGCTCCTGCATCTACAGCAATATCAATCAATTGTTTTGCCACATGAACACTTCCATTATGATTTATTCCTATTTCAGCTATAACATAACATGGATGTTTTATTCCGATAGTTTGATTTTCAATTTTTATTTCAGAAAAAAATTTTGTCATTTATCAACAAAAAAGATCTAGGGTATTTTAAGGTGATTTTAATTGGATATCACGTACAAAGGGATATTTAATACTTCAAAAATAATTAATTATTCATGCAAGTTTTAGTAGTTGGTTTAGGATCAATGGGAAAACGAAGGATTAGGAATTTAATTAAACTTGGATTTAAAAATATTATAGGCTTTGATCCTAGATTGGATAGACGAGAGGAGGTAGAAAAATTATATAAAATATCTACGATATCTACAATAAAAGAGGGTCTGAAAGATAACCCATCTTGTATGATTATTTCTACTCCCCCTAATTTACATTACAAATATGCATCAATTTCAATAAAAAACAATATTCATTTTTTTACAGAAGTAAATCTTTCATCACAAGATGTTAAAAAAATAACATTGCAATTAAAGAAGAAATCAATTATCGGTTTACCATCTAGTACTCTTTTATATCATCCATTAATTAAAAAATTAAAAATACTTTTGGATCAAAAAGAAATTGGAAAGACGTTAACAGTTTATCATCATTTTGGACATTATCTACCTAATTGGCATCCGTGGGAAGACTATAGAGATTTTTATGTATCTAAAAAAGAGACAGGCGCTGCAAGAGAAATAATTCCATTTGAATTAGTTTGGTTAACACATCTATTTTCTAATATCAATTCAGTTTATGGAAGTATTCATAAAGTTTCAAAACTCAAAACCAATATTGATGATCTTTATCAATCAATGATTGAATTTTCAAGCGGTGTTAAATGCATAATGGTAATTGATGTTATTTCTGATCCAGCGTTTAGTGAAACAAAAATCATTGGTGAAAAAGGAGTTATACTTTGTGATCATAATGAAGGAATAATAAAAGTAGGAAAAAATTCTAAATGGAAAAAAATTCAGATTAAATCTGGAGAAGTTGCTAAAGGTTACAAAGGTAATACACCATCAGAATCACTTTATGTAGATGAAATGAGGAATTTCATGACTGCAATAAAACGTAAAAAACTACCAAATTACATATTTGAAGATGAGTTAAAAATATTGAAAGTTTTAGATTCTATGGAATTAAGTAACAAAAAAAGTAAAAAAATAACCATAAATAAAAAGGATTAAAAATAATATTTATTTTTTATTTAATAATTTTAGGATTGCATCACATATTCTTTCAGAAGCATGTCCATCTGCTTTAAAAAGAAATTCCCTAATGAAATCATCACGTTTTTTCTCATATTCTGAATTATGAAGAGCTTTTTCTATTGATTCAATCAATTTAGAAGGATCAGTGCATTCAACGGCAAGACCCATTTTTACCAACATGTCTTTTTCTGATTGAAAAAAATTGCAAATTATCACTGGTTTTCTAGCAATTATTGCATATACTTCGGTAGTAGAGGATAGAAAGGTAATTACTAGATCAATATTTTCAAGAAATTCTTGAATGTCACCTTTTTGATATACAGGGATTGATGCATCTATTGGATTAATTATCGATGTATACTCTGAAAGAATTGATGTAGATGGATGTATTTTAACTGTGATGGACATATTATCATTTTGATGTATGGATTTTACAATTTCTTTAATAGTAAAATCTCTTTGTTCTTGGTTCCAAAATCCATGTTCATAAAGTGTCGAAGGAGCTAACAAGATTCTTTTTTCACCATCTTGTTTGAAAAAATTATCTTGTTTTGAGGATTTTTGTAGGGATTTATCAAAAATTGGATTTCCTGTTACTAACAAAGTTGATTTATCAAATCCAGATGCTACAAGTGTATTTTGTAATTTTTTATCTTCTAAAAAATGCAAAGTACTTGCAAACCTTGAATCAGTTGTAGCATTAGAAATATTACGTTTTAAAAGCATGCAAAAATTTGAAGTTATTTGTACAAAATTCATGTTTACAGCTTTTTGAGTTTTAGCCAAAAAAAGATATTTTGCTAGAAAAAATCGTCCTCTTCTCATAGGTTTTTTTTGATCTTTATCGGTATCAGTAGGAATTGAACTTTGAAAAAATCTGCTTATGTTTAATGTCGCATATTTTATTTGGCTAGTTGTATAAAAATACCAATCACTCCAAAACATACTAAATGTTGGAATATCTAAAGATTTAGCTGCAGTAGATATAGCATAATCTACAAAAGCTTTTGTAGCAGATGTAAAAATAATATCAGGTTTTTGTTTTTGTAATAACTCAACAGCATTATCATAATCATGAATATCTAAAATTGTTATATTATCAGATATTTTTTTTAAATCTTTTATTCGTTCTGGTTGGTAAACAAACCAAACTACATGTACATGTACATATTGTTCAAGTATAGGTAATAAATTTTCAAAAAATAGCGTTACTATTGATTTAGTATCAGGAGTGACATGGGTAGGAATTAAAATTTTGATTTGTTGCAATATCAATAAGTTACAAAGTAATTATTTATATCAGACGTAGTAACGGTATCAACTTAAAAATATATTATATTACATTTAAAATATAAGTTAAAACAGTGTTTAATCTTATATGATAAGGGTATATACAAAAGAACGTCACATATCCAAAATTACAAAATTTCTAACTTCAATAAGTTTAGAATATAAAATATATACAATAAAAGATGACCTTTCAATAGAACCATTTGATTTGGGTGTCTCATATTGTTACCCTAGAAAAATTATTGAACCATTATTATCAACCCCAAAAAAAGGATTTGTAAATTATCATCCAGGATTATTGCCTAAGTATAAAGGTCCTACAGAAACAGAAGATGCAATAAAAAATAAAGAAACACATTGGGGGGTTACAGTTCATCATATGGATGAAAATTATGACACAGGTAAAATAATTCAAATTAAAAAAATTAATTTACATGAACCTCCAACATCAACACAAGAATTAGGAGCCATATCACATTACTTCTTATTTCAATTGTTTAAGGAAACCATACTAGATATTTATAAAATAAGATAAACATGTTAACATAAAGTTAATACAAAATTTGTTTTTCGATTAATTCAGGATCTAATTTAATCGTCTCAAGATATTTGGTAATTTTTTTTGCAGTATT
>Ga0233434_1003488_pt1 | contig 12801 bp, 14 predicted proteins | sample SI_122_August201_4_FD_182738 | JGI IMG/M metagenome (GOLD analysis project Ga0233434, IMG submission 182738) | Seawater microbial communities from Saanich Inlet, British Columbia, Canada - SI_122_August2016_120_MG | ecosystem: Environmental > Aquatic > Marine > Inlet | place: Canada: British... | reverse complement strand
AAAAAGGCTTGTAAATCAAAGAAAATAATTGTAAAAATAAATTTACAAAATTTACAAATAGAAAATATGAGTCAATTAGATTTAAAAATAGGCCCTAAAATCAAAGCTTTTAGAAGACAGCTAGGTCTTCAAGCTAACAAATTAGCTGAGGAATTGAGCATTTCTCCAAGTTATTTAAATTTAATTGAGAGCGGAAAAAGAAAAATTGATGGCGACCTTTTACTAAAAGTCTGCGAAAAACTTAATATAGAACTATCACACCTAACGTCAAAAACAGATATCAATCTTCAAAATACTATTTCAGAAATTCTAGATGATAGTTTGTTTGAAGATTTGGATATACTAGGACCTGAAGTTAAAGATTTAGTTAGTACTAATCCCAAAATTGGAAAAGCTATTGTAAGACTTGGGGATATTTTAAAAAAAAAAGATCATGAACTAATACATAAAATTGAAAAAATTTCAGGGAAGATAGTTGATAATAGAAAAAATTCTTTTCCAGGAGAAGTTATCTCAGATTTTTTGCAACAACATAAAAATTACTTTCCTAAACTTGAAGATTTTGCAAATAAAGTTTTTGAAAAAATTCAAAAAAATAATAGAACAAGATATATTGCGCTTTGTGAATATTTAAATTCAGAATATTCAATAAAAGTCAAAGATGTAATACCTGATGAAAATAAACCCTTTTCAAAGATATATAATAAAAATAAAAAAGAACTTTTATTAAGTGACTATAGTTCTTTAGAAACAAAAAAACTTCATGCTGCTGCACAAATTGCGCAAGAAGGAGCCAGTAAAGAAATAGACAAATATTTAGTTGAGTTTAGTTTTCCCTCTGAAGAATCAAAAAAATTAACCAAGGTAGCTTTATTGAATTATTGTGCTGCTGCAATACTAATGCCATACAAACTTTTTCATACTGAGTGTAAAAAACTTAAATATGATTTAGAATTATTACAAAATACATTCGCAACATCTTTTGAACAAGTCGCTCATAGAGTTACATGTTTACAAGATCCAAAACTTCCCGGAATCCCATTTCACTTTTTACGAGTGGATATGGCAGGAAACATTTCAAAAAGATTTTCTTTATCAGGTATAGAAATACCAAGATACGGTGGTGCATGTCCAAGATGGAATGTTTATTCAGCATTAACTAGACCTGGAGTTATTCAAGCAGCAGTTAGCAAAATGACTAATGGTGAAAAATATGTTTGTATTGCTAGAACAGTCGAAAAGGGCATAGGAAGATTTGGACAAGCAAAAAGCATATTATCTATTGGTCTTGGGTGTGAAGCTAAATATGCAAAAGACTTTGTCTATACTGAAAATGTTAATATCAATGACAAATCAACAGAAATTCCTATTGGTGTTTCATGTCGTACGTGTGATAGGCTAGATTGTTCTCAAAGAGCCTTTCCACCATTACATAAAAAGTTTGATATCGATATTAATACTAGAGGAGTTTCAGTTTATGTTACTGATGAAAATTCTTAAAGTATGGAATACGAATTAGTTGAAAATGAAGATGTTTTTACTCTTAAGAATCAAAATACCACAATAGGTTTTGTTCGATTTAACGAGCGAGGAGAAGTTGAATACATATTTGTTAATCCTTTATTCAGAAGAAAAAATTTTGCCTCTAAATTGCTCAAGTTAGTAAGAAAAAAGACAGGAAAAAAGCTTGTCTTTCAACCACCAATTAGTCCATTGGGTGAAAAATTACTTATTTCAATTAAAGATTTTAATTAGCCACATATATTTAATCTAAATTTTCTGGTAAAATTTTAAGTATGATCACATCACTTAAAAATAAATTTAGACCACGTATAAAAGCTCGTATTAGAAAGAATAAGCAAATTTTAAATAAAAATGTTAAGAATTTGTTTGAATGGGTAAAAGGTGCTGAATTAGTTGAGCTAAAAGAATGCAATACAAATGAAGACCCAGTAAGACCTGAGTTAGATAATGAGTTTAGAACTGGTTATGGACGTAAAATTTATGGTGTTAAGTATAAAGGGGAAATACATGCAGTCATGTGTTTTGCATATACTAATAAAATTCCAACAAGTGTTGAAGAACTTGAAAAATTAAGCACAGATGCTTTTTTACAAAGCGCTATGAGAGATCAAAATATTGGACAAATCGCAATTGCTTATACTGTTTGGTCTAAAAAAAAAGGCGGTGGCAAGCTTATAGTTAAAGAGGTATTTAAGAAAATTAAGAAATCCAATCACCTAAACAGATTAGTTACTTTGTCTCCACTTACTGAAATGGCGACAAAGTTTCATTCAAGAAATGGTGCAAAACTTTTACAAGTCAATACAACAACACAAAATTTTGAATATAAAGTTATCTAAATTTATGAAAAATTTAAAACTCTTTGCTCTATTATTTTGTTTTTTTAATATTTTGTCTTATTCTAATATTATGGCCTACGAAGAATCAAATTATGAAATTATTAAGAAGAATGAAGTCTTTGAAATAAGAAAATACTCTGACCGTTTGGCTGTAGAAACAGTTGAGCACAATCAAAATAGTGGGTTTAGAAAATTATTTAATTATATTTCAGGTAATAATAAAACTAATGAAGAAATAAAGATGACCACACCAGTCACACGAGTAGAAAAAAATGGAAATATGACAATGCAATTTTATTTACCATTAAAATTTGATGAAAATAACGTGCCTGACCCAACTGGTGATGACGTTAAAGTTGTTAATATAGAGGGTGGTTATTATGCAAGCATCATTTATTCTGGAAGATCAACAGATAAAAATTTTATAAAACATAAAAATATTTTAGAAAAAGAATTGTTAAATAATAATATATCAATTATAAGCCCTCCCATAAGAGCAACCTACAACAGTCCCTTTACACTTCCAATGCTTAGAAGAAATGAAGCGATGTTTAAGATTGTTTTTTAATTAAATCAAAAATATTTTATGTTCAAAATCTTAAGTTTTTTAATTTTAATATTCATCTTTAATTGTGTATCAATAGCAATGGAAAAAAAACCGTATCATCATTTGCCAGACGGCACATTTAGAAATCCAGAAGGATCACCAAAAAGAAGTGAAAATTTCAAATGGTCATTTAAAATCTACAATCAAGAAAAAAAGAAATTAGACATGACTGTTCCAAAGGAACACGTTGTTAGTAAAGAAAAGGTATTATCTGATTTAGAAAAATTTAAAAATGATGATTATATTGCTTGGATAGGTCATGCGACATTCATAATTAAACTGGGTGATACTACAATTATTACAGATCCTGTTTTTTCTAAAAATGCTGGACCTCTTATATTTGGTCCAAAAAGATTTGTGGAACCAGCATTAAATCTTAGAGAACTACCAAAAATTGATTTGTTTTTGCTTACCCATAATCATTATGATCATCAAGACATGATGACTATTAGAAGATTTCCTTACAAAAAAGCAAAAGTTATGTTGCCATTAAAACTTGGAAAATATTTTACAAGAAATGGTTATAGGGATGTAAATGAAATGGATTGGTATGAAGAAATAAAAGTTAATGAAAAACTAAAAATCACATTTTTACCTGCAGTTCACTGGTCTAAAAGAAGCCTAACAGATACAAATAAATCTTTATGGGGTAACTTTTTAATTGAATATGATGGTAAGAAGATACTGTTTGCTTGTGATACTGGTATTGGAGATATCTATAAAGACTTAGGAAATAAATATGGACCAATAGATATTTCGTTTATTAACATTGGTGCATATAATTTTTATCCAATGATGCCAACTAAAGACAAATCCACTTTTCATACGAACCCTGAAGAAGCTCTAAGTATTGGAAGAGATTTAAAAAGTAAAAAAGTAATAGGGATGCACTGGGGTACTTTTGTTCTTTCTCTTGAACCAATAATGAAGCCACTAACAAGATTTAAAGATAATGCTGAGAAGTATGGCTTTAAAAAAGATGACGCAGTTTTATTTAAGATAGGTCAAATAAGTAAATTAAATGATATCATAGAATAGAATTTATGAAAAAAATTGTTACAGCAATTGTAATATTTTTCTTAAGCTCAGTTTCATTTGCTGACGACCAAGAAAGAGAACTTGATAAGTTATTTTTAGAATTAAAAAAAAATATTCCCTCAAAATCTTCCAATATTGAACAACAAATTTGGCTTCTCTGGAGCACTCATCCATCTGATGAAAAATTGACATCGATGCTTGATGAAGGATCAAGATTAGTTCAAGATCAAAAATTACTGAGGGCCATTTCTGTTTTTACTGAAGCTATAGAGCTTGACCCATCATGGGCAGAAGCATGGAATAAGAGAGCTACAGTTTTATATATGATAGGTGAGTTTCAAAAATCTCAAAATGATATAGACAGAGTACTCGAGCTAGAGAAAAGACATTTTGGAGCGTTAGCAGGACAAGGATTGGTAAATATTCAATTACAAAACTATGAAAAAGCGATTAAGAGCTATCAAATGGCTGAAGAGATTTATCCAGCAATGAAATCTCCTAAATTAATGATTAAACAAATAGAAGAATTGATAAAGAAACAATCTATCTAATATTAATATTTATATGTTAAAAAAATTTGATGTCATCATAATAGGTGCAGGTGCAGCTGGCATGATGAGTGCTATTGAAGCTGCCAAACGTGATCGAAAAGTTTTACTCGTTGATCATTATAAAAAAATTGGTGAAAAAATTAGAATTTCAGGTGGAGGCAGATGTAATTTTACTAATATCAACACAAATCCAAGCAAATTTCTTTCTCAAAACCCAAAATATGTAAGGTCAGCTTTAAGTCAATATACTCAAAATGACTTCATAAATTTAATCAAAAAACATGAGATTGATTTTCATGAAAAAAAATTAGGACAATTATTTTGCGATCACAGCGCTCAGCAAATCGTTGAGATGCTTCTCAAAGAATGTGAGTTAGCAAATGTTACTATTTTAAAAGAATTTATCGTCAAAGATGTTAGCAAAGATAATGATCAATACCTTGTTTCAACTGAAACTGAACAATATTTAGGCCAATCTTTAATTATTGCAACTGGTGGATTATCAGTTCCTAAAATTGGTGCTACTTCATTTGGGTATGAAATAGCTAAGAAATTTGATCATAATATTATTGAAACCTTGCCTGCGTTAGTGCCCTTAACGTTTAGTGAAAAGATACTAGAAATGTGCAAAGAATTAACAGGACTTTCCGTTGAAGCTATAGTTTCTTTAAATAAAGTTTTATTTCAAGAGGGAATGTTATTTACTCATAGAGGTTTAAGTGGTCCTTCTATTTTACAAATTTCATCTTACTGGAAACATGGCGATAATATTAAAGTTAATCTTTCACCAAAATTAAATGTTTATGATTTATTAGAAGAAAAAAGAAAGTTAAATCCAAAATTTGATATTTTAAATATTGTAAGTGAAATTTTACCTAAAAGACTGGCTCAAATAATTTGTAGTGAAAATAATGTAAGTGGAAATATTTCTGAATTATCTAATAAAATATTAAAACAACTAAGTGAAAATATAAATTCTTGGCTAATCAATCCAACCGGCTCAGAAGGGTATAGAACTGCCGAAGTGACCTTAGGAGGAGTTGATACTAAAGAATTATCTTCTAAAACTATGATGTCTAATAAACACAAAAATTTATTTTTTATCGGTGAAGTTGTTGATGTAACAGGCCATTTAGGAGGATATAATTTTCAATGGGCCTGGTCTTCTGGCTATGTTGCAGGTCAATATGCTTAAAACCATCATATCGACTCAACTCATTCTATTTGCTAAAATATACACATGTGTGGAAGATATGTTGTCAAAAATCCAGTTACTAAAACTAGCAAGTTAGTTAAATCAGCAATTCAAGTAGAAGATACTGAAAATTATAACGCACACCCATATCAAAAACTTCCAGTTATAAAAAAATATAAAAATGGAAATACTTTAGAAGCTCTTAAATGGGGCTTAATTCCAGGTTGGGCCAAAGATAAAGATTTTAAAGCTTTAATTAATGCAAGATTAGAGACTATTGATGAGAAAGTTTCATTTAAAAAACTAATTAAAAATAATAGATGTGTTGCAGTAGCTGATGGTTTTTATGAATGGAAAAGAGAAGAAAATGAGAAAACACCTCATTATTTTACAAGAAAAGATACCAAACCAATATTCTTTGCAGGAATTTTTGAAGAAGATCAATTTTGTTTAATTACAGAAGAAGCAAATGAAAACATCACTGAAATACATCACCGTCAACCGGTAATTATTAATCAAACAGATGTTAATCGATATTTAAATTTAGAGTTACAGGGTTCAGCCTTTTTAAAGGAATGCAGTAAACCAGATCTTGTTTTTCATGAAGTTTCAAAAGATGTTAATAAACCTACAAATAACAGCGCTTCATTGGTTCAAGCTGTTTAGAAAATTAGACACTTGTTACAAGTTTAAGTACTCTTAAATAAATGAACAATTTATATCATTCAGATATTTATAAATTTGATAACCCGGTAAGTAGTTATTGGGAGGATACCTCAAGTGAAAATTTAAATTTAGAAAAACTTACAAAAGATACTAATTCAGAAATTATAGTGATTGGTGGAGGGTACACTGGATTACTTTGTTCAATTAATTTAATAGAAAATCATAATTTAGATGTCATTTTGGTTGAAGCTGGAAAAATAGGCTGGGGTGCTTCATCAAGAAATGCTGGATTTAATTGCTTACCTCCTAGCAAGATGTCATTTAAAAAAATGCAATCTATTTATGGAGTGGAGGAGACAAAAAAGTTTTTTAGAAATTCTGTAGAGGGCTCAAACCACACTAGAGATATCATAAAAGAATATAATATTGATTGTGATGTAACTGGAGACAATAATTTTGTTGTAGCTCATCATAAAAATAAATTTGAGCAAATTAAAGAACAAGCTGAAGTTTATAAATCTGAGTTTGGTATTGAAACTGAAATTTACTCAAAAGAAGAATTTAATGGAATTGGGCATGGAGGAACTGAACAATACGGAGCTTTTTCCTACAAACCTGGCTTTGCAATCAATCCTCTTAAATTTGTTAATGGGATTGCAAAATATGCTTTATCAAAAAAATTAAAGATATTTGAACACACTAAAGTTGATAAAATAGATAAAGAAAATAGCTCTTATATTTTAAGGACTAAAGAAGGATCTATTCGATCTAAAAAAATAGTAGTTGCAACCAATGGCTTTTATCAAGAAGGATTAATTCCTCAAATGGATGGAAGAGTATTGCCAGTTATTTCAAATATAATTGTAACCAGAAAACTAAATGAAGACGAACTGAATGCTCATAATTTTAAAACTTTTTCACCCATCGCTAATACTAAAAACCTTTTGTATTATTATCGAAAGCTACCAGATAATCGAATTTTATTTGGAACTAGAGGAGATTTAACTGGAAGTGACCAGTCAAATTTAGCCATGTCTAAAAAGATGGAAAAGTTTTTAAAAAATATTTTTCCAAAGTGGTCTAATGTTACAATTGATTATAACTGGAGAGGATTAATTGCCTTATCTCAAAAATTAACTCCATCCATTGGTAAAATTGATAATGAAGAAATTTATTATGGATTCGGCTATAACGGTGTAGGGGTGAGTGCTGCTCCTTGGACTGGAAAACAGTTATCTAAATTAGTGTTTTCATCCAATAGTAAAGAACTTGATATTTCAAAAATTTATAAAGGATTGCCTAAAAAGTTTATTTTTCCTCAATTAAGGACATTTTATTTTAGATTAGCTGTGTGGTTTTATGCAATTAAAGATAAACTAAACATCTGATATATTGATAAAAAATACTTAAGATAAAGAATTAAAATAAACAGGAGAATAAATGTTAAAAGTATATTTAGCGGGTGAAATTCACACTAATTGGCGTGAAGAAATAATTGAAAATTGTAAAAAAGAAAATTTAGATATTCAATTTTCATCTCCTGTAACCGATCACGTATCCTCAGATGATTGTGGGGTTGAAATATTAGGTCCAGAAGAGAAAAATTTTTGGAAAGATAGAAAAGGCGCTAATATCAATTCAATTAGAACCAAAAAGTCTATTAAAGAGAGTGATGTGGTTGTTGTTAAATTTGGTGAAAAATACAAACAATGGAATGCAGCCTTTGATGCAGGATATGCATCTGCATTAAATAAATCAATTATTGTTATACAAAATGAAGATCATCAACATGCATTAAAAGAAATAGATGCTGCAGCATCAGCTGTTGCTTCTGATCAAATGCAAGTGGTTAGAATATTAAAATATATATTAAGCGGATCTTTAAAGTAAATCCGATGAGTCTAAAATTTTAATGCCATTACAAACAAGATACCATAAAAGCTTACAACCTCACTCTTTAACTACCTATAATGAAAAATGTTTATTATTAGTGATTTGGCAAGATAAATTGAACTCTAAAATAAAAGTAGTTAAAAATTTATGAGTAATTCACAAAATATAAAAAAAATTAACACATTGGTAGTGGGAGCAGGCCAAGCTGGTCTTGCAATGAGCGAACATCTATCAAACTATTCAGTAGAGCATTTAATTTTAGAAAAAAATCGTATTGTAGAAAGTTGGCGATCTTGCAGATGGGACTCTCTTGTTGCAAATGGACCTGCCTGGCATGACCGATTTCCAACTTTAGATTTTGACGATCATTCACCTAAGTATTTCGCTCAGAAAGACGTTGTAGTTTCGTATTTTGAAAAATTTGCAAAAAAAATTAATGCTCCAGTTAGAAGTAATGTAAATGTTGAAGAAGTTTTAAGAGATAAAAGTACTCAAAAATATCTAGTTAAAACTTCTGAGGGAAATTTCGAGGCTGATAATATTGTAGTTGCCACAGGTGCTTTTCAAAAACCCATCATTCCACCCATAGTTCCTGATAATATTGATATAACCCAAATGCATTCTCAATTTTACAAAAACCCACATCAATTAAAAGAAGGAGCTGTTTTGGTTGTTGGATCTGGTTCTTCTGGATCACAAATTGCTCAAGAAATAATGCTATCAGGTAGGAAAGTTTTTTTATCTATAGGTCCACATAATAGACCCCCTAGAAGGTATCGAGGAAAAGACAATGTATGGTGGTTTGGAGCTTTAGGAGTTTGGCAAAAAAAAACTCCTGACCCAAATACTCAACATGTAACAATTGCTGTCAGTGGTTATGATGGAGGTAAAACTATAGATTTTAGAAAATTTGCAAATCAAGGAATGTCTTTAGTGGGATTAACTAAAAATTATGAAAATGGAAAATTATACTTTGAAAATGATTTAAAAATTAATTTAGATATAGGGGATCAAAGTTATTTAGCTGTTTTAAAACAGGCTGATGAATATATTGAGAAGAATAATCTAGATTTTCCTGAAGAACCTGATGCTAGAAATATTACACCTGATCCTGATTGTGTAACAAGCCCAATATTAGAAATAGATCTTAATAAAGAAAAAATAAAAACAATTATTTGGGCAACTGGGTATCAGTATGATTTTAGTTGGTTGAAAGTTGATACTTTTGATAAAGAGGGTAAACCCGATCACTATAAGGGGGTAGCAAAAGCTAATGGGGTATATTTTATAGGCTTACCTTGGTTATCTATGAGAGGATCATCATTTATTTGGGGTGTTTGGCAAGATGCTAAGTATTTAGCTGAACAAATTTTTAAAAAAAATAATATATTAAGTAAAATGATTAAAAGTAAATGACGCACAAAAGAATTAGAAAGTTTAATACTAAAGATACTTATCCCGAACAAAATCTAAATAACGATTTGTGTCAAGCGGTAGTAACAGAAGGTGGTAAAACGGTTTGGATGAGGGGGCAGTGTCCTCAAAACTTAGATGATGGGAGTAATATTACTAGTTTGGATCCAGCTGAACAAACTCACAAAGTAATGAAAAATATAAAACAACTTATTGAAGAAACTGGTGGAACAATGAGCCACCTAGTAAAGATAGTTGTTTATATTACTGACATTAAAAATAGAGAAGCGATTTATCAAGTTATTGGTGAATATACAAAAGGTGTTTATCCAGTTTCAACAGGTTTAGTAGTTGAACGTTTAGCTAGACCAGAATGGTTAGTTGAAATTGATGCTACAGCGGTAATTCCAACATGACATTTTCATTAATTGGAAGATGTGAGAAAACCAACATGGTTGGTGTTGCAATCTCATCGTCAAGTATTAGCGTTGCTAGTCGTTGCCCATGGGTAAGAGCAGGAGTGGGTGCAGCCTCAACGCAAAACGTTACTGATCCTAGCTTAGGAAAACTCATGTTAGATTATTTAGAAAAAGGTTTAGAAGTTACAGAGGTAATTGATAAAATTATAAAACAGGAAAAAAATATTGAATATCGACAATTACTTTTAATAGATAATAAAGGTAATACTTCGCAGCACACTGGATCAAAAATCCTAGGGATAAGTGGTCTAGAAAAGGGATCAAATTGTCTTGCTGCGGGCAACATGCTTAAGTCTGAAATGGTACCTAAAGCTATGGTTGATAATTTTAATAATAATCCAAATGTTCATCTTGCAGAAAGATTGTTGCTTGCTCTTAAAGCAGGTTTAGATGAAGGTGGAGAAGAAGGACCAGTTCATTCTGCTGGAATTAAACTGGCTGATAATACACTTTGGCCACTTGTTGATTTACGAATTGATTGGTTGGAAAGCAAACCTATAGAGGAACTTTATAAACTATGGAAAGCGTTTGAACCTCAAATGGAAGATTATAAAACTAGAGCTTTAAATCCTTCTAAATCACCCAGCTACGGTGTTCCAGGGGACTTATAAACTCATGATCGAAAAAAAATCTTTAGATTTACTTAAAATATTAATTGGATTTGACACCACAAGTTTTAAATCAAATTTAAATCTAATTATGTTCATAGAAGATTATTTAAACCAATACAAAATAAAATCTGAGTTGGTTTATGATGAAACTAAAAATAAAGCTAATTTATTTGCAACAATAGGTCCTAATTCTTCAGGGGGTATTGTTCTTTCTGGTCACACTGATGTTGTTCCAGTTGCTAACCAAAAATGGGACAGTGATCCTTTTCAATTAATAGAAAAAGATCAAAAACTGTACGGTAGAGGAACCTCTGATATGAAAAGTTTTATAGGTTTAGTTTTAAGTCGTGTTCCTAAAATAGTTGAAAAAAAATTATCTAAACCAATTCATCTTGCTTTTTCCTATGATGAAGAAATTGGATGTGTTGGTGTACATGGTTTATTGGAATTAATTGAAAAAAAATCAATTAAACCAGAGTTTTGTATTGTAGGAGAACCTACAAGTATGGATGTTGTGATAGGCCATAAAGGAAAACATGCCTTCAGTGTTAAAGTTGAAGGATTAGCATGTCATTCCGGACAAGCACCGCATGGTGTTAACGCTATTAATTATGCTTCAAAACTAATTGATTATATTGATCAACTAAATAAAGAAAAATCAATTAATGGACCTTTTGATAATGATTATGAAGTTCCACACACTACTCTTCATACAGGCGTAATTAAAGGCGGAACTATTTTAAACATAGTACCTGATTTATGTGAATTTGAATTTGAAATAAGAAATTTAATAAAAGATGACCCCTTACAATTGATTAATAAAATTGAAGATTATGCCAACCAAAAATTAATAACAGATATGCATAAAGTTTCATCAAAAACAGGAATTAGTTTCAATGAAAAAGTTAATTATCCAGCTTTAGACATGGGTGAAGATATTGATCTTGTAAAAAAAATTAAAGGATTGTTGGGAAATAATAAACATAAAAAAGTTGTTTATGGAACAGAAGCTGGTTTGTTTAAAAATAGATCTAATATACCAACTATTGTATGTGGACCTGGAAGTATAGATCAAGCACATAAACCAAATGAGTTTATAAGTATTGAGCAAATTAATAGTTGTAGTAAATTTTTAGATAATTTAATTGATAACCATTAATGATCAAATATATTTTAGAGGGAACTTTAAAATAGTTTTAATTGTTTAAAACAAACATGATTGAATTGATTGATCTATTTTTTAATCAGTATTTGAGAATATTTGTAGGAGTTGTTCTAGTAGGTCTTATTCTTTTTTCCCTATATTTTAAGTTTAAGGGTAAATAATTTTTTAAAGCAATTAGACTCATGGTTCAGGATTTGTTACATTAAAATATAAAGGAGAAAATTATGAGCAAAGGATATTTAATAGCACATCTTAAAGAACACGATCAAGAAGGTATGGAAAAGTTTAAACAAATGGCTGGCCCGACTATTGGAGAGCACGGTGGGAAAGTTCTTGTTCGTGAACCTAGTCCTGATGTAAGAGAAGGTGATAATTTAGGTACTGCTGTAGTAATTGAATTTGAAAGTATTGATACTGCTCGTAAATTCTATGAATCAGAAAAATACCAAGCGGCTAAGACGGTAAGAGAATTGGCGGCTAAAGCTCATCTAGTTTTAGTTGAGGGGGTTTAAAAATATAATTAAAGGCAAGATATAAACCTATGATAATTACATAAGACTCATAGGAACGCTTAAAATATTTAATTATGCTTACATATATAATTCCATTTATAATCTTGATTTTGGTTGTGGTATTTATCCACGAGTATGGTCATTATTATTTTGCAAGAAAATATGGAGTAGGTGTTACAGATTTTTCTATAGGATTTGGTAAAGAAATATTTGGTTGGAATGATAAATCAGGCACCAGATGGAAGATTTGCTGGATTCCACTAGGAGGATATGTTAAATTTTTTGGAGATCGAAATGTTTTTTCGCAA
>Ga0233434_1003487_pt1 | contig 12806 bp, 17 predicted proteins | sample SI_122_August201_4_FD_182738 | JGI IMG/M metagenome (GOLD analysis project Ga0233434, IMG submission 182738) | Seawater microbial communities from Saanich Inlet, British Columbia, Canada - SI_122_August2016_120_MG | ecosystem: Environmental > Aquatic > Marine > Inlet | place: Canada: British... | reverse complement strand
TAGATGATCAAATTGGGGTAATTTTACGGGAATATTATCGTGAAAACACCATGCACCTTGATACTGGTTGGACAAAAGAATTTCTAAAATATGGAATTACTGAAGATGATGGAAAAGCAGCAATTGCATGTGCTAGACGCCTTGGAATAGATATTTCTTAATCCAAAAAATCTTTTTAGAGTAATTTAGTTTCTAAAAATTGAATCTTGTCTGATTTTGAATTTATTCCAAATGAAAATCAAATTCAAGAATCAAATATTTTCCAATTTATGCAAAAACATGGGATATCATCATTAGATGAATTATCTCAAAAAGCAAAAAATGATCTTGAATGGTTCTGGCAGGCAGTTGATAAAGATATTGGAATTGTTTGGGATGTCCCATATACAACAGTATTAGATACCTCCAAAGGAATTGCATGGTCTAAATGGTTTGTTGATGGAAAAACAAACATCTACAAATCTTCAGTTGAAAAATTTGCAAAACAAAATCCCCAAAAAACTGCATATCATTTTATATCTGAAGATGGGTGTACATCAAAAATCTCTTATTCTGAATTAGATTCAAAAGTTTCAAAACTTGCAAATGCTCTAAAATCTTTTGGAGTAAAAAAAGGAGATGTAATTGCAATCTATTTGCCAATGATTGAGGAGGCAATCATATCAATACTTGCAGCAGCAAAAATTGGTGCGATTCAAACTGTAATATTCTCCGGATATAGTTCTGAATCACTCCATATACGACTACAAGATTGTAATGCAAAAATTCTCATTGTATCTGATGGATTTCATAGAAAGGGGAAACCTGTATCCCAAAAACAAATAGTAGAAAATGCCATCAAAGATACTTCTATTGAAAAAATGATTGTAGTTTCTTACAAAAAAGTTGATGATTATGAAGAGTCTACACAAATTATTTTTTATGATAATCTAATGTCGTCTCAAAATGATTCTTGTCCAACTGAGATTCTAAATTCTGAGGACCCATTGTTTATTTTGTATACTTCAGGCACAACAGGCAAGCCTAAAGGGGTAATTCACACTCATGGTGGATTCTCTGTCTTTGCTGGACATCAGGCAGCATATCTCATCGATACTCAAGAAAATGATATTTTGTTTTGGCCTGCAGATATTGGATGGATTACTGGGTTGGTGTGGAATGTTTATGGTCTTTTGATAATGGGGGCAAGTGCTGTAATTTATGATGGAGCATTAGATTTTCCAAATTATGATCGTATATGGAAGATATTATCTGATTACGGTGCAACAATTTTTGGAATATCTCCCACTGCTGTAAGATTATTTAAAAAAAATAATGTTGAACCAATGAATCATTATTCTTTAAAGAAAATAAAAAATATTCCCACAACTGGGGAACCACTTGATGAAGATTCTTGGCGATGGTTATTTGAAAAAGTTGGAAATAAAAAAATACCCATAATGAATTTATCAGGTGGTACTGAGATTGGAGGTGCAATGTTGTCTGTGCTCCCTGGAATGAATCTAAAACCATCTACAGTTGGAATTCCAGTTCCTGGAATGAATTTAGATGTTGTTGATGATAATGGGAATTCTATACAAAATCAAAATGGCTATTTGGTAATAAAATCCCCGTGGCCTGCAATGACTAGAGGTTTACTAAATGATGATAATAGATATCTTGAAACTTATTGGTCTAGATTTGAAAACATTTGGTTTCATGGAGATTATGTTTATGTCGATAAAGATGATCTTTGGTATATGCGTGGCAGAACTGATGATGTAATCAATGTTTCAGGTCATAGAATGAGTACTGCTGAAATAGAACACACTGTGATATCTCATAAAAAAATATCTGATGCGGCATCTATTGCTATCCCTGATGAAATCACAGGGGAGGCAATTGTTGTATTTTTTGTGTCTGATCATGATTTTGCAAAAATTTCAGAATCCGAAATTTCAGATTACATCTCTGAAAAGATTGGAAAGGTTGCTAGACCAAAACTTGTCTTTCAATTATCTGATTTACCTAAAACAAGAACAGGTAAAATTATGCGTCGATTATTAAAATCAAAACTTTTAGGAATAAAATTAGGGGATTTGTCTTCTCTTGAAAATCCAAAAGTGTTAGATGAGATTACTCCTCTCTAAGTCTTATCATTTAGGCACAAATCTAGCATAACTCAACCAATACTGACTATTCAGTTCATTTTGGCGATATGGGGATTTTATTGAAAAAATTTCTCAGATATTATAGTTGAGATTCATAATTGATCAGCAAGTCGAAGATATTGAACTTCCTGAAAACCTTAAACTAAATACTTTTTTGCAAGAATTTCATTCTGATTGTCCCCACCCTGAATGCTCATTTGGGTTTTATGGATTTGCCTTTGGTCAATCACCATTTCATGTACCTGAATTGGTTCAAAAAGCATTAGTCCAAAATGCACATGATGGAAAATATGCCGCAGTACCTGGAGTGGAAGATCTCAGAGTAGCAATATCCGAATATAACAAACATTATTTTCATATGGATGTAGATCCTGCAAGAATTTACGTAGGACCTGGAACTAAAGAATTAATTTATAATTTACTGGAAATTTTACATGGAACTGTAATTTTGCCAACTCCTGCATGGTTGGGATATCTTCCACAAATTCGTTTCTTAAAAAAGAATTATCATATGCTACCTACTCGTTCAGATAAAAAAATCACTCCTCATGATTTAAGAAAATTATCATTAAGGTTACATGATAGACAGAAAATCCTTATTTTCAATAATCCTAATAATCCCACTGGATTGGTATATGATAAACGAGAATTAGAAGAAATTGCAGAAGTTTGTAGAGAACAAAATATTATTGTAATTTCTGATGAAATTTATGCACAAACAACATATGAATTTGAAAAGTTTGTCAGCATGGGAAAGATTTACCCTGAAGGAACATTTGTTACTAATGGTTTATCAAAATCACATGCTGCTGGCGGTTATAGGTTAGGCTATGTAATTTTTCCACAACATGCACTTGATGTAAGAAGACAATTCAAAAAAATTCTTGCAACAGAGTATACTGCAGTAAGTACTCCCATACAACATGCAGCAATTGCTGGATTTCAGGTTAGTAGAGAAATGGATGAATATTTTCAGATTACCCGAAAAATTCATGAACTTATGGGCGAATATGTTTATGAAAAACTTCGTGAAATACCTGGTGTAACATCTACAAAACCTCAAGCCACGTTTTACTTGTTGGCAGATTTTAATCAATTCTCCCCTGAATTTAACGCGTCAAAAATCACATCATCTCAAAAATTCTCTGAAACTTTGATTCAGCACCCTTACCACACAGCAATAGTCGGGGGTGATAGTCTTGTTTTGGAAAGAACTGACTTTAGTGCAAGGATGGCATTTGTCGATTATGATGGTAAAAATGCATTTGAGCACTATCTAGATAATGCCCCAAAAACAAAATCTGACAAGCTCGAATTTGTACAAACAGTTGCCCCTAGGGTCATCTCTGGTTTGGGTATGGTTGAAACGTATTTGGATAATTTATTGAAAAATGCACATTCTCAAATTGAATGCGATACTCCGCCACTAACTGTTTCAAATTAACAGTTTTGAATAGAATTTTTTTCTTTTGGTAATCTAAAGTATGCAGTTATCCATTTATTGATTTTATGTGTGAATATTAAGCCCATGTCTGTTATACTATTATAAATTATTTTAATCATTTAGATTACTAATAAAATTTTTAGCGTGATGTTTTGTAGAAATTTCTTTTAGATTTTCTTTAATTGAATTTAATATATCGTTATAAGATTCACCAAACAAATCTTGTAATACCTGTTTAAGATTATCTGGATTGTCATAACAATCATCTAATGAAATATTGTGGTCTTTATGTAACATCATGATTACTTTTTCTAATGAATCACCTCCTAATTCTAACAACGTATTTTTCAAAGTCAATGTAATCATTGTTTTTTGCATATTTTCTAATTCATCTTTTGCAGGTAAACATAATTGGTGTGTTTTTTGAATTATTTCATTAATGTCTATGGGCTCATGAAATACTGCAGCTGGTTGTAATCTATTTAATGTTAATTCTGTATTTAATTTCATTTTTTCTATTATCATAATTACAATAGCATTAGGGTTTAGTTCTTTTATTTTTTGTAATGCATCAATTCCGCCATATACTGGCATAGAATCATCAAGAAAAATCACATCTGGTTTTAATTTTTGATATAGAAATACTGCTTCTTGCCCATTGTATCCTTTACCAACTACCTTAATTTTATGACTTGTCAATAAATCACAAAATAGATTTAGAGTTTCTTTATCGTCATCAACTACAATTGCTCTAATAGTCATCTCTGAAACCTCCTACTATGTTGACCACTATTAGTTTTGACATTCTACCTCACTTGATTTCATTCCATCATACAATCCAGATATTGCATCAACCGTACATTCTGATACATATGGGAAATTTGTTTCAATTACAGGATACATCAAATCTTCAGGATCAGAAGAGTGTGCTAAGCCTAATGCATGACCAAATTCGTGCATAAATATGACCGATAATTGTTCATTTGAAAGAGAATTTACATCATAAATTGTAATATGACTTTTTAATATCTCCCCTTGATCTACAACTGATTTTGTATATCCTGAATAACCATCAGGATCACTAAGCGATGACAATTCGACAGTTATGTCTCCTAACGGTTTCTTGGAATTAGAAAATTCAAAATTTACTGGTACTTGTAATTCTGTATTTTCTTGTGCTGCTATTTGTAATGCTCCTGCCCAACCTTTGTAATATGTTGATGTAGTGCCCTTTGAACCCTTATGAGTAAGCGTATTATCAATATCTAAAGTTTCATCAGAGACAATGACTTTTTTAATTGCATCCATTCTTTCTGGAGTGACTAAATTATTATCTAAGATATTAACATGAAGAGCTTGACTCCCAATAAGCATCCACGGGAACCATGTTTTTAGAGTATCACCACGTAAGTTTTGTATCAAGTATTTTGATTTAGCATGTTCACCAACAAGCATTATGGGATCTTTTTCAATACTATTTTCATAAAAACTAAAAACTCCAACAAAACCACCAATAATAAGACCTGTAATTGCTATTGTTAAATAATATTTTTTCATCATAACAAAACTTGACTCTTCTTTTGAATCCGCCTTTTTTGTAAGCAGTGCTTTTTCTTGTTTTACTTCTTGCAAAGTCTCAGAATGATATGTCAGTTTTGTTTTTAACTCCATATTTGATTTTTCTAATTCATGAATTTTTTTATCTGTAATAATCTGTGTTGTAAGTTGTTCTTTTTCTTTTTCTAATTGTGTGATTTTTTGTTGAAGATTACTGTTAACTTTCATATCAAGTTTTATGTTATCTGAATAAGGTTGTTTCGCAAATCTGTTTGCTACATCACGTTTTGATTCTTTAATAACAGAATCAAGATGATCCATTTTTTCTTGAATTACCTGATTGTAATTATCTAATTCAAACTTACATTTGTTCCAATAGTTTAATGCCTCTTTTTTGTCATACCCAACACTTGCCATGAATAATAAATTAAGATATGAGTATATGAAAAATAGTGTGTAATATTAAGAAATTACACTTTCCCAAATTTGGGAATAGTAATTTAGGCACAAATTAGTTACGTGATTAGTTATCTGTGCCTGAATCCCAAAAATTAATCACATGTCTAAAAATTGAGTTTATGCGTAAATCGATCGAAATTACGATCAAGACGATCAAAAATAACTCACCTTCTATTGATAAATCCGGCTTTCAAATTGATCGATCACAAATGACCCAAATAGAGAATCAAACGTCAATTTTTACTAATGAACCAGATGCATCTGTATCAAAATACAAAGAACCATTAGAAAAGATACAATTACAATTATCATCATATGGATTGTCAGCAAACCAATGTAAGGTCTACATCTTTCTTGGAAAATATGGCTCCAGTACAGCACCGAACATATCTAAAGTATTAAAATTGCCCCGAACTGAAACATACAAACTTTTGACTACATTACAGAATAAAGGAATAGTTTCAGCATCATTTCAACACCCCATTCAATTTTTAGCAATACCATTAACTGATGCAGTGCATTCATTAATTAATACAGAAAAAGAACGAATAAAAAAATTAGAACATCAAAAGTTAGAATTAAATCAACTATGGAATAACATACCAGAGTTTCATACTAAAATAGTAAAAAATGAAGAAGAGAAATTCCAAATAATTCAAGGGCAAAATCAAATTAGTAGTAAAATCCATGATATGATTACCAGTTCAGAGAAGAAATTACAAATTATTGGAAATGAAAATGACTTTATAAAATTTTATCAAACAGATGTCTTAGAACAAATGGAGAAATCATCTACAGAATATAGAATACTAACAAATTCGTCTGATAAAACATTATACATGTTTGATGGAATGAACAAAACTAATATTCAAAAACTACCTTCTTCAATAAATGAAAACCTTTGTTTTATTATAAAAGATAATAATGAAGTGTTATTTTACATGAAAAATTGTGAATCTGAAAAAGAAAATAATGCTGCATTATGGACTACCTCAACTTCAATGATTTATTCCAAAAAATTATTGTTTAGCAGTCTTTGGTCAAAATCAAAAAATATTGATTGATGTTTTTACTATCTCTTTTTTCTAATTTGTTGAACAACCATTGGTAAAAATGCACCAACGTCTGATACGATTCCCAATGCTTGCCATGTCCCTCTGTCCATAAGTTTTGTAACTGTTGGTTGACTGATATCAATAACTATGACTTTGACATTTGCAGGAAGCATATTTCCTGTTGCAATGGAGTGTAACATTGTTGAAATCATAATTACCATGTCAGCATCTTTTAGAACTTTTTTGTATTCACGTTGTGCTTGAGAAACATCTGTAATTACATCCGGTAATGGGCCATCATCTCTTATGGAGCCAGCTAATACAAATGGAATTTTATTTTTTACACATTCATACATAATTCCCTTTGTTAATTTCTTAGTCTTTACCATATTTGCAATAGAACCTGCTTTGAATACGGCATTGATTGTATCCATATGGTTTCTATGTCCATGATATGCCAAAGTTGCATCATGAACATTCATTCCAAGAGATGTTCCAAGTGTGGCATATTCAATATCGTGAACTGCAAGTGCATTTCCTGCCAATACCCCATCAATGTATCCTGATCTGATTAATTCTGAAACTGAATCTGATGCACCAGTATGGACAATTGCAGGTCCACCCACAATGACTATTTTTCCACCTTTCTTCTTTGTATTGTAAATATCTTCAGCAACTTTTTTTGCAATGTGTTGAGTTGGTCTTTCACTAGAGCTTGAACTATTCATAAATTCAAATACATTTACCCCTTCTCTTGGACGCTCAGGAGGATTAACCTTAACCCCTTCTTCTCCGACAATTATTGAGTCACCTTTCTTTACATCTCGGACTGGGACACAAAATGCTCTATTACCCTTTACCATGATACATTTGTCCATCATCATATTTTCTACCTGTATCCATTGTTTTTTGTAAAAAACTTGGGTGTGGTTATTTGTTGTACTGTAAAAATCATCAGGCATCACATAATTTTTTGGGGATTTTTTTAATGAAATCTCTTTTTGAATTTTAGATACTGCTCCTTCTCGATAAATTGTTTCTAAAATTTTCTTTAAATGTTCTTGATTTTTTCCATTAACTAATAATCTGACATAAGATTGATCTTTCTTCTTCTTACCAATGTCAATCTCCTGTACTTGAAACTCTCCTTGTAAGTCCATTATTTTATCGAAGATCTTAGTTAAAATCGAAGAGTCAATTAGGTGACCGCTAACTTCGATCTCTTGAGAAAATTTACTCATTTTAATATTATTCATATTATGATAACTAAAGGTTTACGTTTTCTTTGAGGCTAGATCAAACTGGTAGTATTACTTTACCTTCAAATTTTGGAATGTTATCAGATTCAAATACTTTTTCCAAGTTTTCTTTTTGTTGTTGTGTGACTCCTTGAACAATAGTCTTTGAAGATCCGTTTTTGTCAACTAGTGCAAGAATGTATCCACTATTGTCAGTCAACACAAAACCTGCTGATTCATCAACAAATGCATACATATTCTCTTCTCCTACTGGCTCCCATACCTCAGATTTGTTATCAGTTAGTGCTAGTGCAGGCATTGCTTTACCATCTGTTAATTTATTGAGGTATTCTCTTGCTTCGGCAACTCTTTTCTGACCTTTCTTTAAGGCTTGAAAATACTGCATATTCTTCAAATATTCCAGTTGTTATAAAAACAATATCTCTACAAAAGATTGTTATAGAAATTTAGATTTCCAAATAATATGCCACTGACAAATAATGTAATAATCAAATTAAACGAGATTACTACCATGATTGAAGATAAATCCAAACTTTCTGAATCTGAGGTAGAAGAAATAAAAATAATTTTCAAAAATATAGTGGAGAGTAATGAACGATATGATATGGATGAAATAGAATATTGGTTTGAAAATGAAGGGAGTTGGACCACAAAAGAACCAATAGTGAGAATTGTGAATCTATCAAGCTATATTCAAGATAAGTATCAACAAACTGCTCATTTGAGAATTGTTTCAGATGATGATTGTGGTTGTGGACCTTAAGTTTCAAGTTGTTCTAATAAACGACCTACAATTTTTGCATTTTCTGTTCGTTCAGCCATAATTTGTTTTAGACGAGTTTCATCTTTATCCTCTTTTTCAATTATTTGAAAATACTCTTCATCCAGATTATTATTTGTCTGTAGTCTCTTAATTACCTCAAACAAAATTCCTATTACTTGTTTTTGTGCATCAATTAATTCATCTTTATCATTTTCAGACATGGTTTTATCATTCATCATTTACAATCTGTGTAAATAATTCTTTTAGTTTAGAATTAGTAATGTCTTTTTTTGCAGATTCAAAAAATGGCTCTAGTTTTTCTTTAGAATGCCCTTCCTTTTGGTATTTTTTTGCTTGAAGAACCATCTCCAATCTATCTATCTGATGGATGATTTTTGATTCATCTGAAATATTTTCTTGATACTCTTTCCAAATCTGCAAATACTGTGATTTAATTATGTTTGGTAAATTTTTCACTATTTCTACAAAGGCACTATTTTCTAGTTCCATCTTTTTTTCTTTGTCTATTTGTTCAGGAGTGTAATCTCCAATTTTTGATTCAGCCAAGTCATGTAATAATGCCATTTTGAGAATTTTTTCAGAATCATAATTCTCTAAATCAGAAATAACCATGCCCATCATAGCCATAGAGTATGAATGATCTGCAACTGATTCAGGATCATCGATAGATAATTTGTATATCCATCCTTGTCTAGGAATGTTTTTCAGATTTGCAGCATTTTTGAAAAAATCTAATATCATTTTATCACATGTATGGTAAAATTTTCTATTAATGAATTTTCATATTTTGAATTTTCGAACCACATAATAGTTAATTCTGATACAAAGAATTAATGAAAATTTACACAAAAACTGGAGATGATGGAAATACCAGTTTGCAAGGAAATTATAGAATTTCAAAATCCCATCAAAGAATCATATCTTATGGCACAATAGATGAGGCAAATTCTTCATTAGGAATAGTACTAGCAAATTCTTTGGATAAAGATATTACAGAAATTTTAACAGAAATTCAAAATGATCTGTTTTTAGTTGGCTCTGATCTCTCAAATCCTAATCTAAATGATCTGAAAAATAGAGTATCTCTAGAAATGGTTCAAAAATTAGAACCATATATTGATAAATTCGAATCAGAGCTTGATCCTCTAACTAATTTCATTTTACCTGGAGGAAATACTGCGGCAGCACAATTACACCATGTTAGAACCATTATCAGAAGAGCGGAAACTCAAGTAGTTTTATTGAGTGAAAAAGATGAAATTAATTCAAACTGTATAAAATACCTCAATAGATTGTCTGATCTATTTTTTGTTATGGGTCGTTTGATCAATAAAAGAAACAACATTGATGATATTCCTTGGAAAATCTAAAAAGACAAACTTTAATTCCTCATCTGAATGATTTTTTCTAAGTGCCGTGGTAGCTCAGCCTGGAAGAGCACTCGGCTGAAGACCGGGCTGTCGCGCGTTCAAATCCCGCCCGCGGCACTGTATTTTAACATCCAAATGTCTTGGCCCAGGGCTCTACATTAAATTCACTTTGTATGCAATGTATTGTACTGATCTCACCATATCCTTCTTTTAGAATTTCTTCATTAAGCACTATTCCTTGACAGAAAACTTTTGCAATGATTCTTCCATAACTTCCTTCAATTTGTCCATCATCCTCATCAACTAAAACATCAGACCCAACAGGACATGTATCCTCTACAAATTTTTTTGCATCAATCCCACCTTTGGAATCAATTTCAGGAGTCGATGTAAGGGACAATCTCACTCTAATATCATCTACATCTATGGTGTCTCCATCAACAATATTGCTAATTTTTCCTTTCAAACACATGGCATTTCCAGAACAATCTGTATTTTGTGGAATTACAATTATCAAAACTATCAAAATCACACCCACCACAAAAAGTACTGAAAATTTTGAGAGCATGTAAAAAATACAACATACTTTATTTAAAAAATTAATGATATTATAAAAAAAATTGAAAGATTTGGTTTGCTCCTTATTTAGGAATAAAACCAATCAATTCTATGCATCTATTAGATTAAAGAAGCTTTTTCCAGATGAAGATTTTTCAGAGATGCATTTTACAGGCCCCAATGGATTCCCATTATTCACATCTGCCCTAAGTTTTTCATTGTTGAATTTTTTTACAATTGCCACTCTTGTAGTATAGAATTTGTTGATAAGATTCCCATCGATATCGAATTGTTCTTTAGTTGTGATTTTTACTCCTTTGGTAATTTCTTCACCTTGGGTATAATCGGAATCTTCGATGAATGTAATGGTAAATGCACTATCTCCAATTTTTGCCAAGCTGGTTGAATTTCCTATTGATGCATAATCTGCTAATGTTGCTATTTCATTTCACCTCCCAATGAGATTTTAGTAAAATCCAAGATGATAAAGTGAATTGAGAGTGAATTGTTAACCCAGATGGCCACTATTTTCAAATTTTCAATTATGAATAATCTGTATGATAATGGCAAAAAAGACGCAAAATATTTGATCGGTATTAATTTTAAATAATTTATATAAAAAAATTATTCTACATAATCTTTAAAAACAAGGCAAACTGTCTTTTTTCGATATTCATGGTTGAAAAAAAGTCTACAAAGAAAACCACAAAGGCAAAAACCACAAAGGCAAAAACCACAAAGGCAAAAACTTCCAAATCTAAGAGTAAAAAAGTCAAAGAAGAGCCAATCGGAGATAGTGGAATAGTCATAGTGGACGATGACTTTGAAATTGATCAAGAAAAAATCAATGAAGAAAGGAGATTGTATCTTGAGGAAGCAAGGTCTCAAGAGGCTTTAGACTAGAAATCTTTATCCGATCAATTAACGTATTCTACTTATGCGTGCATTATGTTTGATTACCGTAAAACCAGGCAAAGTAGATTCTGTTGTTGAGATATTAAAGAAGAAACGTAAAATTGTAAAACAGGTAATGATAGTTACAGGTAGAGCAGACATTAGCGTATTTTTACGAGGTAATATTGATGAAATTAACCACATGGTAATTGATTTTAAAAAAATCAAAGATATTGTAACTACTGAGACGTTAATTGAAGTGGAGGTAAACCTAGGATGGTAAGAGCAATAATTTTGGTGAAATCCCCAAAAAAACTGATTGCAGCAAGACTACGGAAAATCCCATACGTATCAGATTCTTTTCCAACAAGTGGGCAATTTGATGCCGTAGCAGTAATTGATGTGGAGCAACTAGTTCAGATCAAAGAAGTTACCACACAAATTCAAAAAATCAGCGGGGTTGATAGGACTGAAACTATGGTAGAGGTTCAATGACAATGGATTTAAAGAACTTCTAGGTAGAGTGGCTGTGAACATCAAAAAAGTTGGAAATGTGATTTTGGCTGTTAAAGACTTGGATAAATCCCTACAATTTTACAATGAAATTATAGGATTACCAATTAAAAATCAAAGACGTTCTTGGATTGATTTAGGTACATCTGGTGCTTTATTGAGTTTACATCCTGCATCACTTACTGCACAACATAGTGGCAGCTCTATTGAGAATGGTATCACAATAGGATTCCTTGTAGGTGATGTTAAATCTGCAGTTGAAGAATTAAAGGGAAAAGGAGTTACAATTTATCGAGACATTGTAGAAAAAGACTCTGGAAGAAATGCAATAGTTCAAGATCCTGATGATTATTTGATTTCTTTGTTTGAACCAATTTTTGACGACAAAGATCAACAAACTGGCGGATATCACGGATTTACTCCAGCATAGATTATTTTTATTAAAAAAATTAATCTTAAAATTTTTCTTTTTAATTCACACTTGTTAATTAGTTAGATTTTTCAATCATCTTGCAGGCCTTTTGAAGTCTCGTTGGATGTTAGAATTAGATGCAGAAGAGCGTTGGGATTTTTTATCTGTTTTCTTCTTTTTTGGTTTATTAGTATCAATAATTTCAACTTTGAAAACTTTTTCAACTGAGGGTTTAGGTTTTTTGTACTCATCAGTGTAAATGATATTTGTTGATTGCTTTGGAGCTTTTTTAGATGCTTTTTTCTTTTTTGGTTTATCCGGATCAGCTGGATTTTTTTTGGTCCATTTGAT
>Ga0233434_1003485_pt1 | contig 12809 bp, 9 predicted proteins | sample SI_122_August201_4_FD_182738 | JGI IMG/M metagenome (GOLD analysis project Ga0233434, IMG submission 182738) | Seawater microbial communities from Saanich Inlet, British Columbia, Canada - SI_122_August2016_120_MG | ecosystem: Environmental > Aquatic > Marine > Inlet | place: Canada: British... | reverse complement strand
CTCCCTGTGAGCCTGCTTTTATTTCCTGATAAGTCATTCCTGACCATTCGAAGGTCACTCCATCCGGAAGCACGCGTTCGGCTAATTGTTCTATAGCGGCAATGGCCTGACCTGTGCTGAAACCAGGAGCCGGACTGCCGTTGACTTTTGCAGATCGATAAACGTTGTAGCGTGTTAAAGATTCTGCTCCTAGGATAGAAGATGTCTCTGTTAAGGTGCGAAGTGGAACCATCGTTCCATCAGAGCTTTTTACATGAATACGGCCGATGTCATTGGGGTCATCCCGATAATCATTTTCTGCCTGCAAAATGACGCGATACACTCTTCCAAATTTGTTGAAATCGTTTACATAAAGGGAACCCAATTGCGTTTGCAATGAAGTGAAAATTTCACTTACGGGAATTCCCAAGGCTTTTGCCTGCAGTCGATCAATTTTCAGAGCGATCTGTGGAACCTCAGCGCTGAAAGTACTGAAAACATTTTTCAGTTCTTCACTTTGATTAGCTTCAAATATAAAGCCGCGCATCGCTGAAGAAAGTTCCTGTGGTTCACCGCCCCGCAAATCTTGCAGTTGCAATTCGAATCCGCTGGAGTTGCCTAGACTGCGAATGGGGGGTGGGGTGAAGGCAATGGCCCTCGCGCCGGGGACTTGGCTCATCACCCCCCAGATTCGACCTGTTAAAGCGTCACTAGATAGATCCGGAGTGTTCCGTTCACCCCAGGGTTTTAATATATTGATGATAGTTGCGGAATTAGATTTCGTGCCGCTGATGAGCCCGGTGCCAATGAGAGAAATTATGTTTTCAACTCCGGGCAGGTTTTTCATCATATTCTCAACTTGTCGGGCGATAGCATCGGTACGGTTTAAAGAAGCTCCATCGGGAAGTTGAAGGTCAATAAAAATTACACCCTGGTCTTCTTGAGGAATAAAACCTGTAGGTGATGTTTTTAAAACCCAATAGCCGCCACCGGCAATGAGAAGCACTAACAACACCGTAACCGTAAACATTTTGACCATGTTCTTCACAAAAAACAGATAGATTTTAGATACCAAATTGAACAGAGCCTCAAACCAGCGTAAGGCAAACCACGGTGCGCTTTCTCTTTTGCGTAATAAGATAGAGCAAAGTGCAGGGCTAAGTGTCAAGGCATTGAGAGAAGAAATGGTTACAGCGATCGAAAGGGTTACTGAAAACTGGCGATAAAGTTGTCCCGAAATACCTGACATAAAAGCGACAGGAACAAACACTGCGAGTAAAACCAGCGTGGTAGCAATGATGGGACCAAAAACTTCTGTCATTGCTTTTTTAGCTGCTTCTTTAGAAGGCATGCCTTCATCTATATGCCGCTGAGCATTTTCAACCACCACTATTGCGTCATCAACAACAATACCTATTGCCAGGACCAATGCAAAAAGCGACAAAGTGTTGATGGAGTATCCCATTGCCAGTAAAACGGCAAAGGTTCCTATTAATGAAACCGGAATTGCTATCGCAGGAATAAGTGTTGCACGCCAATCTTGGATGAAAACGTAGACCACAAGAATGACCAGGCCCAAAGCAATGAAAAGAGTCTCAATTAATTCCTTTAGAGAATTGTTAATAAACTGAGTGGAGTCGTAAGGCACGACATATTCGATATCTTTTGGAAAACGCTGAGACAGCTCCTGCATTTTTTGATTTATTCTTTGTGCGACTTCCAATGCATTTGCTTCAGGGAGTTGATAGACGGCAAAGTTGACAGTGGGTGATCCGTTCAGTCGCGATTTTATTTCGAATGTTTGTGAACTCAGTTCCACACGAGCAATATCACTCATTCTGACTACCGATCCATCCGAATTGGCTAGAATAATAACATCCTTGAACTCAGAAACATCGGCCAGGCGGCCTTTTGCCTGAATGGTGTATTGGAATTGTTGATTTGGAGCTGCAGGGGCTCGCCCTACAGTTCCTGCTGCTGCTTGCAGATTTTGATCGCGAATGGCTTGCACTACATCATTGGTGGTGATGCCTAAATTGACCATCCGATCGGGGTTAAGCCAGATTCGAATAGAATAATCCAATGCTCCGAAGATGGAAACTTTGCTCACCCCGGGCACTCGGGACAGAACATCTTTTATATTCAGAGTGATGAAATTACTCAAAAATAATTGATCGTAAGTGCTTTCTGGAGAGGAGAACGAGATGATTTGTAAAAACTCAGGGGATTGTTTTTGAACGGATACTCCAGAGCGAGTAACCTCTTCGGGTAGTTTGGGCGTGGCTAATGAGACTCGGTTTTGCACGTTGACAGCAGCCATGTCGGGATCGGTGCCGATTTCGAAGGTGATGTCTAAGGTGTATGTGCCGGAATCTGTGCTTTTCGATGACATATAGATCATGCCTTCGACTCCATTGATCTGCTCTTCAATTGGCGCGGCTACAGTACTTTCCAACACCGTGGCACTGGCTCCCGGATAGGAGGCGGTGACTTGAACCGTTGGTGGTGATATTTGAGGGTAAAGAGAAACAGGAAGCTGTGGAATGGAGACCAACCCTGCAATGACAATCACGATAGAGATTACAAATGCAAAACGAGGCCTATCTATAAAAAAGTGACTGAACATGATTTATTTTTTGCCTTTTTCTTTGGCAAGGGAGGGGGCTATTTGAACCATTAGTCCCGGGCGAACCTTTTGCAGTCCTAGAGTTATTACCAGCTCACCGACATCGAGGCCTTGTTGGACGACCCAGTCTATCCCTTGTTTATCGCCAACTTTTATTGTGCGTTTTCGAACTCTTTTGTCAGCATCGACTACGAGAACAAACTTCCCCTTTTGATCTTCCTGGATAGCTATTTGTGGAACGACTTTTTGCAAGGAGCTATCGCTTCTTCGAACCAGTACTTTTACAAATTGACCCGGCATTAATATGTGCCGCTTTCCAGAAAGTTCATTTTTTCCGGGTAGTACATTTTTGCTTTGATTGGGGAAAATAGCTCGAATGGTGACCGTTCCAGTTTTCTGGTCTACCTCGTGGCTGACAAAATCTTCAACCCCCTCAAAGGGATAAATAGTGCCATTCGATAGTTGGATTTTTGGAATGAATGTTGTTGCCTTGCCTGTTTTAATTTGATGCTGAAACTCGGTAAGTACACCTGCTTCGCTCACTGTGAAGTAGACATAGATAGGGTCCATTTGCAGTAGGGTCGCCAGGGTGCCTGTGTTTGTCGAAACCAGATTGCCATCGCTTATAAGAGTACGGCTGATTCTGCCGTCAATTGGCGAATGTATTTCGGTATAGCTCAAATTCAATTTAGCCTGATCAAGGCTGGCCTTGGCCTGCATTACACTCGCTTGGGCTTTAAGTAAGTCGCTTTTGGATTTATCCAGATCCGATTGCGAAACCGCTCCTTTTCGTACGGATTTGAGTCTTTTTAAATAAGATTCTGCATTTGCCAGAGTAGCATTTGCTTCAGCGAGTTTGGCTTCTGCCGCCTTAACTTCAATTTGGTAAGGAGCTTGTTCTATGACATAGAGCAGGTCTCCTTTTTTAACATCCGCTCCTGCTTTAAAATTTCTTTTCTCGAGAAAACCCGTAACCCGAGCCACCAAATTCACTGTTTTCATTGCAGCGGTGCGCCCTACCAATTCGTATGTTTTAATTACTTTTTTCTTAACAACTGGGGTAACCGTTACCAGAGGTGGCGGCATTTTGGGTTGAGCCGCTGCTGTTGTGGGTTTGTCTTCACAACCTGTAAAGAGAAAGGAAACTATTAAAATAATTAGTATGGAACGAGATGTATTCAAAGTTTCACTCTTCATTAAAGTTAATAACGGGGTGCTTCGTCGAGGGTGTCTGCCATTAAAGGTTTCCAACCTCCACCCAGAGATTTGTAAAGACGAATTAAGTTGGAAACGACGGAACCTTCACTGGCTGCCAACTGATCTTGAAATTGGAAAAGGGATCTTTCTGCCTCCAACACACCTAAAAAATCAGATAAGCCAGCGGCGTATAATTCGCGGGCCAACTCAACGGCTCGGTTCGCTGCTTGAGAAGTTTTTATCAGCGATTTCCTTCGAACCTGTTCTTGAGCGTAATCGATCAGAGCGTTTTCCACATCTTTGACGGCTGTCAAAACAGATAGCTCGTATTGAATGAGGGATTGCTCTTGTTTTTCATCTTCAATTTCTATGTTTTGGCGAATGCGACCTGCGTCAAAAACGTTCCAGGTTATTTTAGGGCCAATTGAAAAAGCCGCTGCGGGGCCCGTGAACAAACTTGCTGCCGATAGAGATTCGAGCCCTACAGAGCCGAATAAAGTTAATTTGGGGTAGAGGTCAGCCGTTGCAACTCCAACGCGGGCTGTTTGTGCTGCCAATTCTCTTTCGGTCCGCCGTATGTCAGGTCTGCGTCTCAGTAAGTCCGCGGGAACACCAATAGCTACTTCAATAGGAAGAACGGGAACCGCTTTGTAGCTATCCAGTTCTTGTTTTAATCCTCCGGGAAACTCTCCGAGTAAAACAGCCAGTCCATTTTTACCCTGTTCAATTCCAATTTTTAAAGTGGGAATTTCTGACTTGGTACTTTCAAGGTTGTAATTGGCTTGTTCTAAAGTGAGCGAGGTGGTCAGCCCTGATGCTAATCTGTCTTTCACAATTTGCAATGTGTCTTCTTGCGACTTCAGATTTTTTTCTGCGGCTTTAAGTCTGGATTGAAAGGTGCGGATTTCAACATAGTTCAACGCCGCCTCTGCAACCAAAGTTACCAAGGTGTCATTCAGTTCTTCCTGTCTTGCTGCAACCGTTGCTTCCGCAGATTCTATGGAGCGTTGAATTCCACCAAACAAATCCACTTCCCAACTAGCATCAAATCCCGTGGAATGAAGATTGTTTGTTTGCCCCAATCCCGATTCCTTACTGGTTTGTTGACGAGTTGTTGAGCCTGTGGCGTCTACCGTGGGAAAGCGACCTGCCTTGGCAATTCCCCTGCGAGCTCTTTCTTCTCGGATACGTGATTGAGCCAACTTGAGATCAAGATTGCCTTTTACCGCCCGTTTAATTATTTGGGATAGGGTAGGATCTTCCAGTGTTTCCCACCAATCACCGAGCATTTCCTGAGTAATCCTTTTGACCGGAATAGGAGGTTCCTTTGTTTTATCTTCTTCTGATTTTGGTGGATCTATTTTTACGGCCTCTAGTTTGGTGTTGAATTTTTCAGGCAGCTTTTTTTCAGGGGGGACGTAATCGGGGCCAACGGTTGCACAACCCCAGGAAATTATCAGAAAAAAAGCAGGTATGGTTTTATGGATATAATGCATTCTTTCTCGAGATCTCCAAGTTGTAGCTTTTAAATTTGATGACTAAGTTAGGCAATTTGGATATTTTATCACTTTCCTGATTATTATGTGGGCTGAGATTCAATGAGTTATATCCCCTTGTTATTACCTTTTGGAGTAAACGAGCTGAACCACACCGTTTTTAGATATGTAGTGTTCGGAGATAAGCCAACCCTCTGACAATGGAGTGCTTCCTAACCATTTGATACCTGTACCTATGGTTTCTGGGATAATGGTTAAAATAATCTCATCGAGTAGATTTTCTCTCACAAAAAGACTTGCAGTTTCGCCACCGCCAACAAGCCAAACGCGATCTTTCTCGGAGGATTTAAGTTCCACTACTTTCTCTTTCCAGTTTGCTGAAACAGGCTCAACACCCGATTCGTTAACTTGGAAATCAGCATCCTTACTTAAAACGAGACCAGGTTTTCCTTGATAGGGATATTTCCCAAATCCCAAAACTGTATCGTAAGTTTTTCTTCCCATTACCACAGCTGAGACGGTCTGATAAAACGGTTCATAATCGTAGGGAGTTTCGAAAGGGTTTGTATAATTACTTAGCCAGTCAACAACTCCGTCTTCTCTGGCGAGAAAGCCGTCTAAACTAACGGCCACATAATAACTTGTCTTTGCCATTCACAACCTCCTGTCTTGTAAGCTCAATTTTTATATAATTTGATAATTGCCGTTTTTTTAATCTGATACCTAGTGAATATCACTAATTGTTCTTTTGAATGCTACAGCTGGGATCATGTGGAATGGTTTTTGGGGGGTCGTCAGTAGTCAGTTAATTTTTGTTCGTAGTATAGGGAACTTGATACTAAATGTTGTTCCTTTTTTAGGACTGCTTTTGACGGAAATGGTTCCCATATGGCGGTCCACAATCTTTTTGCAAATCGTAAGGCCCAAGCCTGTACCTTTGTATTGGCTTTTGCTGTGAAGTCGCTGAAAAGGCTCAAATATTTTGTCAACATATTTTTCATCAAAACCAATTCCATTATCTTCGACATGTATTTCACAAAATCCAGCTTCATTGTCTCTTTGATATATTTTGATAATGGGGATTTTGTCTTCCTGTTTGTATTTCAGGGAATTTGTTATAAGGTTAATAAAAAGTTGATTGATTTGGATTTTATTCCCTTCTATTTCAGGGAGATTTGAACAATTTATTTCCGCTTTCGCGGATAGAATAAGGTGGCTTAATTCTTCACAAATTTCTTTAAGTCGTTCTTGTAAATCAATTTTCTCAAAGGGTATTTGCTCTACTGATATTACTGAAAAGTTAAGCATATCTTCAATAAAAAGACTCATTTGTTTCGCAGAGTTTTGCATTCGTTGAATGTACTCGCGACTTCTTACATCTAAATTTACAGCGGTTTCTTTTAATCGATCTCCAAAGAGACTTATTTTCCGGAGTGGAGCTTGTAAATCATGAGATGCGATTGAAGCAAAAGTTTCCAATTCATTTTCGGCTTTTTTTCTTAAAGTAATGTCTAGGCCATAGATGTTCAAGTAATCTCTATCACTTATGGGAACCATATTGAAGTTGTAAGTCTTTCCTTTAATTTTATCCTCGAACTCGATCATTTCATTAGTGAAAACCGCTTTGCGAAGGTTTTCCTGCCATGCTTGGGGAATTGGATGGCCCATTTTGAAATTATATTTCCGACCAATCTTGTCGGCGGATTTATTTAAATAAATAAACGTTCCTTCATTAGTTACTCTCATGGTTGGAAAAGGGTTTTCAGAAGTAAATTTTGACTCATTTAAAATTTGTTCTTCTATCTTTTTGCGTTCCGAAATATCTTCAACTATAGCAACAAAGTAATCGACACTTCCATCTTGCTTTCTAATGCACCGTGCTGAAATGTTGGCATGGATAATAATTTTGTCTTTTCGGATAAACCGTTTATCAATAGAATATCCTTCTATTTCTCCTGCCAATACTCGATTGAACTGAACAACGTCCGCCTTAAGGTCATGGGGATAAGTCAGTTCAGTCCAGGTCATCTGTGTCAATTCCTCCTTGGTATATTGAAAAATATCGCAAAGTTTTTGATTAACTTCCAACCAGCCTTTTTTAGGAGAAGTTATAGCAATGCCAATTAATGGCAGCTCAAAATAACTTTTTAGTTTTTCTTCACTGTTTTTTAATTTCTCAAATATTTTTTTTCGTTCGGTAATGTCGGTTGAAATTCCACAGATCCCATAAATAGCACCCCCTGAATTCCTCAATGGAACCTTAATTGAAATATATGTGTGTAGCCCATCCTTATGCGGAGCGCTTTCTTCGCCTTCAAAAGGTATTCCCGAGTCCATTACAGTTCTGTCATTTTTAATGAAATTATTGGCAATTTCCTTTGGGAATAAATCAAGATCGGTTTTTCCTTGTACTTCTTGATTTTTTAAATTGAAAAGATCTTCATAACGCTTATTTATAAGAAGGTATCGACCGTCGATGTCCTTCATGTAAATTACCGATGTTGTGTTATTTGCAATGATATTTAGCTGGTTCTCGTTTTCTTCTCTCAGGCGGTTTGTATGTTTAATTTGGAAGTATAGAAAGTATCCAAAAACCAGGCAAAAGAGTAAGGTGATAGTTCCTAAAGCATAAATCTTGGTTTTGTCTGATCGGATTTCATCGTAAATGAAGGCTTGCGTCTGAATGACTTCGGTTTGTGCATTTTTAATAAGTAATTGGAAGCTGGCATCTACTTCATGAATACTTGATTCATATTTCTGAAATGTTTCTGAGGTTACAGAACCCTTTTCTTCGTACTCGTTAAACATTTCATTGGCATTTTCTGATAGTTTTTTTTGCTGAGAAATAACTTGGGTGATTAGTTCTTTTTCTTCCTCCGTTCCCATTTTATGTAACGCAACAAAATCAATAAAGTCTTTTAGACTGAAGGCGAAATTATTTTCCCAGTCTAAATACTCACGCTTATCTAATTGTTTCCCCGACAATGCATAGGCAAACCCTTCTGCAACTGCTCTCATGGCTTTTGATTGGATTGTTTGAGCCATTCTTAGGTGTTCAGCATGATTCAACTCGATTTTAAGCAACCGCTCGCTTCTGGAGCTGGCAAAAAAAAAGGATATTGATGCAATGAACAGCCCTAATAATAAAAATCCCGTTAATACTTTGTTTTCGGTTTTCATTCAGTCGTCTAGTATTGGAGGAATAGGGTTATAAGGTTGTATAAATGAGGAACATCTTGATTCGTTTGTATTTTACAACTAGGATTCAGGTTGTTTCAATAATATTGGCTTATTTAGGGGGAAAATGCTCAAAGGAATAGGTGGATTCATTCTTCTCGGGATTTTATTGCTCGTTCTGGTATTCAACACTCATGTGACCCTTCTCGGCTCAGGGTTTCTCATTGGAGATGGAGTGCATGTTTTCACCTACCATGATCTGGTGAAAGAAGCGGAAACGCTGACGGTGAAATTCCCCAACGAAGATGATATTGAAGCGGAAGTGGTGTATTCCGATTCTGCCAGCAACTTGGCGATCTTGAAGTTGAAGGAAATACCGAAAATAAAGCGCCTGCCTCTGGTGATAAGCCAAAATGGATTGGGTGCCATAAGCGAGTCGGTATTCACATTAGGATATCCGTGGACCAACACATTACAAGACCAGCATATTTTGATCGAGGGGTCTACTGGCACGTCATCGATGTTGGTTGAACTAAAAATGCCTCTCGACCCGGTGCATAGTGGGAGTCCGTTGTTCAATACCCGGCAGGAAGTGGCGGGAATGGTATTACTGGAGGACCATGCTAAAGCCGCGTTTTCCGTGAAGGGTTCGCATCATTTTGCTATTCCCTCATTGTTGCTGGAAAAAGCCTTGAAGGCCGCTAAAATTGATATATCCACTCATCCGGTTGAGAACTTCTCGACGAGAGATGAGTTTATTGTGAAATCGAGAAATAATATTGTTCTGATTGAGGCAAGATAAAATGCAACCTGCAGATGAAACTTACATCTTATAGGGAGCTTTATTCGTTTTCCTGTTTCTGGGGCTGTTATTCAATGTTGCTAAACGCCTCGGTTCCTCGAAAAAATTTTCCATCATCTAAAAATAAAAAGAACCCGTGAATCCCCAATTCAATTTTGATAATAGCTTCGCCCGCAGTCTCGAAGGGTTTTTCAAGTCCTGCGAGGCAGAACCTGCCACCGCGCCGAAACTGTTGCAGTTCAACCATGCACTTGCCGAAGAACTTGGCCTCGACCCGGTCGAGCTCGATTCGGAAGCGGGATTGGCGATTTTCTCCGGCAATATAAAACCAGATGGCTCAGAACCACTAGCACAGGCTTATGCCGGGCACCAGTTTGGCGGATTCTCACCGCAGTTGGGGGATGGACGCGCGCTTTTGCTCGGTGAGGTGATCGACACTCAACAACGCCGCCGCGATATTCAGTTGAAAGGATCGGGGCGTACTCCGTTCTCTCGTGGTGGAGATGGTTTGGCGGCCATTGGCCCGGTGTTGCGCGAATATTTGATAGGGGAGGGCATGCATGCGCTTGGCGTGCCGACGACACGCGCCCTGGCGGCAGTCGCCACAGGTAAGCATGTTTATCGGGAAATCGTTTTGCCAGGGGCTATTCTCACACGGGTTGCGGCTAGTCACATCCGCGTTGGCACGTTCCAGTATGCCGGTGCACGCGGGGATATCTTGAAAGTCCGTGAACTCGCCGACTATGCTATTCAGCGACATTATCCCGATACAGCCGATGCGGAAAATCCCTATCTGGCATTCTTCGCGGCTGTCGCCGATGCCCAAGCCGCCTTGGTGGCGCACTGGATGACTATCGGCTTTATTCACGGGGTTATGAATACCGATAACATGACGATCTCGGGTGAAACGATCGATTACGGACCCTGTGCTTTTATGGATAGATATGCGGCAAGTACCGTGTTCAGTTCGATCGATCAATACGGTCGCTATGCCTATGCAAACCAGCCGGAAATTCTGACTTGGAACCTGGCCCGATTGGCTGAAACGCTGATCCCGCATGTCGATACCAACAAAGAACGTGCTATCGAATTATTGACCGAAACGATCGAGTGCATTCAGCCTCTATATGAGTCTTATTGGCTGGCGGGGATGCGATCCAAAATAGGATTATCGACAGAAGATATTCTCGATCAGGAACTGATCGTTGACTTGTTAAAATTGATGGAAGCGGGACATGCGGATTTTACTCTCGTATTCCGCCGTCTTTCCCAAGTTTTGCGAGGGGATAACGACGCGGTGCGAAACCTGTTCAAAGAACCAGATGCTTTCGACGCCTGGTCAGAGCGTTGGCAAAAACGTCGAGAGAAAGAGGATGTTGTAGCAGAGACTTCAGCGCAGGCGATGGACCGGGTCAACCCCATCTATATCCCGCGGAACCATAAAGTCGAAGAAGCCCTTGCCGCTGCAGTCAATCAAGATATGACACCGTTCATGAAATTACTGGGCGTTGTAATCCATCCCTTCGAAGAAGTCGCAGGCAACGAAGCCTATGCCGAGCCAGCCCCGGCCACCAACAGACCCTACAAGACATTTTGTGGAACCTGATGATTTCTTTATTAAAAATCCAGTGTGCGGTTTTTATTTTGGTGCTGTTTTCTGCTCTTCCTGTATCGGCGGACTTGATGGATGAAGGTAAGTCAGACAGCGCCATTAAGATGCTGGTGTTTCCTAAGTCACTCCGAGTGATTGAAAGCCGGAGTAATGAGATGAATGCCATTTTTTCTAACCCCAAACGAATTCGCAAAACGCTTTTGGAACTCGACCCCGCCAGAATCGCACCTGCTAAAGCGGGGGAGCTAGTTGTGGGACCTGTTACTAAAGATAGCCTGCGGCAACTAGCTAAACGATATAGCGAAGATATTCTCTTCATCTTTCGAAGAACATTAGACGAAACTAAAAAAACAATCCGTCATCAGGGGCTACTTTATTTAGCCAGACAGAAAAAGATGCTGGCCTTAAAAGAAAGTATGAACTCAGGGAGTTTGCAAGAAATGGACGTGGCAGGACTCAAAACCCTGGCCCAAGAAGCCAAAAAAGTTCTGCATGCAAACAAATTCGAAAAACGTCAATCGGCGTACTAAAGAGGAGCATGATCGTCTCTTAATCGGGGTTGCCCAAAGGCATCACGATTAAGATCAGGCATGTGAGTTTGTTTAGACTCGGGAAAAGCTGGTTCCAGAAAAATAGGCGCCAGGCTGCCATGCAGGGAAATCGGTTTCAATAAGATTATTTTGGTGTGGCTTATTAAAACCATTCAAGAATTTTGAGATTTTTACCTTGGATAGAGGCTCCTGAACAAAACCATCAATTTCATTGCTCACTACGAGCCATCCCAAATCAGGCAGTGCAGGAGGGGAGATCAAAATATAGTTCGATTCAGGAGAATAGCGTTTCGAAAATTTTATAAAATCCGAATAATCCATATCTTCTAAATCAAGAGGAATGAAAATATCTGAAAATCCAGAATAATGTTTGATCACATTCAAGGCCTTCCTGCCACTGGACACCACGCAGTAATTAGATTTTTTCCCTATTTCGTTTTTAAGTTTTTTCAATTCAAAATCGTTTTCGCAGATAACCAAAACTTCTCTCGTTGTGTTGTTATATTCCATATCGTCTGTCCTTAAATTAGAATTCCAAATCAATATATTTATCAATGATGTCCTGACGAGTTCGTTCCACCAAGGCATCAATTTCTCTTTTTCTCATAAGCTGTAGATTTCTTTTTGTGAAACTATTTTCTTTATTTCTGTCTTTAACGGGTCTTATCAGTTTTAGAGATTTGTATGCTGTTTTTGGCATCTGTTCACCTCTGATTTCTTTCTTCTATTAATCCATAAAAATTTAAAGAAAATATAAATCTCGTATGAATACTTAAGGTATAGATGTTGCTGAAACTACCCCATTAATATAAGGTCCAAATTTAAAAAGTGCTATAGTTTGAAGAAGTGAAAATAAGTGAAAGGACACAATGAAACGGTTGGTATTGCTATTTTTGTTCTTGAGTGGTTTTTCCATCGTTCACGCCGCTCCGGTTGAAGTGACGGAATGGCAGGTTCCCTGGGAGGACACACGGCCACGCGATCCTTTCGTGGATCAACAAGGACGCGTGTGGTTCTGCGGTCAGAAAGGCGAATACCTGGCTTATCTTGAACCGGATTCGGGACAATTCAAAAAATACGAGCTGGAGCGTGGAGCAGGTCCGCATAATCTGATTGTGGACGGCGACGGTTCCGTCTGGTTCGCCGGTAATCGTAAAGGCTACATCGGCAAACTCGACCCGACGTCGGGGAAAATTGTTCGATATTCCATTCCAAATAAAGAGGCCAGCGACCCGCATACGCTGGTGTTTGACAGTCAGGGCGATATTTGGTTCACAGTTCAGCATGGCAATTTTGTCGGTAAACTGATGACTGCGACAGGAGAAGTGAAACTGGTGAAAGTGCCAACCCCCGACGCCCGTCCCTACGG
>Ga0233434_1003484_pt1 | contig 12809 bp, 10 predicted proteins | sample SI_122_August201_4_FD_182738 | JGI IMG/M metagenome (GOLD analysis project Ga0233434, IMG submission 182738) | Seawater microbial communities from Saanich Inlet, British Columbia, Canada - SI_122_August2016_120_MG | ecosystem: Environmental > Aquatic > Marine > Inlet | place: Canada: British... | reverse complement strand
CTCTGTGCCCCAACCCCCGTTAGCTCTTCTATCGGCAATTCGGCAACGGTCCCATGCAGGACCCGCAGCTGCCTCATCTCTATCGAGTCGGCTTTGTCTGACTTACAAGCGGTGGCCATCTTTCCCAGTCCGGCTAAAGCGGTGGCACTCCTACCAAGTACCATACCAAACACGAACGTGACCGCACTTGGTATGAATTACTACTAAAGAATACTCCAACGGCGCCGATGAATGAAGCAGATCTACGACCTGAAGCCACTGGAGTCCACATGAAAAAGAATGATTCAAAGAGACAGCGACGAAAGCTGCCCGACGGGGTTGAGATCGGCCAAAATTTCCTATTGAGCTTTGATGATCCTCGTGTAGAGGCAAAGGCCTACCAAGGACGCCTTCATCAGCTAAGTCGTGACGGTCTCCTGTGTTTCGACGCCCCGGGTGATTTGCGGCCACGCCGCGGCACGCAGGTAACGATTCAATCCTTGAAATCTCAGGCAAAGGGATCCGCCTTTTCCAGCGAGATCCGTGGTCGAGGTCGGCTCGGCGGCCATCTGCCTGTACTACTGGTGGAAGCTCCCGTAGCCGCCTCAACCTACCGCCGTGATACATATCGTGTCAGCGTCTGCTTGCGCGGAAAACTCGCATGGCAGGACAATGCGAAAGTGGCCCCCGTTGAGGCTGATGCGGTGCTGACAAATATCAGCGGCGGCGGAGCACAGCTCTATTCACGCTGCCCCCCCACCTCAGAGTGGGTACACGTAACGTTGAACGCTCCACAAAGCTTCGTCGAAGAACAGGCTCGGCGCCATCTGCCCCGTGGTGGAGTCCCAGTGAAGAGTCTTTCACTGACGCGCAATCCTGTTGCCGAAGCAGCAGAGCGCGTGCAAGCACAGTTGACGCACCTGCGCGCTCGCGCCGTCTCTGTGCGCTTGCACTCTCGCGACGAACGTGGGCCAGTTTATGCTGTTTCACTGGCCTATTGCGACAAGCAGGAAGCTTGCTTCCAGCTGGTTCGTTACCTGGAGCGGCAGGCGCTACATCGGTGCGCTCACTCAGAGGAGGGCCAGCGCGCCTCGCCAAAGGGGGCGGCTATACTTGCAGATCGAGCATCGCTTGAACACGGACATCAGTTCGTGCCGCCCCCGCTCCCCCGGTGGCGCATCCTTACAGCCTTCACGCAATCCTGCTTTCGCATCCCCGGAAGTTTGATCCGCGCCGGATATCAATGCCACCACGACGTCAGTCTTTTGCTCAGTTCCTCGTAGGCACCGCGTCACTCGAACGCCCCTCGTTCTTCTATGCCTATGCGGGTATGTGGTTGCATCTGATTGTCAGCGTGCCATTGCTCGTCTTCGCAGGCATTCCTCTGCTGGAGGCGACGTCGTCCATGGCAGTCGGCTCGCTGAGCCTGGGTATTATCGTCTACAGCTTGCTGTCGCGAGAGTATGGCCTGCTTGTAAACCTTGTCTCATATGTCCTGAGCCTGGCACGTGTCATTGATCCATCGATGCTTGGCTACACCTTCCTGGTGATTGCCATCATCATCTCTCTCGCCTCTGGCTACATGTTGATTTCTAGCGAGTATCGTCGCTATACCCGTGAAATCTACGATGGCGACGAAAGCGGTGTGCCCCTGTGGATTACCGTCTGCATTGGGACAACGACGGTGATGCTCTTTATCTACGGAGTTCGCTTGTTGTAGACGACACGCAGACACCTGCCCTCCAACCTGGCTCCTGTTACGACGGGAGCCATTTTTCGTTCTAACTGTCTGTTTGCCAGCGAATCTTCAGGTGTTAGCGGATCTTCAGTGTCGCCAGGCCGGCGAGAGCCAGAATACCTGCCACAATCCAGAACCGAATGACGATCTTCGTATCAGCCAGCCCGCGAGACTGAAAGTGATGGTGGATCGGGGCGCTGAGGAAGAAACGCCTGCCGAGCCATTTGATTCCCACCTTCTCCTGAATCACGACCGACAGCGCCTCGGTAACGAAAATGCCACCGACAATGAGAAACAGGAATTCCTGCTTCACCAGCACGACGATGGTACCGACCAGCCCTCCAAGTGCCATCGAGCCCGTATCTCCCATGATCACATTGGCTGGATACGAGTTGAACCAAAGAAAACCCAGACAGGCTCCAAAGACCGTTGAGCAGATGATGGCCACTTCCCCTACACCGGGTACGACGGGAAAAATGAGGAACCCCGCCATGCCCGTGTGGCTGGAGACATAGGCGAACACCGCATAGACGGCGACGACAAAGGCGACGGGGACAATGGCGAGTCCATCGATTCCATCCGCAATGTTGACGGAGTTTGAGATCGCGATCACCGTAAAAATGATGAAAGGAATGTATCCCCAACCCAGATCGATTACCGGCGCCTTGAAAAAAGGCACGAACAATTGCGTCGCCAGTCCTGGAGGCATCGGCGACCACCCCTCCACCACGAAAAACAAGCCAAAACCAATCCCATAGAGCAGTTGCAGCGCGAGTTTTGCCGTCTCCGAGAGACCGTGATCGCTGGCACCGTGTCGCACCTTCAGGTGATCGTCGATGTATCCGAGACAGGCGAACCAGAACACGGCAAACAGACAGATGAGCGTAAACGGGTTGTGCAGCTTGCCCCATAGCAAGACGGACGAAACAATGGAAGCAACCACCAAGGGACCGCCATAGGTCTTGGTCGCCCCCTTGCCTGTGACAGGAAAGTGATCATATGAGCGACTCTTGTCTCGACGTCCGCTACGATAGAGGGCGAGTATGATGCGGCCACCAAAGCTGATCGTAAACAGCATCGCCGTGATCGCACCACCCAACGCGCGGAAGCTGATCGAGTCCAACAATCGCAGAAAAGAGAGCGCTGCGATGTGTTCCTGGAGATAGCTGCCCAGGTAGTAGAGCAAGTGTTGGTCTCTTCCTTTATCCCCCCGCTCCGGCTCGTCGCGAGCCGTCGGGAGTCCGATGGGTCCGTACACGTATCGCGAGATCGTCGAGACTACGTTTGAGCGGAAAAGCAGGCTCGAAACTAGGTGACGTCGCGAGAATCACATCCAGGTCGTCGGCGATCTCATCGCCGACGATTACATGGCGCTGCAACAACCGATCCAGAGCGATCACCGTCTGCTGACGAAATTGCCAATCCGCGTGTACGTAGAAACGACGCAAACAAGGCAGCAAACGCTCGCCGGTACTGCCGATCTGGCCAAGCGCGCTCAAGGCTGCGGTCACGACAGAGGGGGCTGTATCATCGAGCGCGGCGATAAGAGACTCTTCAGCCTCTGAATCTCCCGGCGTCACTTGTTGACCAAGTGTTGTTGCCGCCGCACGACGAACCTCGAAGTAAGGATCATCACGTAAGGACTCCAGCAGGACCTGGCGAACGATGTCACCACCACCGATGATGCCGATTTTCGTCAGAGCGTATTCTACGGCGTTGCGACGCAGAATCCCGGGATGCTGAAAGTCTCCCCCGAAGGCCTTCTTCATCGGGCTGGCAGCGCGACGGCTGCGAAGGATCTCGATGATCAGATCCAGTCGATCGACATAACCAAGAAGACCGACGAGTTTCACCCCCACATTGCGCCGCCCCAGAGGGATCTCATACCACGCAGTGGATGCCAGGTGTCGGTCTGCCTGATACCGCAGATATGCCAACTCTTCGGGCGGCAGAGCCTCCAGACGCTCTTCCACCTCGCTTAACCGATTTCGAACATATCGCAGAAAGCGATTGGGATCTGCCGGCACACTCACCTGTGGTGACGGGAATTCCAGCTTCAAGGGCGCCGGGCGTTTTCCCGCCGTCAGACCGTCAAGTTCGTCAACAATCCGTTCAAGACTATCGCGCCGCGGGATAGCGCCAGCGGCGGCCCCCACTGCTTTGACCTTCGCCGGATTGTCGGCGTATTCGAGGATCGCCGTCGCCAGTCTCCTGCCGCTCACACGTGTCCCAACGGTACCGTCCTCGTACCACAGAGCCTCCTCGTAGAGAACGGTGGCAGCTGAGCGCCGTTCCAGTTCCCGTGCATTGATCGCCTGATGATCTTCGGCTGCTGTAGAGAGGGGGATGATGATCGAAGGCAGATTGCTGACCCCCACCTCCGTCAGCGTGCTCATGCCACCACGACACACGACCAGATCGGCGGCGGCGTATACGTGCTCGATTTGCTCAAGGTATTGGCAGCGTCGATACCACTCGGCCTTCTCTTCGTCGATGCCAGCCTTCGCGAGACGATCCCGGGTGTCACCGACGGCATCGTATTCGCTCGTCTGCGTCCTGCCCGTCGCATGGTAGACGACAATTCGCTTTGACTCACTTGCAAGAAGCGGCAGCGCCTCAACGATGGCACGATTGATAACCCTGGAGCCCTGCGAGCCACCGAATACGAAAACGACGAAGCGATCGCCTTTGATGTCCAATCTGCGCCGTCCAGCACTACGATCAAGGTCGAGCAATTCTCGGCGGACCGGAAAACCGACGACGGCGACCCGTTTCATATCAAACCATCGCCCCGCCTCTTCGAAACCAACGCCGATTCGGCAAGCCAGACGGCCAACAGCCTGGTTTAGCAGGCCGGGGTGGGCGTTGGGTTCGTAGGCAAAGATGCTCGCCCGACTCAATCCGAAGCGTTTCAGTAGGCCACTGGCAAACAGAATCGGTGCGCTGACGAACCCCCCGGTACCAAAAATCAGATGCGGTCGAAAGCGCAGCAGGATGTAGATCGCCTGCAATACGCCGACACCCAGAGTGAGAGCGAATCGAAACAGAGCAAAGGGCGATGAGGATCGTGGGAAAGGCCGACTACGAACGAATCGGATGTCATAGCCCCGTTCAGGCACAACTCGTGCTTCTAGACGATCCGAGACACCGACATAGAGAAATCTCGCTTCCGGGTCGCGGCGACGGATTTCGTCTGCAACGGCAAGGGCTGGATAGATGTGGCCACCGGATGCACCGCCGGTGAGCAAGTATTTCACGTCGACCCCATGGTCGGCGACCTCGTGGATACCAACGGATGATTGCGGCCACATGCCGCGTCGAGGATCACGATATTGCCGGGGATTGGCTCAAACTGCCGGCAGGAAAATTGCCGTAAGGGGTTGATGATTCTGTAAGATAGGGACGGTCCGAATTCGCGACAAGCATAGCCGATCAACAGAGGGGAGAGCCAAGCTATATCTTGGTAATAACCTCTGATGGCAGCCACCCCCCAAGGCCACTGTCCAGTCGGACAAGATGCCAGGTACCTTCGCTGCGTTCCACGACAACCTTGGTACCTTCGTGGATGACGAAAACCTCTGTCTCCTGACCATCCGGGCCACTTCTTGCAATGCCCTGAACTTCGGTCACCACTGCTTCGATCCGACCTGCATCCGCCTCGAAGCGAGTAAACGCGACGAGGGCCACAAAGAGCGCCACCGCAGCACACCCCAGGACCGAGCTGTGCAGACTTGACTGCCCTTGCCACCTACGCCAGGACACAGTAGCGAAGCAGGCGAGCAAACTCACCATCCAAGCCAAAGCCAGTTCATTGAGTGTGGGCCACATGAAAGCGCGTTCCAGGACTCCACCGATGCCACTGGTTGGATCGGGATCTCGATCCTTCTTGAGACGACGCAGGAATCTCAGATTCGCCTGGATATCCTCGTCGCGGGGGGCCAATCTGAGCGCCCGCTCGTACCAGACAATCGCGCGCCCCAAATCACCCGTTTTGTACGTTGCATTTGCCAGGTTGTACAGAAGCCGTGGATCCTGCGCCCCCGTGGCGACGGCTGCCTCATAGCGCTGTCGCGCCCCCTCATAGTCCCCCACCCGATACAGGCCATTACCCTCCGCGTACAGTCCGACGGCGGCGGATTGCGCCAGAAGCGGACTCCCTAAGAGGCAGAAGACGCATATCAGCCAAGCTGAGGGTCGCATCAGGTAGCATCCCTGAGTTCGTCGAGAACGGTCTCGCTGTCCGCTAGCACCTGCTGTCTCCTCGTGACACCAATCTCACTGGGGGAGAAACGGCCCTCCTCACAGATCTTCAGCAAGCCATCGAACTGTCGAATCGTCGTGTCAGGCACGCCACGAGCGGCGAGAACCAACTGACATCTGGCGCGATCCAGGCCGGGAGCGGGTTCGTTCACCTGGTCAGCGACGAATCCTACCAAGGCGGTCTGCAATGTCGCAAAAAACAGCGCCTCCCCCTCGCCAATCGCGGCGGTCGCCTCTCGGAGTCGGCGCTCGGCCGCGCCACTCGCGCCTCGTCGTCGGGCGTAGGCCACATCTGAACGCAGACGTTCCTGATGCCGTCTCGCAAACAGCAGTGCCGCATAACCGATGGGCAATGCCAGCTGTATTCCCCAGAACCAACTTTGCCGATAGAGCGATCGAGGCGAGTGCAGCGCAGCAACATCCGGCTTGATATGGCGAATATCGTTGCCAAGTTCTTCGATTTCGCTGCGCGTCATATCGTGGACCGGAGCCAACCCCGCAGCCTCGACTCCGCCTTCGCTGACAAGTCGGATCGGACGCGTCGCTGCGACACCATATTGGTGCCGTTCTGGATCGAAGTACGAAATCTCAACCGGAGGAATCTCGAATACTCCACCGCGTTCAGGAATGATGATGTACTCGTAGGTGGCCTCCCCACCGAGTCGCCCATTTGCACTCGTCGTTTGCTGCATGTCCCCTTTGGGATCATAGACCTTCAATCCAGGCACATTGATCACGGGGGCACTCAGTGATTGCATGTTTCCCGTGCCGACGACTTGCAGACGCAGCGTGACCGGATCCCCCATGGCCACCTGCCGTGGCTCCGCGCTGGCATTGATTGCGAGGCTGCCGACCAATCCACTGAAATTGTCAGGTTGTCCTGACAGAGGCAGAGGGCGTGCGAAGATTGGCGCGAGCTGACTGCGTACCATGACACTCTGAGTTCGCCCAAAGAGTGGGTCATCGAAAAGCGATAGTGCGTCGAATGCACTACGTCGCTGCCGACGCTGGGGTATCGCACACGTCACAGCCATCACGTCGATCTCGTGCACACCGTCACGAGTCGGAAACAACGCCATCCGCCTCAGGGGAGCGACATGGAATTGACGATCGCCCATCGTCTCGACTTTGGGATCAAGACGTTGAGCGACGAACAATTCATGTGACCAGAATCCACTGAAAGTGGGAATTTCTGTAAAACCGACATCACGCAAATTGTAGCGGTAGCAAAGGTCAAAACTGGCAGTAACCTGCTCGTTCACGTAGACCGTGTCGCGATCAACCTGCGACCTCAAGAACAGGTTGTCCGTCAGTTCATCATTCGCGGCTGTCGAATTCTGGCTCTGCTTGCTTCCCGGTCGCTTCTGTGCTGATACGTCGATGTCGATCGATTTCGTCTGGTACGCATTCCCCTCGATCGTCAGAGTTGCTGCGCCGATCTTGTGTCGGCCCGGCCGCTTGGCATAGAGGGTGTAGACAAGATCGCGACTGAATGATGTGCGACGATTGACAATCTCCATGCGCGTGGAGATGGCAGGTCCGTAGACGTCGAACGCTCCAAGATTGATTTGCGGTGCTGAGACATGAACCAGCTGGCGTTCGGAGGTAATTGTCAGAGTCAGTTTCACCGCTTCATTGGCGGCCACACGGCGTCTATCTACATCAGCAGAGACCTCTACCTCGGCTGCTTGAACAGTGGCAGACAAGGACAGCAGACCAACGATGACAAGCATGACACTGCCACCCAGCCCCTCTAGCATGCAGGCTCCCTTCACCAGTCTCTCTCCTGTGACCCTCTGCGAGATACGCGGAATCGCCGCTTCTGTCCCTCTTCCTCACGGTCCCCGAGGGCATCTAGCAGTTGTTCTGCTTCCTGCTCATCCATACGCTCGTCCGCATCGAGTTCCACCTCGTCCTGGGCCTGCTGGTCAGGCTCTGATTCACTCTCCTGTGTATCATCTGGCTGACTCGGTTCGGGTGGACTTTCCTGTTCGGGTTGCCCATTCTGGGGCTGCTGATCTTCGTTCTGCGAATCCTGACTTTGTTCGTCGGATTCCTGTGGGTCGGCTGGATCTCCGGCGTCGCTTTGCTCTTGTTGTTGCTGCTCCCCCGATTCCTGCTCGTTCTCGTTTTGCTCGCCGTCACCTTGCTGCTGCTGGGGTGGAGGAGATTGCAGCATCTGTAGGGCCAATTCAAGATTCGCCTTGGTGTCCCGGTCCTGCGGCGTGCGCTGAAGTGCCTCACGATACGCCTCAGCTGCTGCTGAAAAATCCTGTTGTTGGTAATGGCTGTTGCCAAGATTGTAGTAGCCCTGAGCCGCCAACCTCTCGTCCTGCGCGCCAGCGGCACGTTCAAATTCGTCAGCTGCCGCGGCATAGTCACCGAGTTCGTACAAGGCATCGCCAACATTCAGATGCAGCGACGCTGAGCCAGGACGCTGGACAAGGGCATCGCGGTAGATGCGTAGAGCTTCCTCGAAATCACCCTGACGATACTGTTCCAGTGCCTCAGCACTTCGTGTGGCGACGGGGTCCCCGAGCGTCTGCGCTGCTGATTCTGTCGGCTGGGAAACGACACACAGCAATAGGACAGTATGCAGGATGAGAGCACGCAGATTCTTTATCATGCAAAGCGCCCTTTCCACTCGCGACGCTGCCCCTGACGTTCCGAAATTGCCGTCTCAGCGAGGAGGCAGATCAAGGCCAGAATCAGTGGCCATTGAAAGCGCTCTTCGTAGGCACGAAAACTCTCTTCGCCGAGTTCTTTCTCATCCAGTTCGTCAATGCGATCTAACAAGGAGACGATCTCGCTCCCCTCAAGAGTACTGCGGAAATAGGCTCCCTCGCCCGAGCGTGCAATATCGCGAAGCATGCCCTCGTCCAGCCTCGTCTTGACGTAGTTCCCGGATCTGTCTTTGTGGTAATCGCTCCCATCTTCACTGAGGGAGGGAATCAGTTCACCTGCTTCTGTGCCGACGCCGACTGTGAAGATACGTACGCCGGCGCTGGCAAGTTCGGCTGCCGCTGCGGCTGCGTCCCCGACATGATCCTCGCCATCGCTGAAAACGACGACGACCTTGTACTGCTGATCGTCTTCGTTGAAACTCTCGCCGGCAATATGGAGTGCCTTTACCAACGACGTCCCTTGTGAGGGCAAATCTCCTGCAGAGACGGATCCCAATAGCAAACGCAGAGCACCTGCATCAAGGGTCAAGGGACACTGCACAAAGGCGTGGGCCGCATAGACGACGAGTCCGACTCGATCAGAGCCGAGACCATCGACAAGCTCACTGATTGCGTAGCGGGCATGATCGAGACGATTGGGGCGAATGTCCTGCGCGAGCATGCTGCGCGACAGATCAAGACAGATCATGACATCCACACCACGACGCTTGGCCATGGACAGTTGCAGGCCGAATTGCGGCCCCAACAAGGCGATGGACAGAAACAAAACGCCAGCCACACTCAACACGTGACGCCACCGACGCGCTGAGAGATCCACAGATCGCGTGAGGCGCTCACGAACACCTTCACCGACAACACGCAACAAGGCTATATCTCGCCGGCGTGCAGACCACGCCAGCGCAAGCACCATCACAGGGACGAGAAGTAACAGCCAAGCGGTATCGGGATGGGCAAATCGCATCTATCGTCCCTAGGGAATCGTCCGTAGCCGCGTGCGCACGAGAACGAACTCCAACATGATCAACGCCAGGCAAGGCCACAGAAACAGCGGGTAGCGTTCGGTGTAGTTTACGTGGATCTGGCTCGTAATCTCAGTGGTCTCCAACTTCCCGATCTCGTCGTAGATCTCGGCAAGTTTCTCACCCGAAGTTGCATGGTAGTATCGTCCACCCGTCAGACCTGCAACCTGTTGCAGCGTTTCCTCATCGAAGTCCACCGTTCGTCCGCGGCCCCGACCTCCTGATCCAGGCGCACCGACACCGATCGCATAGACTCTGACGCCGATCGCGGCAGCAACTTCGGCGGCTGTCAACGGGTCGATTTCACCCGCATTGTTCACGCCGTCCGTCAACAGAATCACAACCTGACTCCGTCCCTCTGCTTCGCGAAGGCGATTGGTGGCATTGATGATTGCCATGCCGATAGCCGTGCCATCCCAGTCTTTTTCGGCGATCCGGATCTGGTCGAGAAAGGAGAGCAACACATCGTAGTCGAGAGTCAGTGGACACTGAGTGAAGCTTTCACCAGCGAAAACGACCATTCCCAGGCGATCGGTCTGTCTACCTTCGACAAACTCAGCTACCACGTCTTTGGCCACTTCGAGACGGTTGTCCGGCCCAAGGTCTTTCACCTGCATACTGCTCGACACGTCCAGCACAAGAATGATGTCGACGCCATCCGCCGTAACATCGACAACGGTCTCACCACTCTGCGGTCGAGCCAGGGCCATGACCAACAGGGACAGACCAATGAGTTTCGCGATAAAAACCACAACGCGCATGCGGACCCAAAGACTTGGCGTAAGATCCCGCACGTGGTGGAGGGTGGAAAACTGCAGACTTCCCGGTCGACGTTGCTTGTAGCGAAGAACGAGCAAGGGGATGGCGACCAACCCTAGGAGCCAGATGGGTTCAGCAAAACGAAATTCGCCAAAGAAACCCTCCATCACACGGACTCCGCGTCACCCGTGTGCTCATCAGAGGGCCCGACAACCTTCTCGGATTCCTCCTGCTCGAGAGCACGAGTCAAAGACGACGTCACGGCGTCAACGATCTCAAGCCCCGTTGCCGGCATCGCCTTCGATTGAGCCATTGCGGGTTCTGCTCGGGCAAACTTCACGAGATCTGCCTGTTGCAGGAATCCAAGAATACTTTGCTGTAGTATCTCGTCGAGATGTCCATAGAGTTGGAGATCGGCCTCAATCTCCTGGGTCGTTCTCTCAAGGGCATCTACCCTCAATCGATCTTCCAGGAAACGCCGCAGGACGTCAGACAGATGCGTGTAGTAGAGTTTGACGGCGCCTCGGTCCAAAAGCCCCATTGCTTCGATTCGCAAGAACTCTCGCCGGTAGTCGATGGGAGCCGCGACTCTCGGTTGGACGACCACTTCTCGCCTACGCAGAACACGATATAGGATCCATGCCAGAATCAGGAGTCCGATTGTTCCAAGGATCGCCACCAACCAGATTGGAATGCCGCCGGCGATCGTCCATGGGGGCTTGATCAAGTGCAGGTCCTGGTCACCCTCGGCGCGTATGGCAAGGACCTGGATATCCACAGGCGGCGTTTCCAAGGTGAGTGTGTCGCCGCCATCCACAAGCGGAATCTGCATTGTCGGTATGGTTTGCTCCCCAACCTCAAACAGACGCAGATCATAGGTCGCCACCCCACCGGTTTGGGCAGGCTCCTGCAGACGCCGGGCCCGCATGTGATCTGGCAATTGCTCGTTCAGATCCGTGGGAAACAGAGGTCGTTGCTGGGGCTGCAGATGATCGGTTCGCAGGCTCAACCGGATCGGGTCACCAATGTGAACTTCATTGGTATCCACCAGCGTCGTGATGGAAGGCTGCCGCTGGCCCTCCACTTGGGCGGACCCTATTCCAAGCAATACCCACACAGCCATCGCCGTCGTGGGTAGGCGGATGGCTGCACAGCAATTCACTGGGCCGAGCTCTCCGGTGGCGTGAGCTGCTGAGTCTGGTTGCCAGCGTTCGTTACGACATCGGCTACGAGGGTAGAAACCTCGTCGAGGGTCGGCGACAGATCCTGCAGCGATTGTTGTGGAACAGCGAAGATCGCAGGGACGTCAGCACGTCTAGCATAGACGGCTCCCTGTGACTCGACAACCTCAACAAAGACTGACTCTCCGGCGCCCATATGCAGGACCATGCGCAGCTGCGGAGATGCAAAGCCGTAGTCTACCACGTTCAGACTCAGAATATCCTCTGCATCAGCGACAAAGTCTTCAACACGAAGCTGCGCCAGCGCCGTGAGCAGGTCGTTTAGTCGCCAATCATTGGCTTGACGATCAAGGGGATACGTCAACAGCCAGCCAATACCCGTGCTGTCTCGCTGCGCGCGGAATCGCGTCTCACCTGCAACGACGAGATCAATCCCCTGCACACCCTCCTTCAGCCGTTCGAAGGGCTGCCGATCACGCAGATCATCAAGGGATTTCACCAGATATCTGACAACGGTTGAATCGATGACGAAAATCGGTTTGCGACCCGAATCGAAGGCGAAGTGGTCGCCCTGATCTTGTTTGGCACCGAGGAACAGATGCTTCTCTTCCTTATCCTCGCCGATCTGAAGTGACAGATGTACGAACTCGTCTCCTGTCGCGAGCCCCATTTCATCCATATTCGCCGCTGTGGGTATCTCGTGAACGAAGGTTGAGATTCGCGCATTGCTCACGCGTGTGAGGATCTCATCGAATGCCGCATCGTCAGCCGCAGTCTGCAGGGGTGCCGTAATGTGCCAAACTGCACCACTGCGCTCAGCAGTGATCTGCTGGCCGCCAGCCTCATCTCGGCGGTGTAGCGTCAGCCCCGTGACCTGCTCACGATCGAAATGCAACACGTGTCGATCACGCAGATCGAAAATGCTCTTGTCGAGACTGTCGAACTGCCAGGCTCGAATCGTTCGAATCTCTGGATTCGCGCCAGCTTGCTGGACATAGGTGAAACGCTCTGTCGGCGTATCGTCGCCAAAACGCAGTGTGTCCGGATTGCCCTTCGCACTCTGTACAAGTGCCAGGTGCACCCTCAGCCTGGGGCGCTCAAGGCCATAGACCGCAAGCACCGACGAATCAGCGGCAACGGTGGCACTATCCACAACGGCGTCACCTTCTATTTCGGACTCTTTCAGACT
>Ga0233434_1003483_pt1 | contig 12812 bp, 9 predicted proteins | sample SI_122_August201_4_FD_182738 | JGI IMG/M metagenome (GOLD analysis project Ga0233434, IMG submission 182738) | Seawater microbial communities from Saanich Inlet, British Columbia, Canada - SI_122_August2016_120_MG | ecosystem: Environmental > Aquatic > Marine > Inlet | place: Canada: British... | reverse complement strand
GATAATTGGAACACTTGCACTTACTGGATTTCCTTTTCTATCTGGATTTTATTCTAAAGATGCAATTATTGAGTTTGCTTATTTAAAGGGAAATACCACAGGTTATTATGCAGCCGGAATTGGAATTTTTACAGCATTTCTAACTTCCATATATTCATGGAGATTAATTTTTAAAACTTTTCATGGTAAATATAATAATAAAGATATTGATATTAAGGAAACACATGAGTCACCTTTAGTAATGTTGCTACCTTTGGTTATTTTAGCTATAGGTGCAATTTTTGCAGGTTATTTGTTTAAAGACCTATTCGTAGGTCATGGTGGTGATAATCATTTTTGGGCTAATTCAATTAAGTTTTTAGAACCTTTAAGTTCTGAACATCCACCAATGTGGTTTTTACTTTTAACACCTTGTCTTGTGCTTTTGTCTATACCTATTGCTTATTATTTATTTGTTAAAAATAAAGAATTATCCAATCAAATAGCCAATAATAATAAGCCTCTATATAATTTTTTAATTAATAAATGGTATTTTGATGAACTTTATGAAGTTATTTTTATCAGACCGTCTAAAAAAATAGGGTTATTTTTATGGAAATTTTGTGATGTTAAATTAATTGATGGCTTTGGTCCTGATGGAATTTCATCATTTATTAAAAAATGCTCAATTAAAGCAAACAAATTTCAAAGCGGTTTTATATATCAGTACGCCTTTATTATGCTATTAGGCTTTTCTGCTTTATTAACTTTTCTAATTATTAAATAATGAACTTTCCAATTCTTTCATCTTTGATTTTATTACCTGTAATAGGTGCTTTGTTTTTGTTTTTTACAAAAGATAAGGATGGAAATAATTTAACAGCAAAATATGTTTCTTTATTTACAGCAGCAGTTAATTTTTTAATCTCAATCTATTTATGGATTACTTTTGATCAATCTACATCAAGCTTTCAATTTATTGAGGACAGAGAATGGATTGATGGTTTTATCAATTACAAAGTTGGTGTTGATGGAATTTCAATTTTATTTATAATTTTAACTACATTTATAACACCACTATGTATTATTTCAGTAAACAACACTGTAAAAACAAGATTAAGAGATTTTTTAATAGCTATATTAATCATGGAAAGTTTCATGATAGGAGTTTTTTGTGCACTTGATTTAGTTGTATTTTATTTATTCTTTGAAGCTGGTTTAATACCTATGTTTTTAATCATTGGAATCTGGGGTGGACCTAAAAGAGTTTACTCGGCATTCAAGTTTTTTTTATACACATTGCTGGGTTCTGTTTTAATGTTGGTTGCTATTATCTCTATATATTGGATTTCAGGAACAACAGATGTCATAAAACTTTATGAACTTGGTATTGATGAAAAATATCAAAATCTTTTATGGCTAGCATTTTTTAGTTCATTTGCTGTTAAAACACCGATGTGGCCTGTTCATACGTGGTTACCTGATGCACACGTTGAAGCACCTACGGCTGGTTCAGTTTTGCTTGCTGCAATATTACTTAAGATGGCTGGATATGGGTTTATAAGATTTTCATTGGGACTTTTTCCTGTTGCATCCGAAGTATTTACACCTTTGATTTACAGTTTAAGTGTAATTGCAATTGTATTCACATCTTTAATTGCATTAATGCAAGAGGATATGAAGAAACTAATTGCATATTCATCTGTTGCTCATATGGGTTTCGTAACTTTAGGAATTTTTACAATTCAACAGCAAGGTATTGAAGGAAGTATTATTCAAATGATAAGTCATGGTTTAGTCTCAGCAGCGTTATTTTTGTGTGTAGGTGTGGTATATGATCGAATGCATTCAAGACTTATTAGTTCTTATGGCGGAATAGTAACCATAATACCAAAATACTCTATTTTGTTTATGTTATTTACCTTAGCAGCACTTGGTTTACCTGGTACCAGTGGTTTTATAGGTGAATTTTTAATTTTAATGGGTGTTTTTAAGGATAATTTTTTAGTAGCTGTTATTGCAAGTCTAGGTGTAATTCTTGGAGCTGCATACATGCTTTGGTTATATAAACGGGTTGTTTTTGGAAAATTGGTTAATAAAGATTTAACAAAAATGGTTGATTTAAATAAATCGGAATATTTTATATTGAGCTGTTTAGCAATACCAACATTGTTTTTTGGATTTTATCCAGATCCATTAATTAATACAATTGAAGTTTCGGTAAGTGATTTAATTAATATGTACAATAATAATCTTATAAATAAATAATATGAATAATTTGAATTTAGTTCTACCTGAAATTTTTATTTCTTTATCAATTATGTTTTTATTAGTTTTGGGTGTTTTTAAAAAAGATAGCTCTAGATTGATATTTAATATCTCTTTATTAGTTTTTTTTATTACTGCAATAATTACATTGAACGAAACTTATAGTGTTACCCGAATAACTTTATTTAATGAAAGTGTTGTAATTGATCACATGTCTTCATTAATGAAAATTATTACACTTATAGGAGCTTTTTTAGTTTTGGCAATTTCGTCAAGTTATCTAAAAACATTTAAGATTTTTAAAATTGAATACCCAATTTTAATCTTATGTTCAGTTTTAGGTATGATGGTAATGATTAGTTCGAATGATTTAATGGTATTTTATATGGGTTTAGAACTTCAATCATTAGCTTTATATGTTTTAGCAACTTTTAATAGAGATCAGTTAAAATCATCAGAAGCTGGTTTAAAATATTTTGTTCTAAGTGCCTTGTCTTCAGGATTACTTTTGTATGGTTGTTCGTTGATATATGGATTTTCTGGTTCTACAAATTTTGATATAATAGCAAGCCAACTTAATTCAAACAAATATGTTTTAACTTTTGGGATTGTATTTATTTTAGTAGGACTGGCATTTAAAATTTCTGCTGTGCCATTCCATATGTGGGCACCTGATGTTTACGAAGGTTCACCAACATCTGTTACTTTATTTTTTACAATGGTTCCTAAAATTGCAGCATTAACTGTATTCATAAGATTTTTATATGTCCCTTTTTTAAACTTAATTGATCAATGGCAAATGATTATTATTTTTTTATCAATTGCTTCTATGCTGTTTGGTGCTATAGCAGCCATTGGACAAACAAATATTAAAAGACTTATTGCCTATAGTTCGATAGGGCACATTGGTTACACCTTAGCTGGATTGGCTACTGGTTCTAATGAAGGTATTCAAAGTTCTATAATCTATATATCTATTTATGTGATAATGAACTTGGCACTTTTTTCATGCTTGTTAATGTTGAAAAGAAATAATCAATATTATGAAGATATTGATGATCTATCAGGCTTATCAAAAAATCATCCTTTATTATCTTTATCAATGCTAGTTATACTGTTTTCATTAGCTGGGATACCTCCTTTGGCTGGATTTTTTGCAAAGTTTTATATTTTTAAAACTGTAATTGAACAATCAATGTATTTCTTGGCAATTGTAGGTTTGCTATCAACAGTTATTGCTGCTTTTTATTACTTAAGAATTATTAAGATAATTTATTTTGACAAAGAAAAAGAGAGATATGACAGTGATCATAGTCCATGGTTAAAATTTTCACTTACATTTTCTACAATATTAATTCTTTTATACTTCATATTTCCAAGTCAATTAATTGAGGTTGTATCAAGAATTAATATTATTTAATGAAATTTAAAAAATTTAGATTCAAAAAAGTAAAAAGCACAAATAACACGGCAATTAGAATTATTAAAAATTTAAATTGTAAATATGGAATGGTAGTGTCAGATGGTCAATCAATGGGAAGAGGTCAATATGGAAAAAAATGGATCTCATATAAAGGTAATTTGTTTGTAAGTTTTTTTCATGAATTAGATAATATTAACTTATCAATATCAAAATTAACAAAAATAAACTGTTTATTAGTAAAGAAATTATTAACAAATTATTATAAAAAAAATATTACATTTAAAAAACCAAACGATTTATTAATTAACAAAAAAAAGATAAGTGGAATATTGCAAGAGATAGTTTCTATTTTTAATAAAAAATTTTTAATCATTGGTATTGGTATAAACGTTAGAAAAAGTCCAAAAATTAATAATTACCCAACAACTAGTCTTTTAGAATTAACTAATAAAACTATCAATAAAACTGATATAGAAAATAAACTAAAACTAATTTTTGAAAAAAATTTATCAAAAATGTATAAAATAAATAATAAATTTAATAAATAAAAAATGTATATACTTGGTGATATAGGCAATACTGAAACTAAATTTTTTTTAATTTCATTGAATGATAAAATTATTAAAAAATTAACTATTTTAACTAAAGATATAAATCTAACCAAACTAGATAAATTATTTTTTAATTCTAAAATTGATTATAAAAATATTAAAAAGATACTTTTTTGTAGTGTGGTGCCAAAATCTTTTAATGTGATTAAAAAATTTTTATCAAAAAAAATAAAACTTAAATGTCATGAAGTAAAAGATTTAAATTTAAAATCTTTAATAAAAATTAAAGCAAACTACAATCAAGTTGGTTCTGATCGACTAACTAACGCAATTAGCTTAACGAATAACAAAAATAATTATATTATTTTAGATTTTGGAACAGCTACAACTTTTGATGTTTTAATAAAACATACTTATTCAGGTGGTATAATAGCACCTGGTGTAAGATTATCGCTTAATACGCTTTCTGATAAAGCTACACTCATCCCAAAAATCGATCTAAAAAAAGTTAAGAATGTAATAGGTAATGACACAATCTCTGCTGTTAGATCAGGTTTTTTTTGGGGATATGCGGGTTTAATTGACAATATTATTAATTTAATTAAGAAAGAGACCAGAAAGTCTTTTAAAGTTATAATTACTGGAGGGTTTTCTGATTTATTTAAAAACTCAATAAAAACGAAAGTTAATCACAATAAAGACATTACAATTGATGGTCTTATCAAGGTTTCAAAATTAATTAAATAAATGAAAGATGAATTATTATTTTGTCCACTAGGTGGATCTGGTGAAATAGGCATGAACATGAATTTGTTTGCTTATGGTAAACCAGGTGAGCACAAATGGATTATGATTGATATAGGTGTTACTTTTGCTGATGACACATTACCAGGCATTGATTTAATCTATCCAGACCCTGGATTTATCGTTGATAAAAAAGAAAACCTTTTGGGAATTGTTTTAACGCATGCCCATGAAGATCACATTGGTGCTATAGCTCATCTTTGGCCTCAACTAGAATGTAAGATATTTGCAACTCCATTTACTGCTGTTTTAATTAAAGAAAAATTCAAAGAAAAACATATAGATATAACAAAATATCTAAAGATAGTTCAACTAAATGGTACTGTGGATCTAAATCCATTTAAAATTGAATATATAACTTTAACCCACTCAATTTTAGAACCAAACGGTTTAAGAATAGAAACTCCTGCTGGTGTAATTTTACATACTGGTGATTGGAAAATTGATCCTGAACCATTAATTGGTGGTAAAATAAATTCTAATAGACTTAAAGAAATAGGTAAAGAAGGTGTTCTTGCAATGATATGTGACTCAACTAATGTTTTTAGTTTGGGTAAAGCTGGCTCAGAGTTAGATGTTAGAAAAAGTATGCTTAATATAATGAGTAGTCTTAAAAAAAGAATTATTATAGCTTCTTTTGCTTCTAATGTTGCTAGACTTGAAACAGCTTTTTATTGTGCTGAAAAAACTGGCCGACAAATATCTTTAGTTGGAAGATCGATGCATAGAATATTTAAAGCAGCTAGACAATGTGGTTATTTAAAAGATGTTATTGAACCAATTGATGCAAGAGAGGCTAAGAATATCGCAAGAGAAAAAATAGTTTATCTTTGCACAGGTAGTCAAGGTGAGCCAATGGCAGCACTAATGAGAATTGCAAAATATACTCATCCAGATGTATTTATTGAAAAAGATGACACTGTTATATTCTCATCTAAGATAATTCCTGGTAATGAAAAAAAATTATATAATTTGCAAAATCAACTAGTTAAAGATGGTATAGAAGTTATTTCTGAAGAAAATGAATTTGTTCATGTTTCTGGACACCCTAATAGAGATGATCTTAGAGAAATGTATGAATGGGTAAAACCACAGTGTGCAATACCTGTTCACGGTGAACATAGACATATGATTGAGCACATGAAGTTTGCAAGAGAAATGAATGTTCCAAATCCTGTTCAGGTAGAAAATGGTGATATTGTTAAATTATACCCTGGTAAACCTGAAGTGTATGATAAAGCACCAAGTGGTAGACTTTATGTTGATGGCAACATTAGTGTGGTAGAGGATGCTCCATCCATTAAAGATAGAAAGAATTTGAGTGCTAATGGATATATTGAAGCAACTATATTAATCACTCCAAAAGGAAACATTCATAAAAGACCAATATTAACTTTTAGAGGTATACCAGTTGATGATACAGAGGAATTTGTTTATGGCTTAGAAGATGCAATCGAAGGAATTACAAGAACTTTTAGATTGGGAAGCAAACAACAAGAGCATAATTTAATAGACGCTCTTAAAATTGCGTGTAGAAAATTTTCAAAAGAAAAAACTGGGAAAAAACCTTTTACAAATATTAATTTAGTAAGAATTTAATGAGCATCACAGGTTTAGCTATAATTTACATAATTATATGGTGGATTGTATTTTTTGCTATATTGCCAATTGATGTTAATAGAACCAAAACAGTTAATATTGATGGTGAGGACCCCGGATCACCTGAAAACCCAAAAATGCTTAAAAAATTCCTTTATTGTACAGGAATTACAACTGTTATTTTCATAATAATTTATCTATTAATAAAATTTGAATATTTAAATTTAAGAAATATTATTAATTAAGATGCTTTTATCCAAATCATTTATACCTATTTTAAAAAATAATCCTTCAGAGGCTAAGATTAAATCTCATCAATTAATGTTGAGAGTTGGCATGATAAAACAAGCTTCTGCTGGAATCTATTCTTGGTTACCACTAGGTTTTAAAGTAATGAAAAAAATTGAAGATATTGTTCGTCAAGAACAAAATAAAATTGGAGCTCAAGAGATTTTAATGCCTACAATTCAATCAAGTGAAATTTGGAAAGAAAGTGGTCGATACGATGATTATGGTGAAGAGATGCTCAGAATTAAAGATCGTCAAAATAGAGAGATGCTTTATGGGCCTACCAACGAAGAACAAGTTACTGAAATTTTTAGATCATCATTTAAATCTTATAAATCATTACCTCAACTCCTTTATCATATACAATGGAAATTTAGAGATGAAATAAGACCACGATTTGGAATCATGAGAGGTAGAGAATTTTATATGAAAGATGCATATTCTTTTGATGTAACAGATGAAGATGCTTTTTATTCTTATAATAAGTTTTTCTTGTCTTATTTAAGAACTTTCAAAAGATTATCTTTAACTGCAATTCCAATGGCAGCTGATACAGGTCCTATAGGTGGAAACATGTCACATGAATTTATAATTCTTGCTGATACTGGTGAGAGTAAAATTTTTACTGATAAAAGAATTTTTGATTTAAATAGTGAGGGCACAAAATTAGAAAAATCTTCTTTAGAACAATTAAGAACAAAATATGAGCAATATTATTCAGTAACAGATGAAAAATTTGATAAGGATGAGTTTGAGAAGATCGTAACAGAAGAAAATAGGTTGGTAACAAAAGGTATCGAAGTAGGACACATTTTTTATTTTGGTGATAAATACTCAAAAGCAATGAGTGCAGCTGTTGATTTACCTGGTGGAAAAAAAGATTTTGTTAAAATGGGATCATATGGAATTGGTGTATCAAGATTAGTTGGAGCAATTATAGAAGCTAAGTACGATGATAAAAATGAAATCATGAAATGGCCACTGTCTGTTGCTCCATATGATATAGCCTTAATACCCATGATTAATAAAAATGATACTTCAGCATTAGAAAAAGCTAACAACATCAACAATGAATTAATCAAACATAAAATTGATACAATTATTGATGACACTGATGAGAATTTTTCAGCGAAAATAAAAAAAATGAATTTAATTGGTGCACCATATCAAATCATTATTGGCAAAAAGTCAGATGGAGATCTTTTGGAATTTAAAGAAACTGGTGGTGACACACAAAATTTATCTTTAGATAAAATTATTGAAATCATAACAAAACAAAAAGTTACGAATTGATTTCTACTTTAGAAAAAGAAATTACTTTAAGATTTTTGAAAGCCAGAAAAAATGATGGCTTTTTAAATGTTATATCTATTTTTTCATTTATTGGAATAAGTCTCGGTGTTGCAGTTTTAATTGTTGTAATGTCTGTTATGAATGGTTTTAGAACTGAATTAATTAATAAGATTGTAGGATTTAATTCTCATATAACAGTTAAGTCTTATGAAAATTCAATTAATCTAGACAAACTAAATAACAATAATTTGAAATTAATTTCTAAACAAATTATTTTAAGTAATTCAGGTGAAGCAATTGTATTAAAAAATAATACATCTAAAGGAATTATTTTAAGAGGTTATCTGGGTAGTGATTTTTCAAATTTAGAAATAATTAAAAATAAAAATTTCAAAGGAAATAGATCACAATTAAATAAAAATTCTATATCAATAGGTAATGAATTAAGTTTTAGTTTAAACCTTAAAATTGGTGATGATATTACATTAATGTCGCCATCAGGTGTTGAGACCATAATTGGTAGTATGCCAAAACAAAAAACATTCATTGTAACTTCAATTTTTAATAGTGGCTTAGCTGATTTCGACAACAACATAGCTCTTATTAACCTGGATACGTTAGATGATTTTTTTGATTTTGAATTTAAAGATAGAAACTTGGAAATATATTTAAAAAACCCGAACAACATAGAACCACAAAAAGAAATTGTTCAAAAGATTTTTAAAGATGAATTTGTTTATAGTTGGGCTGATATGAATAGCTCTTTATTTTCAGCATTAAAAGTTGAAAGAAATGTTATGTTTATCATTTTATCTTTAATTATTATTGTAGCTGCCTTTAATATTATTTCAGGATTAACCATATTGGTTAAAAATAAAACTAGAGACATTGCAATTCTAAAATCAATTGGCGTATTAAATAAATCTATTGTAAAAATTTTTTTTCTAATTGGTGTTATTATTGGTACATCAGCAACTATCTTTGGAATTTTTTTGGGTGTAACTTTCTCTCTTTATGTGGAAAATTTAAGACAATTTTTAAGTTCGGTGTTTAATATCAGCTTATTCCCTGAGGAAATTTATTTTTTAAGCAAAATGCCAACGGAAATTAATCCTACATCAATTTTAATTATTTCAATTTGCTCAATAACAATAACAATAATTGTATCAATATTTCCTGCATTTAGAGCAGCAAAATTAGATCCTATTAAAGCCTTAAAATATGAATGATTACTTAGAGATCAAAAATATTTCAAAAACATTTAATACTAGTAAAAAATTAAGAGTATTGAAAAATTTATCTTTTAATTTTTCTAAAGGAAAAATTTATTCTCTAATGGGGCCATCTGGATCAGGAAAAACGACACTGTTAAATTTAATTTCTCTGATAGATAGACCAACATCAGGATCAATTAATTTCAATCAATCACCGATAGATTTTAATAAAAATGACAAAAATGATATTTTTAGAGCAAAAAAAATTGGAATTATTTATCAACAAAATAATCTGCTTCCTGATTTTACGGCATTAGAAAATATTTATTTAGCAAGTTTATCTCTACATAATGATAAAAATTTAGCCATCTCTAAAGCAAAGCATTTGTTAAAATTAGTAGGCTTACCAAATAGAGCTGACCATTATCCATCTCAATTATCGGGCGGTGAGTCTCAAAGAATATCAATTGCTAGAGCTATAATTAATGATCCTGAAGTAATCCTTGCGGATGAACCAACAGGCAGTCTTGATATGGATACAGCCAAAGATGTATTTCAAATTTTAAAAGATCTTAAATCATCTAGTAGACTTATAATATTTGCAACCCATAATAGATTTTTTGCTAATAAGGCAGATTGCTTATTAGAGATGATTAATGGTAGTGTAAAAAATATTAATGTCTGAGTCTCAATTTCAAAATTTTAATCATTTAAAAATTCATTCACAATATTCTATTTGTCAAGGTGCGGTTAAAATAGATGACTTAAAAGATTTTTCAAAATTAAATAAGATTAAATCCTTGGGTCTTTGTGATACTACCAACCTTTGTGGTGCTTTAGAATTTGCTGAAAAAATTTCAAAAGTAGGTTCTCAACCAATTATCGGCACACAGATCAATTTTAAATATGGTGATACAACTGGATTACTCCCTTTATTTGCATTAAATGAAGAGGGCTATAAAAGAATTATAAAATTATCTTCATTTTCATTTCTTGATAATGATGAACTTTCAGAACCACACTTAAATTTTGAAGAATTATTAGAAGATACTCATGGTGTAGCTATTTTTTCAGGAACAGTTTTTGGATTATTTGGCCAATTATTTGACAAAGGAAAATTTAGTGAAATTCTGGATCTATACACTAAGCTCAAAACTTCATTTAGTGATCAATTTTATTTAGAAATACAACGTCACAATGATCAAAATGAAATAGGTTTTGAAAAGTTTAATTTAAATAAATCTCTGGAACTTGAAATCCCTATAATTGCGACTAACGAAGTATTTTATCTTAACAAAGATATGCATGAAGCTCACGATGCACTAATTTGTATTGGCAACAAAACTTATGTTAACGATAAAACAAGAATAAAATTTAGTGATCAACATTACTTTAAAACCAATTCAGAGATGTCAACTCTATTTGCTGATTTACCTGAAGCTTTAGAAAACAATTATAACTTTCCTTTTAGATGTAATTTTAGACCATTATTTTCTAATCCAATTTTACCAAATATCAGTTCAGAAAAAGGGGGTAATGCAGATGATATTTTAAGAAAAGATTCTCTTCATGGTTTAAAAATTAAATTTGATAAAATTTTTAAAATTAAAAATAATGATTTAGACAATAATAAAATCTTTTTAGAATATAAGGACAGACTAGATCATGAGCTATCCATTATTATTGAAATGAAATATGCTAGTTATTTTCTTATAGTTTCAGATTATATTAAATGGGCTAAAAATAATGATATACCAGTTGGTCCAGGCAGAGGTTCTGGTGCGGGCTCATTAGTTGCTTGGTGTTTATCAATTACTGATGTTGACCCAATAAAATTTAATTTAATTTTTGAAAGATTTTTAAATCCTGACAGAATTTCAATGCCTGATTTTGATATTGATTTTTGTGAGGATAAAAGAGATCTTGTTTTTGAATATTTAACAAAAAAATACAAAGATAGTGTTGCTCATATAATAACATTTGGCAAATTAAAAGCGCGTATGGTTATTAGAGATGTTGGAAGAGTTTTAGGATTACCTTATGGATTTGTTGATAGTATTTCAAAAATGATACCCTTTGATCCGTCAAGACCTCAAAGTTTATCTGAATGTATTGCCGGTGAACCAAGATTACAAAAACTAGTAAATGAAGACACAAAAGTTAAAAAATTAACAGATCTTTCATTAAAATTAGAAGGTTTAAATAGAAATGTAGCAACCCATGCAGCTGGCGTTGTAATTGCTGATAAAAAGTTAACAGAAGTTGTTCCACTTTATAAAGATGTGTCGGCGAATTTATTATTACCCTCAACTCAATTTGATATGTACTCAGCAGAAAATGCAGGTTTAGTTAAATTTGATTTTTTAGGGTTAAAAACACTTACTGTAATTAATAACACTCAAAAATTAGTTAGAAAAATTAATAAAGATTTTGACATAGAAAATATTAGTTATGAGGATCAAAAAGTTTTTGATTTGTTATCAAGTGGTAATACTGTTGGACTATTTCAGGTTGAAAGTGCCGGTATGAGAGAAGCTTTAGTTCAAATGAAGCCTAATCACATAGAAGATATTATTGCTCTTGTTGCACTTTATAGACCAGGCCCAATGAGTAATATTCCCACTTACAATGATTGTAAGCATGGAAGACAAACGCCTGATTATCTTCACCCACTTCTTGAAGATATTTTGAAACCAACTTACGGAGTAATTATCTATCAAGAACAGGTAATGCAAATCGCTCAAAAATTATCAGGTTTTACAGCTGGTCAAGCAGATCTTCTTAGAAGAGCAATGGGAAAAAAGAAAAGGGCAGAATTAGAAAAACAGAAGCAGGGTTTTATAGCTGGTGCATTAAAAAATGGTATTGCCAAAGATGTTGCTGCTGGAATTTTTTTAAAAATAGAACCCTTTGCTGAGTACGGATTTAATAAAAGTCACGCAGCTGCTTATGCAATTATTTCATACCAAACTGCATTTTTAAAAACCTATTATCCAAAAGAGTTTATAGCTGCATCAATGACCATGGATATTTCTAATCAAAATAAATTAAGTGAATTTTATGAAGAATTAAAAAGATTAGATATTAAAGTTACAAGACCAGATATTAATGATTGTTTTGCTGATTTTAGAACTGTTAATGATAATTTCTACTATGCATTAGGTGGTATTAAAGCTGTTGGTTATGAAGCTATTTCTAATGTAGTAGAGGAACGGATGAAAAATGGTAAATTTCAATCCATTAATGATTTTTTGAATAGAGTTAACCCTAAAGACATGAATAAATTACAATTAGAAGGATTAGTTAAAGCAGGTGCTTTTGATAATCTAAATAAAAATCGACAATCCTTGTTTAACTCGATACCTAATTTTATTCTAAAGACTAAAAATATAT
>Ga0233434_1003482_pt1 | contig 12814 bp, 12 predicted proteins | sample SI_122_August201_4_FD_182738 | JGI IMG/M metagenome (GOLD analysis project Ga0233434, IMG submission 182738) | Seawater microbial communities from Saanich Inlet, British Columbia, Canada - SI_122_August2016_120_MG | ecosystem: Environmental > Aquatic > Marine > Inlet | place: Canada: British... | reverse complement strand
TGTGAACGCCTTTTGGAACGTAGATAAATGAACCACCACTCCAAACTGCACTGTTTAATGCTGCAAATTTGTTATCCTCTGGTGGAATAATTTTTGCAAAGTATTTTTTGAATAGTTCAGGATGATCAATCAAAGCTTGATCAGTATCTAAAAATAAAACACCTTGTTTTGCTAAATCTTCTCTGAGACTATGGTATACAACTTCAGATTCGTATTGTGCACCAACTCCTGCCAAAAATTTCTTTTCTGCTTCAGGAATACCTAATTTTTCAAAAGTATTTTTGACATTTTCTGGAACATCATCCCAATTCTTTTCTGTTTTGTCTGATGCTTTAGCATAATAGTAGATATTTTGGAAATCAATTACACTTAGATCTCCTCCCCAAGTTGGCATTGGTTTTTTCATAAAAATTTCATAAGAACGTAATCTAAAATCAAGCATCCATTGTGGCTCTTTTTTCATTTTACTAATTTCAATTACTGTTTCTTTACTGAGTCCTTTCTTACTAAGATGAACATAGAGTTCTGTAGAGTCTTTAAAATCATATTTTGAATAATCCATGTCAAGATTTTCAGTAGCCATGCAAAAAATAACCCCGTTATATTATAAATACATGAGGAAAAATAGGCGTAGCTAAATAGCTTCAGCTAAATTTTCAGACAAAATCAGTTTAGGGCAGAAATGTTTGCGGCTTCTCTTAGTCCTGAAAGGTAAGCACCATTAACAGTTGCAGTAAAATCAACATATGTTGCCTCTCCTGCAAAAAATACCCTATTCATAACAGGTTTTGCTAATGCAGTATAATCAGCTTCCGTGCCACCAACACCAGTGTAAGAATAAGCACCTTTAGAATAAGGATCAGAGGACCATTTTGTTCGCACATAATCTACAGGTTCCAAAGTTTCATCACCATACATTTTTTGAATTACACTCATGGCATCTGCAATAATTTCATCATCAGATAGTTGTTCTAATTGACGAGAATGATCACCGGCAGTAAATCCCAAAAGAATAGGTTTGCCAAGACCGTTTAGATTAAAGAATTCCCACATAGGACTTCCATCAGGTGAAACATAATTTATCAAAGTCACATCATCCCAAAACATATCATCAAAAAGAAGATAGAGTTTGTTCATTGCTCCCATTCCAATTCTTTCAATTGCTTTTTGTTTATCTGCAGGTAAAGAAGGAGAAAATTCTACATCTCCAGATTTCAATACACCCATTGGAAGTGTGCTAATTACATATTTAGAATTGAAATCTCCTTTGTTAGTAGTAACTATAACACCTTGATCATCATACGTCACTTTAGAGACAACATGTTCCAATTTAATATTCAAATCATCATCCAAGGTATCAAAAATTTGGACGTATCCTCCAGGAAAAATTACTTCTGAACCAATTATTGGTTTTCCAACTTCAGTCCACAAAGACAAATCATATGCATCTGCAGATTCTTCATGTTCAAGTGCACTGTTAATCATGTAACGTAATTGGTGTTGTTGTGGTGTTGATAGATTTTTTAGTTTTACAAAACTATCTTCTGCTTCTTTTATAGAAGTATCATAATTAGTTGTTTCAGCATATTCCCATCGATATTCCATAAATTCAGCATACATTGATTCAATTTCAATTACAGTGTCATATTCAAGCCATTGACCATCAGGACCATATAATTCTCCATCACTCAACACAGTTTCAAATAATTCAATTCCATGTTTTTCTGCAATTTGGGTTATTGGATTATTGGGGTTATTTCCATGTATCCAACCAGCCCCCATATCAACAGGCATCCCTGCTGCATCCCAATACATAGTCCAAGTTCTGCCACCAGTTCTATCACGTGCCTCTAAAACCAAAACATCAAAACCTTCAGAATCTAGTTTATCTGCTGCTGTAATACCAGCCATTCCAGCACCAATAACTATTACATCATAAATTTTATCAGATGATTCTTCAACATTCATTTCTCCACCACGCATTGGAACTTGTGGAGTTTCTTGTTCTACTGAAACAATTCCTTCTTTAATTAGAAATTGAATACCTTGTAGGAATGCAGTATCATCAATTGTGCCTTCAGCCCACCATGCAGCATTATTTTTAATCCATGCTGGAACTTCCTTTGATTCTGATGAGGAAGCAGTTTCAGTTGGAGGAATAGTCATGATTCCTTCTTTAATTAGAAATTGTATCCCTTGTAGGAATGCAGTATCATCAATTGTGCCTTCAGCCCACCATGCAGCATTATTTTTAATCCAACCAGGGACTTCTTCTGCAGAAACACTTTGTGAAAAAACAAAAGAGGTTAGAAAAAGACCAGCAAAAAGAATACTAGAAATTTTGATATTCACTTTCTAAACTAATTTTATGTAAGTTATAAGTAAATTCATAAGATTTTACAAATTTTATTAATCTTCCAAGTCATCTTCAGTTATTACAAATTCAAAGAAATCAGAATAACTGCAATTTCCACTAAAATCACAAATTTCAATTACAATGAAAAAGGTACCTTCAAAAATTTCCCAAACAAAATTAAAATCATCAGAAACAGTAATTGGATTTTCAGAGTTTGGAATAAACAAAGATTGCTTTGAATCAAAATGATTAATTTCTTTATAGACAGTTACAATATCATCAAGTTTAAGGGATAACAAATTCTTATCAAATGCATTTTTTTCATTTTGAGGATAAGCACCAATGAAAATTTCGCCATCATCAATTGTAATATCATACAATAAATCAACATCAATTTTTTTTCCATCAGATTCAAGGTTAACAGGAATGTATGCCAAATTAGCCTCATCACCCCATTCCCATTCAGGATTTACAGGAACGCATGTGTCATAATTATTCACACATAATGATGGCAAGTATTTATCCCAAGTAAAATTTACTTGGCCATAAGAAAATCCATATTCAGATTCATCAGGATCAAATTCATCAGTTGCAATAATTTGTATCAAGCCATCAGTATTTTTTTGAGTTGTAAAATATGATTTGATTTCATATACATCATCACCAGCATACGTTCCAGAAATTGTTCTATTAATTATCTGAAGGTTTTGCGTTGGAGCAATAGTATCTTGATCTAAGTAATTAGAATAGAATTGATTTGTAGAAGATGTTGAAGATCTATAAGTTGTAGATACAGCATCACTAGTTACAGGCATGTAAATTGACAAACCATTTGCCTGAGTTCTTGCAGCACCATTAACTTTGTAAATAACAGAATCATCTACAGCTTGTTGTACTCTATCAGATGAATCTTTGAATTGTGGAAGATATTCAGAAATATTTTCAGTAAAATGTTTAATGTCCATATGACCAGAATCTTCACCTTTAGAAATTACACCATATCTTTCTGTATCTCGTAATGAAACAGAAAATCTAGGCATATCATTTTTTGAAATATTTGTTTCAATTTCAGAAGTTAGCGAATTAATGGATTCATTTAATGAATGAATTTTAGTTAAATCAATTACAGATAATGTGGTCAAACGACTAAGATCCATATCAGGTGGACTTTTTTCAATAGTGTCAGCAAAAAAAGAATCAGCAATTACTTTACCTAATTCTGCACCATTCTGTTTTGGGTTTTCATTAAGAGAAGAAATTATCTCATCATATTTCCAACCATATCCAACCTCAATTTCCTCAGATGCAACAAGATAATTTCCATAATCTTTTACAATATTTGCAACTTCGATAGTAGCCATTAAACACGCATCAAAACCAATCATTTCATAATGAACATCATTTAATTTTTTAGCAGAATTTAATGCATCATCTATCTCATCAAGACTTAGAAAATCAAAGGAAACATCATCATGGCCATAGCCATTGATACCACTCCCATGATTCCATAAAATCAATGCATAGTTATCGGCAGGATAAGAACTAGTCCCCCAAACCAAAAAATCAGTTAATGTTTTTGGATCACCCATATTTTGTCGACCCAAATCAGAAATCTCAATTATATCATTTTTAATTTCGTGTCTCTTTACTGTTGTAAAATCAACATAACGGTAATCATCAATTTCCGCTGGTGCACCACCTGTTTCAACAATTACATTAATTGAATCACCCGGAAAACCATAAATCATTTCATCAAGATCTTCAGTAGCAAGATAATATTCAGATTCCAAATCTGAACCTACAACATAAACTAAAACTGTATAATCAGATATTGGTTGAATAGATCTAGACACAGCACCACCAACACTAAATTTTGAACGTTCAGGAATATCAATAGAATCTAAATCAATTAAAATAATTTGATTTTCAATTAGATACCTTATAGATTCAAGTAATTCATTTTCTGAAATTAGATCTTCAGCATACCAAGAAAAACTTTTTTTTATCCAATCAGGGATTTGTTCTTCTGCAAAAGAGTCATCAGGAGTTGAAATGATCGATACAATACTTAGAGATAAAATCAATAGAAACAATGAAAATATTTTCAAATTCTGCAAACTTTTTCAAATAAGATTATCCAATATTAAAGATTTTTCAGAGTATCAAATGCACCTGCAACAGTGTGAATTTCAGCCACAGTATAGGATACATCAAATTTCTTTAATTCTTCAGAGGTAAAAGGTCCAATTGACACTAGTGAAATATTTGAAAGACTAGAAAGTAGATCAGATTGTCCATAGTCTTTGTGCATTATCTCAAAGAATCCTCGAACGGATGAGGCACTGGTAAAAATTACACCATTAATTTTTCCTTGAGAAAATAGTTCACGAAATCCATTCCACTGGGTTGTGTCTCTAAAGGCACAAACATCATACAGATGAATCTCCACCACATCAATTCCAATTTTGTTTAGTAATTCTTTGAGAAAAGAATTTGCAGCCCCACTTCGTGGAATAATTACTTTTTTTCCCACAGCGTTAATTTGTGAAAACTCTTCTCCAACTCCAACTGATGATGAATTTTCTGGTTGATGATTTACTTTGATTCCGTATGATTCAAGGGATGCACTAGTTTTAGGACCAACAGACATCACTATGGTATTAGCAACTGCCAATTGTAATTGGTCAAACTTGGAAACATTTTTTGCAGTATCAAAAAGTAACCTTACAGCTTTGGAACTAAGAAAAACACTGTAATCAGGATTATATTTTTCCACTGATTCTAAAAACTCTGTAACAATTTTTTCACCCTTACTGATTAACTCTATTGTAGGTAACGGAATTGGTGTTGCATTGTTTTGCTCAGATAGCGTGATAAACTCGGATGCATCATCTTTTGAACGTGTAATGGCTATAGTTTTTCCATCAAGCATTATTTCCAACCTATGGTATCTGACAAGTCAACTACTTTGCCAATTATGATGTTTGTTGGAGGAGTGATTTTATTTTCTTTAACTTTTTTTGCAATGTTTGTTACAGTTCCTTTGATCATTTTCTGTTTAGGTGTAGTTCCATTTTGAATTACTGCTACTGGAGTTTTTTTATCCATTCCACCTGCTACTAATTGTTTACAAATTACATCAATTCTAGATAACCCCATCATGATAACTATGGTGTCAACTGACTTTGCTAGTCTTTTCCATTTGACAATCTCTGATTTTTTCTCAGGATCCTCATGTCCTGTAACAAAAACTACAGATGAAGCATATTTCCTATGAGTTAAAGGGATCCCAGCATATGTTGCTGAACCAATTCCCGAAGTTATTCCTGGAACAATTTCATATTTTACTTTATTTTCTTTAAGAAATTCTGCTTCCTCCCCACCACGTCCAAAAATTATCGGGTCACCGCCCTTTAGTCTAACTACATTTTTTTTAGATTTTGCATGAATTACCATCAAATCATTTGTAGAGTTTTGATGAGTTGTATCATCACCTACAGCTCGACCGACATAGATTTTTTCAGTCTTTTTTGGAATCATTGAAATTATTTTCTTGCTAACTAGTCTATCATAAAGAACAACATCTGCTTTTTTCAGTAATTCAACTGCACGTAATGTGATTAATTTACTATCTCCAGGTCCTGCTCCAACCAAGTATACTTTACCACTCATGTCTTGTTCCATTCCTCAACTTTTTCTCTCCAATTTAATGCAAGATCCTGTGCACCTTTCTCACGTAATTGTTCTCCTGCACTTTTTCCAAGGGATTTTGGATTAATTTTATCGCCGATAACGGATACATTGAGGGATTCTTTTCCATCAACTGAAAATATAGATACGTCAAGTGTCATTTGGGTACCGTCTGATTTTGCATAGGCGCCAACGGGGAATCTGCATCCCGAATCAATGTAATCAGATAATGCACGTTCTGCTTCTATCTCCAATCTTGAATCAGAGTCTTCAATTTTTTTAAGCATTGAAATGGTTTGAGAGTCATCTTCTCTTGCAACAATAGCTATTGCACCTTGTCCCGGAGATGGAGAAAAATCAAAAACAGATAGTTCTGTATACTTTACATCAACACCTAGTCTTGTGATTCCAGCTTTTGCAAGTACTATACCATCAAAATCAGATCCAGAGACTTTGTTTATCCTAGTCTCAATATTACCGCGTATTGGTTTAACTACAACGTCAGGTCTTTTTCTACTAACTTGTACTGCACGACGTAATGAACTTGTTCCAATGACTGCACCTGCTTTAATGTTATCAAGTGATGAGTTATCAGATGAAATAAAAACATCATTGGCTACTTCACGTTTTGGAATACATGCTAAAATTAAATTTGAATCTAGTTCTGATGGAACATCTTTAAGACTATGTACTGCAAAGTCTACTTCTTTTTGTGCTACTGCTCTGTCAATTTCTTTTTCAAAAATTCCTTTCTGATCTATTGTAAATAATGGTCTACTATCAGTATCACCTTTCGTTGTAATGGTTTTAATTTCATATTCTGAATCAGGATTTACTTTTTTTAATTCTGATATTACCCAGTTTGTCTGAGCAACGGATAATTGGCTCCCTCTAGCACCTACAACATACTTCAATTTTTCACCGACTTTAATGCAGCATGGTATGCATCAAGTGTTTTGTTCAAGTCATTTTCTGTATGAGCATCAGATAGAAAAACTACTTCAAACTGAGATGGTGCTATGAAAATTCCTTTTTTGAGTAATGTTTTGAATAGTTTTTGGAATTTTTTGCCATTTGCATTCTTTGATGTTTCGTAGTTTGTCACAGGTTTACTAGTAAAGAAAATCTGAAACATTGAGGCTGTAAAATTGATTTGGTGAGGTATTTTCATGTCAGTAGCCATATCATCAAGTGCTGTTGAAAATAACAGATTGTAGCGTTCAAGTTTAGAGTAAAGTTTGTTTTTAATTTTGTTTATTGTTTTAATTGATGCGATTGCAGCACTAACAGAAATTGGATTTCCAGCAAAAGTGCTTGCCTGATAGACTTTACCTCCAGGAGACAGTAAATCCATAATTTCTTTTTTACCACCGACTGCAGAAATTGTAAATCCATTTGACAGTGCTTTAGCTAGTGTAGTAATGTCAGGTTTAATTCCAAAATGTTCTTGGGCACCACCAGGTGCAACTCTGAACCCTGTAACTACTTCATCAAAAATTAATGGAATATTATTTTCTTTAGTAATTTTTCTCAAATCATGTAAGAAATTTTTCTCAGGTAAAATTAATCCCATATTTGCAAGAATGGGTTCAACAATTACTCCTGCAATATCTTTATTTTTTTTAATTGTTTTTTGTAAATCCTCAATGTTATTGTATTGTACAACCAAAGTATTTTTTGAAACTTCATCTAATCCGCCATCAGAAACTGAAATTCCATTATGAGCAGAACCAGATCCAGCTTTAACTAGAACAGAATCATGTGCACCATGATAACATCCTTCAAATTTAATTATTTTTTTCTTTTTTGTATATCCACGTGCAAGTCTAATTGCAGTCATTGTTGCCTCACCACCAGTATTTGTTAATCGAACTTTGTCAATTGAGGGAAAATTTCCAATAATTAATTTTGATAATTCAATTTCAGATTCTGTCGGAGTGCAGTACAGTGTACCTTTTGAAAGTTGTTTTGTTACAGAATTGATAATTTCTTTTCGTCTATGTCCTAAAAGTAACGCTCCATATCCATTACAATAATCGATGTACCTATTGTTATCCTCATCCCAAATGTATGCCCCATTTGCTTTTTTGGTAAAGAAAGGATATGGCTCAAAATATCTAACAGGACTATTTACTCCTGAAGGAGTCACTTTTTTGGCAATGTTGAATAATTTTTTGGAATTAGACAATGATATCATTCAAAATCGGTCATTATTATTCGTAATTTGAAGCTCTTTGGGCTCGAAATTTGCCTCGAAACAAAAAAGCAGCAATTGCAGTTCCAATAAATGGGGCACTCAGATAAATCCACAAATCACTCACACTTCCAGATAGCAAAGCAGGGGCAAGTGCTCTAAATGGATTCATAGAAGCTCCTGAAATAAATGCCAAAAATAAAATATCCAATCCAACTATCCCACCAATTGCCACCCCACTAAATCCTTTGAGTCCTTTTGTATACACAACATAAAAAATTACACCCATTAACATTGTAGAAGCTAAAACTTCTACTGGAAATATTAAAAATATAGAAAAATCATAGTTTGGAGCATTTGCACCAAGATTTGCATCATCTCCAATGAATTGTAAAACAAAAATAGAACCAAGTATTGCGCCAATAATTTCTGCTGCAAAATAATAGACAGCTTGAAGTTTTGTAATATGACCTGTAATGTAATATCCAACTGTCACTGCAGGATTAAAATGAGCTAATGAAACTCTGCCAAATGCATATACACCTATTAGTAATGCAAGAAAAGGTGCCAAAGCAGCAAATGGAATTCCCAATTGTGCATCAAATACTTTAGCATCATATACGATAGAGCCTGTTGCAAAAACTACTAGAATAAAGGTACCAATTAGTTCTGCAATGAAAATTTGTAAATTAGAAAATATTTTTTTTTCTTCTAACGATTTTACTAATATTTTTACTTCGAATTTTATTTGATCACGAATTTTTCTTACTTGCTCAATTGATTTCTCTTTGGGATCAACAATATTCCAATCTAAAACATCTTTAACAAACAATGCAGGACAGGATTCCTTATCCATACACCCCATGTTTACAGTTCTAAAGGAATTATCAATCATTGAATCAGATAATAATTTTGGGGATTGTTTTGTTACATCAATTCCAATCTCTTTCATTACTTGAATTACCACAGGATTTAGTTGAGATGATGGAGTAGTACCAGCACTAGATACATTGAATTTATTTCCACCATATTTTCTAAAAAACGCCTCAGCCATTTGGCTTCTACCAGCATTTTCTACGCACACAAATAGGATATTTGGCGACAATATATCATCACATAAATATTAGTTTATATAAATATAGATTGATATGAATGGGCTCAGTTTACTAAAATGCATTTGTGATGAAACAAGATTTGAAATTTTGGAATTATTACAAAAAGACAAAGAGTTGTGTGTCAATGATTTTGTAGAGAAATTAAAAAAAGATCAACCACTTGTGTCGCACCATCTAAAGACATTAAAAAAATGTGGAATTGTAAAATCAAGAGACCAAGGGAAAAAAGCAATGTATGCAATTTCAAACAATCAATTATCAGAACTAATCTCAAATGTTACAAAGACTAGTAAAAAAATTCCAATTTTGTGTACAGATAACAATTGTTGTTAAAATTTTTCAGTTCGTACTACGCCAACATCACTAACATAAAGTACTATAGCAAAATCAGCAAACATTGTTCTTGAAATCTCTTCAATAACTCCAGATAATTTTTCCTCATGCATTATTACCTCAACTTTAACATTTTTTTCAGTTTCTAATCCATGTCCACGTAAACCGCGTGAACCATTTCCGCCTACTTCAAATGAGGTATATCCAGTGATATCATGTTTTTTTAAAATTTCAATAATATTTTTTTGTGCAAGTATCTCACAAGTAATTGTTAGTAATTTTACATCGTATAATTTCATATCAATCCACCAGTGATGTAATTGAATAAGTCTATCGATTCTTCACCATGAACAATAGTTGAAACTGTAAACATGATGGGTAATAAAACAATAATGTTGTATGGGAATGTAATTCCTAAAGCAGATGTAATGTACAAACTAGGATTTGCTTGGGGGATTGCATGACGTAATACTGCAGGCGCTGCAATAAATGATGCACTAGCCAATAGTAATCCAAACATTACGGCTCCACCTAGGCTCAATCCCATTGCTGTTGCAACTAGAACACCTACAATTCCATTAAAGGTGGGCATAATTATTGCAAATGCGGTAAGAAAAATCCCCACTCTTTTGATATCACCCAATCTTTGACCGGCAATAATTCCCATCTCTATCATAAAAATTACAATTGCACCAGTAAACATTTCATCAAATACTATTCTAATAGAACCAAATCCTTCCTCACCAATGATATATCCAATTACAATACAACCAAGTAAAATTACAATGGCTTTACCAGTAATTGATTCATGTAAAACTTGAGATAGTTTTGTTTTAGTTTCTTTTAACCCTACATCAATTTCAGATGGCTCATCATTTGTAAAAGACTGTTTTTTTGCACGAATTTGTTTTGATACTGCCATGTTTGTCAAAAATATGGCCATGATAAAGGCTACAGGCTCTAGTACTGCTAGAATTGCAGCTAAATATCCTTCAGATGTAACTCCTTGATTTTTCAAAAATGATAAACCAACAGAAAATGTTACTGCACCAACTGCACCATAAGTTGATGCTAATGCATATGAATCAAAGATGTTGAACTTTCCCAATCGTCTTAAAATTTGGTAGTGATTTAATGTAAATAATAATGAAAGGCCAATTGCAACTAACATTGGAATTAACATATTTTCAAATCCAGTATTTCTCATTTCTATTCCACCATGAAGTCCAATTGCTGCAAGAAGATAGATTGGCAAAAATTCAGAAATAGCTTCAGGAATTTTTAAATCAGATTTTATTCGAGCAGCAATAATTCCAAATAAGAAAAATAGAATGATTGGAGTTAATAGATTCGACTGGATTAATTGTAAAATATCCATATTAATATCTCAAAAAAATTTTTGCTGAAATAAAAATCAAGACATTACAGATGCTCAAACAAATAAGCTAATCAAATATGTAAAACCAATACCCATTGCAGCACTACCAGGAATAGTAATCATCCATGCAAAAACAATTTGTCGACCAACTTTCCAGCGTACAGCACGCTTCCTTCGTGCAGCACCAGCACCCATAATTGTGCCTGTAATGGCATGTGTAGTACTAGCAGGAATACCAAGCACTGCAAAAATTGCCAACATCAACCCACCGCCAGTTTCTGCTGCAAATCCCTGATATGGTTTGAGTTTTGTAATTTTTACACCAAGTGTCTTGATAACTTTGTATCCACCAAAGAAAGTTCCCAATCCCATTGCAGTGGCAGCAGCTAAAATTACCCATAATGGCATTTCAAGATCAGGAATCATTCCTGCTGAAAATAAAATCAAAACAATAATGCCCATGGTTTTTTGTCCATCATTTGCTCCATGAGTTAAAGCAAACCAAGCAGAAGAAATGATTTGTAGCCGTCCAAAAGTTTTATTCACAACTGCAGGTTTACGATTAGCAAATACGGTGATAATTAAACCAGTTAATAGTAATCCAAAAATTATTCCACCAACAGGAGCAATTACGATTCCTGCAAAAACTTTAGTCAAACCACCAAAAACTAATTTTTCAAAACCCAATCCCATAATTCCAGCACCCATTATTCCACCAACTAAAGAATGGCTGTTTGAAATTGGTAATCCAAAATATGTACATAATGTACTCCAACCAATAGCACCAGCTAATCCACCAATTATCATGTAAACTGTAATATCATCAGGGCTAACAATTCCTTTAGCTATGGTAGTGGCAACAGCTACACCAAAAACAAAGGGACCGATAAAATTCATTGCAGCAGATAACCCTACAGCATGAATTGGTTTTAGAACACGTGTTCCAATAACTGTTGCAACAGAATTTGCAGAATCATTAAAACCATTTACAAAATCAAAGATTAATGCTACAATGATTGCACCAATGGCTATCTCTATCATTAAATCATCTCAAGTATATTTTAAAACAATATCTTCAATGACATCTGCAACATCGACACATCTGTCTGATGCAGTTTCCATTGTTTCATAGATATCTTTTAGTTTGATGATTTTAATTGCATTATCAGTTTCAAACAATTCTTTGATGGCTTCACGATATTGGATATCTACAACGTGTTCAATATCACTAGTATTTCTACAATGTTGAATCATATCTTTAGTATCTTTGATATTTTGTAATTTTGATATCATGTATTGTACCTCTTTTGTAGCCTTGACTAGTTCGTCTGCCATTTCTTTACAATATGGTGGAGGAGTAGTGATTTTGTAGCTGTACACTCTAGATGCAATTCCATCCATAAAGTCAATCACATCATCAATTTTTGATGCAATTCTTTGCATATCTTCCCTATCTAAAGGAGTAATGAAGGTCTTGTTTAGTTCAGCAAAAATCTCTCGTGTCAAAACATCTGCTTCAGTTTCAAGTCTATGGATTTTTTCACCTTGTTCGGTGTTACTCAGATCTGAAAATAATACAACTACTGCCTCTGAAGTCTCTACTGCTTTTTTGGCTAAATTATCAAGAATCAACAAAAGTTCTTTTTCATTTGATTTAATCCATGATAGCCATTGTCCCATAAGATTTCTAATTCAAAAAAATGAAATAAGCCTAATGAACGTATAGTATGGTTATCTATATAGAAACA
>Ga0233434_1003462_pt1 | contig 12871 bp, 9 predicted proteins | sample SI_122_August201_4_FD_182738 | JGI IMG/M metagenome (GOLD analysis project Ga0233434, IMG submission 182738) | Seawater microbial communities from Saanich Inlet, British Columbia, Canada - SI_122_August2016_120_MG | ecosystem: Environmental > Aquatic > Marine > Inlet | place: Canada: British... | reverse complement strand
TTTTATACCAACCTGTTTGAAAAAAGTGTCGGTTATTACTTAAAGTGGCAAAACCACAAAAGGCCTCAGTTGGGCAGAATGTGGGAGCGGGACCGACAATCTCTGGTTGCGCAAGCCAAAATAAAGTCTATTCGCTCTTCTCTGAACCTTCAGAGGGAAACGGCTTTGGGAATTACTTCCTTCAAGCATTTGTTTGAAGGGTTATCTCCGGGGTTCCCCCTTATTATTTCACGAGAAAAATTTCTCCAGCTATATTTTGATTTTCCCGGGCAGTGGTCCGAGCATATTATTTCTTCCTACGATCTGGTTGAACTGGACTCGAGTAAAAACTGGGACAGGGTTTTTCTGAAACGATTCGGGCCCTGGATCACTTTGCAGTTCATTGATCGTCAAAATATTCCCCTTCATGAGTTGTTTTTATCAATAGATACTTTGTTTGAGGTGCAGGCTACACGGACGGTTAAGAGAGGAACTCTTGAAGATGCTGAGTTCCCCGAAAACCGGATTTTCCCAATCTCTGAATTTCTTCCTGTTTTGAAGTCTCTGGATGCGATGACCCAAAAGGCGGTTTTTCCGGAACCGCGTTGGTTTTTAGGAAAGAATTATCATGTTACCCGTGTGGGAGTTTCGGATTTGCCTACTGGAGTACCGGCCCAGCATTTGCTATTTGGAATTGAGTATGACACCGACTACTACACGGGGGTTCTCTTGATTCCTGTGGCAGTAGAGTTAGCCAATAACATGATGTCCCAAGTTGAAAAAGTGGATCTAGTGGGTTCAAACCCTGACGAGCCTCTACCTTCACAGGGAGAGACTCCTTGATCGGTCGTTTTCTCCATTCCATAAATCTTTTACTGCTAACTTTAATTCTGGTTGTAGTTCTGATTGTGGCAGGCCTGTATTTCTGGCTAAACCAGGATTTACCTCAATTACCTAAAAACCTTCAACAAATAAACCTGAGCCTTCCCACAGAAATCTACTCTTCGGATGGTGAGCGGATTAAGGTTCTTGGTGAGAGGCATCCTATTGCCTTGGAGGATATTTCACTTTTTTTCACAAAAGCCATCATTGCTGTTGAAGATTCCCGATTTTATCGCCATAGCGGAATAGACCACAGAGGATTAGTGAGGGCGTTTTTAACCAACCTTCGTAAAAAGAGGATTGCGCAAGGTGGAAGCACGATTACCCAACAGCTATCTAAAAACCTGTTTTTTTCATTTGAGAGAAACTGGGTGCGTAAGATTAAAGAGCTTTTGATTGCCTTTCAACTTGAAGCGACTTTCAATAAAGAACAGATTCTTGAAGCCTATTGCAACCAGATATATTTTGGTAGTGGCGCCTATGGTGTGGAAGAGGCGGCGCAAGTGTATTTTAAAAAGCGTGCCAAGGATCTGACACTGCTTCAGGCGGCTCTTCTTGCTGGGCTTCCCAACTCCCCTAATAATGCCAACCCTTTCTCTCATTATGAAAGGGCAATGGAAAGAACAAAGTATGTGTTAAGCAGAATGGTTTCAGAAAACCTTATTTCTGTTGAAGAGAGCAAGACGGCCCTACAGTCAAATATTGATTTGGCGAATCCCCGGGTAGAATCGGACCCCAATCTTTATTTCGTTGATCAGGTTCTGGAGGAATTGGAGAGGGATTATGGGAAGGAATTTGTGCATTTTGGCGGCTTAAAAATTCTCACCACTTTGGATACGCGCTATCAGGAGTTTGCTTTTAAAGGGGCCCGGAATCATTTGGAGGCTCTTGAAAATAAGGTCATCAAGGAGCGGGGTGCGGCTCCTCTTCAAGCCGCTTTGGTGGCGGTTGAAAATAAAAGCGGAGCAGTACGTGCCATGCTTGGGGGAAGAGACTACTCGTTTAGCCAATTTAATCGGGCGGTGTCGAATAACCGTCTTCCTGGTTCCTCCTTCAAGCCGTTTGTATACTTTACTGCTATGGAGGAGCTTGGGTATTCGCCTGCTACAGTGGTGATAGATGAACCATTGACCATTGATATTCCCGGTAGCGAACCCTGGAGTCCAAAAAACTTCGATGAAGAGTTTGCGGGAAATATTGTTCTTAAAAAAGCTCTGATGAAATCCATTAATATAATTTCTGCAAAACTGCTCAATGAGGTTGGCCCGGAGAAAGTGATTCGTACAGCACGAAAATTTGGTATCAAAAGTCCTTTAGGTAAAAATCTTTCTCTTGCTCTAGGGACATCAGGTCTCTCTGCATATGAAGTTGCATCGGCTTATAGTGTTATCGCCAACCTTGGAGTATATAACGAACCTTATTTGATACAACACATCGAAGACTTTCAGGGAAACAGGCTTTTTGAACATTATTATCAAGGGGTGCAACAATTTTTACCTGATTCTCTTTTCCCACTTCTGAACATGATGCAAGGGGTAATACAAAGAGGGACCGGCAGGATTGTAAGGAGAATGGGATTCAAACATCCTGCCGCGGGTAAAACGGGAACGACAAATGATTTTAAGGACGCATGGTTTAATGGGTTTACAAAAGATATTTCTGCTTCCGTCTGGGTAGGCTTTGATAATAATGAATCTATGCAGACCAAGTCTGGAAAGGGGTTGACGGGAGCCAGTGCCGCCGCACCTATTTGGGTACATTTTATGCAAAAGGCGTTGGAAGGAAAAAATCCGGTAAATTTTCCTGTTCCAGAAAAAATTAAATTTGCCACCGTAGATGTGCAGACGGGTTACCTGGCTCAAGAATTTTCCCTGGAGACTTTGCAGGTTGCAGTTAAAGAGGATGTGGATCTTTCCCCGCCTCCCGCATTGTTGGGCGAACAGGAACCCGATGAAACAGAACTTCTTCCTGACCCAACCATAATAAAAAATTCTCAATCTACAATGCCAGGCAATAAAAATGCTGTACCAAACCCTTAAATTTTATTTGGCCCGAATCGCCATTTCGCTAATCCTCATTTTTGGATTGGGTTTTACGATATTATTTTTCCTGCATGAGGTGGCACTTCCTAACGTTGTGTTTGATGATGTAGTGATTCAATGGGCCATTGTACTGGTCTGTTTATTTTTCGGGTTTATTGCGTATGGAATGGTGGGAGACCAACGATTTTTTAATGCTCTGCATAGCCTTAAGAATGTACCTCCCCGCTCAGAACCAGGGGATATTAAAAATCAGTTTGAAAACCTATTAAGCTTTACCTACTCATCTTATTTCCTCCCCGATACGGGAAAACGTTACAGGATTCTGGGTGTTCTATTATATGCAGACTACCTGTTATCTATTGGCGATGAAACCATAAGGGCCTTAAATATTTATGTAAAGGCTTTTTTGCAAAGCCCCAAGGATTCACGTTTTCGTAAGCCTCTCCTTGCCATTCTTAATCAAGGTAGGGAACTCACCACGGAAGAAATGGACCTGCTTCTTATTATGGTGCAACAGGAAGAAATTCATGACCCCACTTTAACGCAATACTTGGCGGGCCTATTTCTGAAGGCAGGGCAATGGTCGGGAAAAGTGGAACTGCTCTTCTTGAGTGCTTTGGAAAACCAGAGTGAGCTTTCCAGAGATATTATCCAGTTTGCACTTCCCATTTACTTGTTACACAAAAGAACAGATGAGCTGGCATTAAGGTTTTATCTGTTCGCATTGAAATTTACTATTAAAGAGGAAGAACAAGTTAAATACCATCTTGCCCGCAGTTATTTTGAAGGAAATCTTTCTGGAGTTGCTCCGTCATTACACCAGAGTTGCGGAGAAATATTCGAGGCCATGAACCCCGATCAGCGGGAAGAGATTAAAAGGCAGTCAGAAGAAAATCAAATCACCTCAAAAATGAAAAGGGTTAAGTTGTTCCGCCGCGAAGACCTTCAGGACCTTAAGCGTCTGAAAGTGGAAATGGGGTTGGTTGCAAGCCGTTTGAAAATTTTAGGAAGTTGGGGGCGTTGGCTGACTCGAAAAATTTTAAGGGTTTGTAAATGGATTCTCCTTCAGGTTCTTGAAGGATTTATTCGATTCGGGTATCTCCCGTTTAGGGCAAAGTTGATTAGTTTTTCGATTCTCTCAATTTCTATTATCCTGATTCTGAGCTTGAGTGAGTTGACTTTAAAAAATAAGAAAGATTTATCTCCTCCCCCTTTTGCCTCAGTAGCTGAACCAAAATCTTCTCAGGTAAAAAAGGAAGATCGAGTTTATACCATTCAAATTGCCGCAGTTAATTCTGCCAAACAAGCGGATAAGATGATTCGGAGTCTCAAAAAGAAAGGGGTGGAAGGACTTTACGTGGTGAAAACTTCCCGAAGGTCTGGAGGGCATTGGTACAAAATCCGTGCAGGACAATTTTTCCTCAAGAATCAGGCCAGTGCCCACGCAAACCGATTGGTTGACTCTAATTCCATCAAGAATTATTTTTTGATTTCCCTACCTAAAAAATGAAGGTTAATGGGAATTGTCACGGCTATTGCCCTACCTTTAGGGGATCAACAACGTCCATAGCGGTCTTCATACCGGGAAATATCGTTTTCATCCAGATGTAGACCAAATTGAATTTCAATTATTATAAGTAGCTCTGATTCGGAGTTGCCCAAGCGGTGCTTGGCATTTTGGGGAATGGTGATGGATTCATTGGCTTTTAAATGGAAGGTTTCCTGGTCTCGAATTACTTCTGCTTTACCTGAGACAACAGTCCAGTGTTCACTGCGGTGCTTATGGGATTGCAGGCTGAGTGTCTCACCGGGCAAAACTTCGATACGCTTGAGTAAATAAGACGGGCCTGAATCCAATACGGTGTAGGACCCCCATGGTCTTTTCACAGTCGAGGGTTGCTTTCCTTCCGGGTGATTCTTTTCAATGAGAGTTTCTACCAGTTTTTTTACATCCTGTGAGTGTTCTTTGGAAGAAACCAAAAGGGCATCGGGACTGTCCACCACTATCGTGTCATTTAATCCCAATACCCCAATGAGCCGATTCTGCCCCTGAATAATGGAATTATTGCAATCTTGGGCCAGCACATTTCCACGGATGATATTTCCATTGGGGTCTTTTTCGTATACTTCGTCCAAGGCGTTCCAGGAGCCCACATCATTCCAGCCTATATCTGCTGGTATGAGAACTACTTGGGATGACTTTTCCATGACCGCATAATCGATGGAAAGGCTGGGAAGAGCTGAAAAAAAGTCAGCCCCTTTTTTATTCAATTCCTGATGGCCAGGTTTTCCTTTTGAAGTCTGCAGGCAATCCACGATGGTTTTGAGTTGAGAATGAATATTTTCTGCATGTTGCTGAAGTTCTTTCAGGATGGAGGATGCCTTCCAGATGAAGACTCCGCAATTCCAATAATAATTACCCTGTTTTAAATATTGCTTGGCTGTAGGGTTGTCAGGTTTTTCCACAAACCGTTCAACATGGTAAGCGCCTTCATGGTTTTCAATCTCCGCTCCTTGCTTCAGGTAACCAAAACCTGTTTCAGGTCGGGTAGGAGGAATGCCGAGGGTAACCAGATAACCTTTCCGGGCAAGAGTTTCTGCTTTTTGAAGGGCCTTGATAAAGGCCTCAGAGTTCGTTACAACATGGTCAGCGGGAAAAACGCCCATGATCGCATCAGGATCTTTATCGACCATCATTTGGGCCATGACCCCGATAGCTAATGCAGTATTTCTGCTACAGGGCTCAGCCATTAGATGGTTTGCAACGAAACCATAGGGGGCCAACTGGCGAAGAGTTTCAATCGCTTGATTGTGTTTGGTCCCTACATACATTTTTTCAATAGAGATCAGGGGTAACAGGCGTTGAACCGTATTTTGGATCATGGTCCCAGGACCCACAATCTCCTGCAATTGTTTTGGACTTTGTTCGCGGCTTATGGGCCAAAAGCGGGTACCGCTTCCGCCAGCCAATATTACTCCGTACATAGGATGTCTTTCTTTTTGATCGCTCAGGGTATCGCGGGTCTAATGGGAAATTCTGGATGAAGGGCTTGATAAACTTGCAAATACTTTAATTTCACTCAAACCCGCATCTATTCTAGCTAAAAAGGCATCAAAGAACTAGAAAAATAACATGGATAAATAAGAAGAAAAGGAAATAGCTTGGATAATATAAAATCTTTCTGGCCTTATATTTTAAAATACCGCAAAGAATTTTTAATCGGGATTGCGGCTTTAATCCTCACCGATTCGATGACATTAACCGTGCCTTGGTTGATAAAAGAATTCATTGATATTTTGCCGGGAAAACCTTCCTCACAAGTTCTTTTTAAATATGTATTACTTTTGTTTTTGATTTCATCGGTTCTTGTTGTGGGCCGCTATGGGTGGAGGATGTATATGTTCGGTCCTTCGCGAAAAATTGAATTTGATATTTTGAATCAGCTATTCAAGCATCTATTAACTTTAGACCGGACATGGTATCTGAAACAAAAAACAGGCGATCTCATGTCCCGAGCTACAAATGATTTAAGGGCGGTGAGAGAATTTTTTGGCTTGGGTGTGTTGATTCTAATCGATGCGGTTTTTGTTACTATCACCGCCGTGGGTATGATGTGTTGGGTGAATTTTGATCTGGCTCTAAAAGTGTTATTCCCGTTACCTTTTATTTCATTTTTATTTTTCTATTTTGTTAAAGAAATCGGGAAGCGCCATAAGGCGGTGCAAGAGCATTTGGCTCGCATAACAGGCCAGGTACAAGAAAACCTTGCTGGAATTCGGGTTCTGCATGCTTTTGTTCAGGAAGAAAATGAAAAAATAAAATTTGAACAACTAAATAAAGAATACATAAATAAAAACCTTCATGTAACCCGGATGTTCGGAATTTTTACACCCACAATGGTTTTTGTTATTGGGGTGGCGGCTATGCTTTCTTTGTGGATGGGAGGAAAGGCGGTTATTTCTGGTTCAATAACTCTTGGATCTTTTGTAGCGTTTAATGGATATTTGATGCTTCTTTCATGGCCGATGATGGGCATTGGGTACGTATTCAACCTTACTCAGAAGGGATTGTCGGCAATGGGTCGTATTCAGGAAATTTTTGTTTCTCAAACCGAGCTAAACCCATCCCCAGAGGGAACCAACCTCTTGGAGGAGATGGGTGATATTGAATTTCGAGAGGTCAGTTTTTCCTACCCGGGTGAAGAATCTCTGGGATTGAATCAGGTTAATCTTAAAATTTCCCAGGGCCAAACTTTGGGGGTGGTCGGTGTGATTGGTTCTGGAAAAACCACTCTTGCTCAAATGCTTTTACGTTTTTATGATCCAACTGTAGGGACTTTATTGGTTGGAAATTGTCCCCTTAAAGAAATTCCTCTGCAAGTCTTAAGAGATTTAATGGGTTATGTGAGCCAGGAACCCTTTTTATTTTCCACCTCCATTCGTGAAAATATTGTGCTGGGAAGGTCGCTTGCCTCTGAAGGTGAGGTGGAGGAAATTGTTCGAATTGCCGGACTGAGTAAAGATGTGGATCGGTTTCCGGACGGGCTGGATACGTTGATTGGGGATCGTGGAGTTTCCTTGTCAGGAGGCCAAAAGCAAAGGATCGCTCTGGCACGTGCCCTGATCAAGAAGCCCGAATTGCTGATTTTAGATGATGCATTTTCACACCTGGACTCAGAGACAGAAGAAGAAATTTTGGAGAATATTCAAGCCCAGCTTAGCAAAACTACCACACTGATAATTTCCCACAGGTTGTCGGCTGTTCGGCGTGCAGATCGGATAATCGTGATGGATACAGGGAAAATTATTGAACAGGGAAATCATGCTTCACTAGTCAAGGCTGATGGGGTCTACGCGAACCTGTTTCAGAATCAATTGTTGGCAAGAGAATTGGAGATTTTTCTCTAATGAGTAGACCCTTAATGGAAAACCTGAAAAACCGTTATCTTGACTGGGTTTTATTCAAGCGGGTGCTGGTCTATTTGAAACCCTATAGTCATTGGGTGGCACTAGCTATATTTCTTTTATTAGGAGTTTCTCTGCTCAATTTAGCGGGTCCCTATTTTACCAAGATCGTTATTGACGACTACATTAAAGCTTCTGACTATAAGGGTCTTGATGTAATCGCAACCTTGTATCTGACCGTATTAGTCGCCTCATTCATTTTTCAGTTTTTCCAGAACTATTTGATGCAATACATCGGCCAGAAAGTCATGTTTGACCTTCGCTCGAAAGTATTCGCCCACCTCCATAAAATGTCGTTTTCCTATTTTGACAAGAACCCGATCGGGAAAATGATCACTAAAGTGGTGAACGATGTTGAGGTGCTCAATGAAATGTTAACTTCAGGACTTATTCTTATATTCAGCGACCTCTTTACATTGACGGGTATTTTTGTGGTTATGTTTTATCTGGATTGGCGGTTGACCCTGGTAGTTTGTCTGGTTTTTCCGTTACTCGCCCTTGTTACCCGTTTCTATAGGGTTCGGGCGCGTGACGCGCTCAGAAAAAATCGGGCGTATGTTGCAGAACTGAACTCCTATCTGGAAGAAAATTTATCGGGTATGGATACGGTTCAAAGTTTCAACCTTGAAAAGGTAAATGGCGACAAGTTTGAGGGTATTAACCGAGATAGGCTTCAAGAGGATTTAAGAACGGTCTATTACAACGCCTGGTACATGCCCTCGATAGATTTTTTTAACTCCCTGGCTGTGGGTATGGTTATCTGGTATGGAGGAGGGCGATTTGTTCAGGATGAAATCGAGTTGGGAATTCTAGTGGCATTTATTCAGTATTTACAGAAATTTTTTGAGCCAGTGCGAGATCTTGCGGAAAAATTCAATATTATTCAAACAGCCATGGCATCCTCAGAGAGAATTTTTGAATTATTGGATACGCCAGAACAAGTACCCGACTTGGTTCCGCCAGCCAGCAATTACAAGATACGTGGAGAAATTGAGTTCAAAAACGTCTGGTTTGCGTATAAAGATGAAAACTATATATTGAAGGATATAAGCTTTTCCTTGTCGCAAGGGGAGAGTCTTGCCATTGTTGGTGCAACGGGTTCGGGAAAATCTACCCTCGTCAATGTCCTTTGCCGATTTTATGATATTCAAAAAGGGGATATCAAATTTGACGGGAAATCCATCAGAGAAATCAATAAATATGATTTGCGTCGCCAGATAGCGTTGGTTCAGCAGGATGTTTTTTTATTTTCTGGAAATATTTCGGATAATATTCGATTAGGAAACCATCAGATGGGTCAGGAAGAAATCGAATCTATTTCGCAAGCCGTGTGTTCACATAATTTTATTAGTAGTCTTCCATTTAAATATGAACAAGAACTACAGGAAGGAGGCGTTGGAATTTCCTCTGGTCAACGGCAATTATTGTCCTTCGCTCGGGCTTTAGCTATAAATCCGCAGATACTGGTTTTAGATGAAGCGACCTCCAGCGTTGATCCTGGAACCGAGAATGAGGTCCAAAGTGGAATCCGGGAATTGACACGCGGTAGAACCAGCATTATTATTGCGCATCGATTAGCCACTCTATTGCACGCCGACAAAATTATGGTATTAAAACATGGTAAAATCCTGGAGTTTGGAAAGAGGAAGGAACTGTTGCAACAAAAAGGAGTTTTTTATAAACTTTGCCAGTCACATTTGCAGGCGCAAAATTTAAATAATCGGGAAAATAATGGGCACAATAATTTCTAACAAGACTCCTCAAGAGACTTTGCGGTTGATCAATAATATCCCATTTTTTAAATCCTTCAGCTCGGCCGAAAAGCAGGAGTTTGCTGAACTGAGCAATCAGGTAATAGAATATTCAGATAAAACGGCTATTGTTGAAGAAGGCCAGACGGATATGGCGGTATTCATACTCCTTAAAGGCGAGGCAATTGTGACCCGGAATGACCTGCCCAAAGTTACGATTAACACTCTGACAATTGGGGCATTATTTGGTGAGGTATCTTTTTTGACGCAAACCCCACGCACCACCAACATTTTTGCTAAATCCAGGGCCAAGGTCCTGAAGTTGGATCATAAAATGTTTGAGAAACTCAAACCTGAAACCCGCGAAAAGCTAAAGGACAATTTCATCACTGTTCTTGTAAACCGTATGAGTGATATGAATACTGCTCTTGTCCGCCTGAAGGTTGAAATGGAAGCGATCAGTCAGGCGGCAGTGGATTACCAGGAGGAATTTGACAGAATTCTTAAATCTGGCAAGACCATGAAAGAAGTTTTTAGCGGCATCCACATTACCATTAATGGGTTGATTCGTTAAAAATAAGTTGTAAGAAAAATTCACCTACGGCGACTAATCTTTCAAGGAAGTTGAATTCCACAATCCATTTATAAGGTGAGACAGAATGAGAAAATTAATTTATGTTTTGGTGGTGTTTCTTTTGGTTTTTTTATCTGCACCCGTGTATGCCGATGACCCGGCTTTGAAGTTTCCTATGCGTGAAGGGTCCAATGCCAGTGCGCATAAACATAATGAAGAGGGTATTTCCCATTACAATCAAGGGCATTATGATGTTGCTTTAAAGCATTTTGAAATGGCATCAAATATTGATGCTTCTGTGGGTGAAGCGCATTACAATGTGGCCTTATGTCTGGATAAACTAGGGCGACATGGGAATGCAACCAACCATTTTTACGCGGCCAGGAAACACGCCAATGGAAATCAATCAATTCTAAATTCCGGAATTCTCAATGCTCATGCACCTATGAAGAGGGAAGGGTCCTGAAGCCTGGGAATCTGAGGCAAAAAAAATCAGTTTTTTATTGTGAATGGCAGGGCGAGTCTTTCAACGGGGCGGTTACTCTGGATATGTTCGGTGAGTATTTCTTCAATATCTTCTCGGGTTCTGGGGGCGTACCACGTGTCATCAGGATATATGACCAGGGTCGGCCCTTGGGCGCAGGCATCCAAGCATCCGGCTTTGTTAACCCTAACCTTTCCTTTCAGACCCAATTCATGAATCCGGCCTTTCATATAATTTAACAGCTCTAAAGCACCGCGGGAAGAACAACAACCTCTGGCATCATCGGTTTTTCTTTCATTGATGCAGATGAAAATATGTTTTTGAAAACGGGGCATGATTGAATAAGGAAGATTTCTGATTTAATAAATCAGGGTCAGTCGGATTTCGGTAGTTTGGTAGAATGGGTTTTGTAATATTGTTTGAACTCCCCGAAATTAACATAACACCTTTCACAACTATCTGGGAATACGGTTACAATCACACCACTTTCAATTTGGGAGGCCAGTTTTAAGGCTCCCACCAAGGCGGCGGCGGAAGAGTGGCCCACGAGAATTCCCTCTTGTTTTTCTAATGTTTCGACCATGTCATAGGCCTCATCGGTAGGGACGCTAATCTTGCCATCGAGTTCTTCTTCTTTGTAAATTCCGGGAACAATGGATGTTTCCATATGTTTGAGGCCTTCCAGACCATGTAGGGACTCTGCTGGCTCCACCGCATAGCATTTGATGTCAGGATTTAGTTGGCGCAGGCCACGGCTGGTTCCCATAATAGTACCCCCGGTTCCGATACCTGCCAGAAAATGGGTAACTCGATGATTGGTCTGATTCCAGATTTCTGGGGCCGTGGTTTCCTGATGGGCTTGCCAGTTGGAGTCATTGTTGTACTGGTCCGGCATGAAGTAAATATCGGGGTTTTCCTCATAGATTTTCTTTGCCAGGATAATGGCGCCATCCGAACCTTCAAAAGGACTGGATGTCACAATTTCGGCTCCATAAAAGTCTGCCATCAATCCTTTTCGTTCCTTACAGACATTGGATGGCATCACCAGCTTGACTTTGTAACCTTTGACTTTGCCAATCAGCGCATATGAAATTCCGGTATTTCCAGATGTGGAATCCAGAATAATTTTGTCTTTAGTGAGCTTTCCAGATCTTTCGCCATCTTCGATCATTTTCAGGGCAGGGCGTGACTTTACAGATCCACCGGCATTTTTCCACTCAGCTTTGGCATAAATGTCTACATCCTTGAACTCTTTTCCCAGGTTATGGATGCGAATGAGAGGGGTGTTGCCTATCGCTTTTAATACTGATTGATCGGTAATTACCGGGCAAGTCGGGGCCTGCACCTCAAAGGGAATGGGAAAATTCATTGGTTTTGACATTTCAACTATTAGATATCTTTAAAACCGGATTCGGTGCGAAAAAAAAGCATTCATCCGGATTTTTAATATTTCCTCATTAGCGAGACAATCCACAGAATTCTTCGTAGTCAATCAGCTCGGTAATGGTGGGTTGATCACCACAAACAGGGCATTGAGGGTCCTTTTTCAATTTTAGCTTCCTGAACTCTGTTTTCAAAGCGTCATAAATGAGAAGGGAGCCTACCAGCGTTTCTCCTTTGCCCAGGATCAGTTTTAAAGTTTCTACAACTTGCAGGTTTCCGATGACTCCTGCGAGCACACCTAAAACGCCGCCCTCCTGACAATTGGGAACCATGCCGGGTGGTGGAGGTTCCGGATAGAGGCAACGGTAGCAGGGGCCTTCATCCGGCTTGAAAATAGTTACCTGTCCTTCAAAACGAAAAATACTTCCATGGATATTGGTTTTACCAGTCATCACGCAAGCGTCATTAATGAGATAGCGGGTAGCAAAATTATCGGTGCCATCAAGAACATAATCGTAGCCCTCGAACAGGCGTAAAATATTATCAGAAGTTAATTTTTCATTAAAAACTGTGACGTTGACATCTGGGTTGAGGGCCGAAATGGTTTTCTTGGCAGACTCAGTTTTGAGCATGCCAATGCGCTCTGTGTTATGAATGATCTGTCTTTGCAGGTTGCTGAGGTCCACTGTATCAAAGTCGATGATGCCCATATTGCCGATGCCAGCGGCGGCCAAATAAAATGCGGCTGGGGAGCCTAGCCCACCCGCACCTACCAGCAGAACTTTTGACTCTAAAAGACGGCTCTGTCCCT
>Ga0233434_1003455_pt1 | contig 12882 bp, 13 predicted proteins | sample SI_122_August201_4_FD_182738 | JGI IMG/M metagenome (GOLD analysis project Ga0233434, IMG submission 182738) | Seawater microbial communities from Saanich Inlet, British Columbia, Canada - SI_122_August2016_120_MG | ecosystem: Environmental > Aquatic > Marine > Inlet | place: Canada: British... | reverse complement strand
AAAATATTAAAGATGGCCAAAGGCTATCGGAGCGTACGTAGCACCGCATTCCGAAAAGCTCGTGAAGCTGTTGAACATGGCCTTTGTTATGCTTACCGCGATCGTAAAAATCGCAAGCGCGAATTTCGACGACTTTGGATCGCTCGTATCAACGCTGCGGTAAGAGCAGAAGGAATGAATTACAGTCAGTTCATGTATGGCTTGAAAAAAGCCGACATCCAAGTGGATCGAAAAATGCTATCTGACCTCGCCATTAATAATCAGGAAACCTTTAAATCCCTGACTCAGACTGCCCGCGCGCAACTCGCTTAATTTTTGCGAAGATGTACCGGGTAGTAAAACCGCATCCGCCCCTTTTTACAGGGGCGTTGGTCGGAACTCCGAATGATTGAAATCATCAATAAACTCCGTCAGGATTTCGATTCTCGCCTGAACTCCGCCGCCGACACCAAACAACTCGAACAAATACGAATAGACTTTCTTGGCAAGAAGGGTTCGTTGCAGGGTCTGATGAAAGACTTACGCAACGCTTCTCCTGAAGAAAAGCCCAAGCTTGGCAAAGATATCAATTTGCTGAAGCAGCATGTTGAAAATAAAATAAACAGCAAAGGTACTTGTCTCGGTACCAAATCTGCTGGCAAACCTGAAGAAACTTTCGATACAACCTTACCGGGAAGGAAAGAGCTGACCGGAACATTGCACCCCATCACTCAGGTTATGGAGGAAATCACTTCCATTTTTTTCGGGTTAGGGTTCCAGGTAGAAGAGGGTCCCGAAATTGAAACCGATTATTATAATTTTGAAGCGCTAAACATTCCCAAAGACCACCCGGCCAGGGATATGCAAGACACATTCTATATAGAAGACGAAACGGTTTTGCGCACCCACACTTCCCCGGTTCAAATTCACACAATGGAAAACCGCGAGCCGCCGTTACGCATCATTGCTCCGGGAAAAGTTTATCGTTGCGATTCAGATGTTTCGCACACGCCCATGTTCCATCAGATTGAAGGTTTGATGGTTGATGAAGGCGTGTCTTTCAGTCACTTGAAAGGCATCATGAATATTTTTCTACAAGAGGTGTTTGGCAAGGACACAAAAATACGATTCCGACCCAGCTTTTTTCCGTTCACGTGTCCCAGTGCTGAAGTTGATATCCAATGTGTGATGTGTAGCGGTAAAGGGTGCCGTGTCTGTTCGCAAACAGGTTGGTTAGAAATTTTGGGTGCGGGGATGGTCGACCCAGCTGTGTTTAAGTCCGTGGGTTACGATTCTGAAAAGTGGACCGGGTTTGCTTTTGGCCTCGGCATCGAGCGCATTGCTATGTTGAAGTTCGGCATCAACGACATCCGCTTGTTCTTCGAAAACGATCTTCGCTTCCTCAAACAGTTTTAGCGGGCAACCCATTTCTTTGGCAGGTAACGCATTTTGTGATAACTATCTCTCTCGTTAGAGAGTGGGTTAGTTATATTTAAATTGTTTTACTTGCTCTTGCAACTCACTCGACAGACGAGATAATTCCTCTGCTGCGGTCTGTGTGTCGACCGCTCCTTGAGTGGTGCTTTCCGCTGCACTAGCGACCCCGCTGATGTTTTGGCTGATGTTTTCTGCACCTTGCGCTGCCATACCTACATTACGACCAATTTCATTTGTGGTGGCGGTTTGTTCTTCAACAGCACTGGCAATGGTATTTGAGATATCGTTGATCTCATTAATAACCGTACTTATTTCTCCAATGGCGGTTACTGCTTCGCTCGTGTCATTTTGAATGGTTTCAATTTTTGAACTGATGTCTTCGGTAGCCTTTGCAGTTTGGTTGGCAAGTTCTTTCACTTCATTTGCAACAACTGCAAACCCTTTCCCTGCCTCACCTGCGCGTGCGGCCTCAATCGTTGCGTTTAGTGCCAAAAGATTTGTTTGTTCTGCGATGGATGTAATGGTTTTAATTACCTCACCAATTTCTCGCGAACTTTCGCCTAATTGTTGAATGGTGGTGTTGGTTTTTTCGGCGGACTTAACAGCCTCTGCAGCAACTCGTGCCGCTTGGTTGGCATTTTGAGAAATTTCACGAATACTGCTATTCATTTCTTCTGTGCCTGTCGCAACCGTTTGAACGTTGGTGTTAACTTCTTCCGATGCGGAAGAGACGACATTTGCTTGAGCAGAGGTTTCTTCGGCATTTCCTGCCATTTGTTGACTGACCGACATTAACCTCTCGGAGGATTCGGAAAGGATATCAGAACTTTTGGAAATGCTTCCAATGCTGTTTTTTAATTTAGAAAGAAACTGACTAAGCCCTTTTCCCATTTGTCCCATTGGATCTTCCCCTTCGACAGTTACCAGCCGCGTGAGGTCGCCACCTGATGCGGCGGTGACGACTTCGAGCATTTCACTCACCTTTGCATCTAGTTCTTTGGCATGAGCTTTTTCTTTATCAGCAAGCTCTTTGGCTTTTTCTTCGGTGGCAATCGTTTCAGTGATAACCTGCCAGGTCACCATAGGTCCAAGATAAAGTCCTTCTTTATCGATAACAGCAATCACCTCCAGTAAAATAGTTTCTGGGCCTAATTGAATATTCATTTTATGTGGAAGATTTTTAGGGTCAGAAACAAAATCACTAACTTTATCTGGGTTTTTATGAAAGATTCCAATGTTTTGATTGGAAACATCCTCGGCACCTACGGGAAGATAGGGTTCAAGTTTTTTCAAAAGTTGAATGGAAGGCTCGTTAACATATTGAATCATTCCATCATGATCGGCATACATAAATGCTAAGGGAGAACATGCCGCAAAACCTTCACGAAGCGCCATGCCCGACTCCGCTTGTTTTTTGTCAATTGCCTGCTTTAACATTCTTTCAAGAGAGCTTTTATAATCTCCTTCTAACTCGGGAGAAATTGCAAGTCGTTTGCCATTCAATATCTCTTCAGAGTTTTGAATATAACTTTGCAGACCATTTAAAATTTTATTGAACATTTTTCCTAATAAACCAACTTCATCTGTTGTATTGATTTTTAATGGTTCTTGATTCAATTTTCCAAGGGCCATGTCTTTTGCATGCTCAACAACATCGAGAATGGGTTTGGCAAACCAACCTGCGATATAAAGAGCAAAAATAATTAATATTCCAACCTGAATGGCAATATAAACCATTGCCCAATGTTTAATGGCGTTGAAGGTGGAGAATGCTTCCTCTTCATCAATTTCTGCAAGAATACCCCATTGCAATCCTAAAATATTGACGGGTCTGAAAGCACTGAGAACAGAAACCCCTCTGTAGTCGGGAAATATCTGAAAGCCTGTTTCCCCTGAGTTAGCAGCTTTTGAGCCTGGAGTCCGAACTTCACTAATGCCAATCGAGGTTCCCATCTCCTTTTGCTTTTTAATGACTTCGGGAGATTCATCAAGTTCTTGTAAAAGTTTGAAATAATCCTCGGGAGATTCGATTAAAAATCGTGAGTTGTTGCGCATTTTGAAATCGGGACCCACAAGATAAACTTCGCCGGAATCGCCCAGTCCCGTTTCTTTCCATCCCTTATTGCTGGTCATAACCGCATCAATCCTGTCTATAGGGGCTTGGAAAATTAGTACGCCGATTATTTTTCCATCCTCATAAATAGGAGAAGAAATAAAAGCTGCAGGTGCATTGTATGAAGGTTCGTAAGAGACGAAATCATCCATAAAGACGGAATCTTTATCATTGGTGTTTAACCCTGCCTTAAAAGCTCGACCTATTCCTGTATTTGCATAGGGGCCTGTCAGTAAGCTAGTAGCGTAGTCCACTTCCTTAAAAACGGAGTAAACAATATGTCCTGTATTAGGCTCCACTAAAAATATATCGTAATATCCAAACTCGTTGAGGAATTGGCGAATGACAGGATGATATTTTTTGTGCAGTTGGTTATATTTTACTGCGGCTGGTGCTGCATCGAGACCTTCTTTAGCACCAATTTCATTTGTGTTTTCAGAAATGTACCAGGATTGTAAAATCTGGGAAATGGCTTTTTTAGGCATCCATTTGGAAATGTCATCTGGAGAAGCCCCAGGAGTATTTTCCTGCTGATAGCGATATCGGTCGGTTAATTTATTTATTTTTCTATCATCAAGTTTAAATTCTTCGGTATCTATACTGAAGAAAGCTTGATTAAACTCTTTCATGGCATCGACAATCATTCTGTCTGAAGAAAAGGTAATGGTCTGGCTGCCAATTTGCGCAAAATAATTTTCGATTTGAATGCGTTTTGTTTCGCGTAGAGAAATCAAGCGTTCCTGATTTAACTTCAATAGCTCATCAGAAACTTTTGCATTTGAAAACCACGCATACGCCATTAGGGGAAGTAGTCCTGCAGATAAAAATAAGAGAACCAATTTCTTTCGAATGGTCCATCGCATGGAGTCTTCTTCTTCAAGAACAAGATTGGTTGGTGTGGAGCCTGTATTGAACTTCGTCTTGGGCGTAGCCATAATCTTGTATTCCTCATTAATTTAATAAGGTTCATGACTAGTTAAGTGGTCCTGGAAAGGGCTATCATGCAGTCATGACACGGCAAAACCCATATTTCAAACGTTCACGAATTACGATGGCTAAATTCAGGGCCATTTTAAAGTATTTTTCTCTCGATATTGAGGCGACAAAAATTGCCATATTGACTGGGTTAAACCGCAACACCGTTAATAAATATTTGCTACTAATAAGAAAAAGAATCGGAGATGAATGTGAACGGGAGTCGCCATTCTCCGGAGAGGTTGAAGTCGACGAAAGTTTTTTTGGGGCTCGACGTACCAAAGGCAAAAGAGGCCGTGGAGCCGGTGGCAAAACCATCGTATTCGGGTTGCTCAAACGCAACGGAAAAGTATACACAAGAATAGTCCCTAACTGCTCTAGGGCCACACTACAAGCGGTGATTCGAGGCAAGGTAGATTTAGAAAGCACTATCCATTCCGATGGATGGACAGGCTACAACGGCCTAGTGGATTTGGGTTATAAAAAGCATTACAGGGTTCAGCATGGCAAAAATGAATTTGCAAATGAAACATCTCACATTAATGGAATCGAAAACTTCTGGGGTATTGCTAAAATGCGCCTGTCCAAGTTCCGAGGACTTTCGAAATCAACTTTTTATTTGCATCTTAAAGAGTGTGAGTTTAGATTCAACCATAGAGGCCAAAACCTCTATAAATTACTGCTCAAAATAATCAGAAAATCACCTCTTAACTAGTCATGAACCTAAATTTAATGCAAGATCTACTAGAAAACATAAAAGGTGACATCCTAATTGTCGATGACAATGAGGTTAATTTAGACATTTTATTGCGGACTTTGAAAAAACAAGGACATAACGTTACTGCTGTTACAAATGGGAAAGATGCCCTGAAAATCGCACCTCGAACCCAGCCCGATTTAATCCTTCTAGATATTATGATGCCAAATATGGATGGATATGATGTTTGCCGCGAATTAAAAATGAACGAAATCACGAAAAATATTCCCGTTATTTTCATTACCGCAAAAAATGCAGTAGAAGATATTGTTAAAGGGTTTCAAGTGGGCGGGGTGGATTATCTTGCCAAACCAATAAATAGACAGGAAATTTGCGCGCGTGTAAAAAATCAACTTGTAATGCGAAGCTTAATTTCATCCAGAGGTAAAATGATTGCCCAGCTTGAAAGCAGTAATAAGAAACTAATAGAAGCTGATAAATTGAAAAATAAGTTTTTAGGAATGGCTGCGCACGACCTTAGAAATCCTCTTTCAACTATTCGAGGCTTTTCAGAAATTCTGAAAAAAGAATCAACGTTATCAGAAAACAAGGATGCACAGGAATTTCTAAGCATCATCCATGAATCTAGTGAGTATTTGCTTGAAATTGTAAATGATTTGTTGGATTATTCGATGATAGAAAGTGGGAACCTTGATCTTCAATTAAAAAATAATTCAATTAAAGATATAGTGGAAAATCGAATTAAATTGAATCAATTTATTGCAGAAAGAAAGAATATTCATATTCATAAATCTATTTCAGAAGTTCCTGAAATTATTTTTGATGATCGAAGAATAGGCCAGGTTTTGGACAACCTATTAAGCAATGCCATAAAGTTTTCTAGTAGCGGCGCCTCGGTATCAGTTGAAGTCGGAACAGCTGATCAGAATGTGGAGGTCATTGTAAAGGATGAAGGGATAGGGATTTCAACTGAAGATCAGAAAAAGTTGTTCCATAGTTTTCCGAAATTGAGTTCAAGGCCGACTGGAGGCGAGAAAAGCACTGGTTTGGGTCTGGCAATTGTTGAAAAAATCGTTGCTGCTCATGGTGGCTTTTTAAAAGTACAAAGTGAACTCGGCCAAGGTTCCATATTTAAATTTTACCTCCCTTTGAAAGAATGAGCTTATGAGTGAACCTCTAGTGTTATTGGTTGACGATGAAAAACATATCCGTCTTTTATTGAGACAGTGTTTGGCTGGAATGAATTGCAAAGTTATTTGGGAGGCAGCAGACGGTGAGGAGGCGATTTTTTTAGTCAATACCTTCCACCCTTGATATTCAAAAAATGGCTTTCGCATTAGGTTTTAAAACCATACGATATGATGGAATTAAAAAAGCTTTGCAAGGGCTCACCCTCAATAGAAGAAGTAAACCGCGTAACCCTTAGGAAAAAGAAATGTTTGCCCTTTAAATAAATCGATATTACTTATGAAGAACTTTTCTGACTTAAATGTCCTGCTTTTGGATGATGATGAGAATATGAGGAAATATATTCTTCAAATCTTAAAGGAATACCTATTTAAAAGAACATTTGAAGTCGGGGATGGAGAAGATGGATTCAAAGTCCTTAGGGACAACAAAATAAATTTAATTTTATGTGACTGGGTAATGCCTAATATGGATGGACTAGAGTTCTATAATGCTATTAAGTCCAGTCCTGGATTTTCATAAATCCCTTTTATAATGTTTACTAGTGTGCGTGAAAAAGAACAGATAATTAAGGCCGTTGAATCCGGGATCCGCCATTATGTTATTAAACCAGTAGAACCCAATATACTAAAAGAAAAAATTCTGAGCTGCTTAAGTTGATTTTAAATCAATGATTGGGTTTTTCCGCTTCAAGAGATTATGTGAAGAGAATGTTTTTTTATTTTTAAGATAAAAAATGATGTCGACAAAGCACAAAATATTAGTAGTTGATGATGAAATAGGACATCTACGGCTTTTGGAAAAAATCATTCTAGACTTAGGGTTTAAAGTGATTACAGCAATAGACGGGCTGGATGGTCTGGAAAAACTAAAAGATAACCAACCAATTTCAGTTATTCTCTCAGACCATAATATGCCAAATATCGAAGGGAATGCTTTTCTTTCCATGGCTAAAGGAATATCTCCAAGGTCGCAAAGAATTATGATTACTGCGCTCCGAGACCCTGAGATGATGGAAAAGTCTATAAATAAAGGCGAAGTTTTTCGGTTTCTTCATAAGCCAGTTGAAATTGAAGATGTAAAGGAAATTGTTAAAAAAGCTGTTCACATTTATGAGCAACAATTGCTTGAAACCGAAGAAAGCCTGAAAAAAGATAGAACTATTCGTTCTCTTTTTAGAAAGCTTGATGAAAAACCAGTCTCTGAAAAAGCTTTAATTTTCTCGTTTTTTCTGCTGCTAGGAATTCTTGCTATTTATGGCTCTCCAAATAAACCCCCGCCTGAAAAGAAATTGAGAACAGAGCCGCTTCAGTCTTCTCTCCGTAAGACTTCAAAAAATATACACACTTGTCTAGAGTCTGCTGAGTCCTATTTTTTTACCTGCACTTCTGAAATTGAAAAACAAAAAAACAAGGGGATCCTAAGCGTCACCAAAGCCAACAGGCGTAAGGCATCCTGTGAGTCTATGCTTTTACAAAGGAAAACTATTTGTGAATCCCGATTCAATTTCTTTAAAAGATAATAAATAATAGAAGTATATGCAAACTTAAGTTAGTAACAAAGAACCGGAGATAGAGCACGTCTGAAGTGTCGCAAAAATTATTAATAAGGGCACAACTTTAAAAATAGGGTAAACATGTTAAAACTAGATACAATTACATCTTCATCGATAGCGTCACCGCCTGTGGTATTTCAAAAGCTTCAGGATGTTATTAATGATTCTGACAGCACTTTTGAAGATTTTGCAAATGTCATCAGTCTTGACCCTGGCCTTTCTCTTCGGGTTTTGGGTTTCGTAAATAGTTCGTTTTATAACTTTCCTAATCGGGTAGATTCGATACTCCAAGCTGTGAATATTTTGGGTGTTGATCAAATAATGAATCTTTCTACAGGCACGCTTGTTATGAACAGGTTCAAGTCAATCTCAAAAGAGTTGATCAGTTTGGAAGCATTTTGGAAACATAGCGTTGCTTGTGGATTGGCTACCAAAGAAATTGCTGTTTTATTTGGGGAAACCAAAAATCTTGAACAGTATTTCCTATTAGGTCTATTGCATGATATTGGGAGTCTGGTTCTTTTAATTGAAAATCCAACAATTTCACAGGCGTGTTTTAATAAAGCAGAAGATGAAAGTAGACGACTTTATGAAGTGGAAAAAGAAAATATTGGATTCAGTCACCAGGACTTGGGGGGGGAATTGCTGAGAAAGTGGGGGTTAGCTGATTGTTTTTTTGAATCGGTCAGTTTTCACCATAACCCCTTCAAAGCTCCTAGGAAATACCGTAAAATTGCTTGCTGGCTCCATATAGCGGATACTATTGCCTATGAAATAGGTTGGGGAAATAGTGGCGAACCCATTGTTCCCTGCTTTGATCAAAAAGCAGTGGAGTTTCTGCTTTTAAATGAAGAAAAAATCACTGAAATAAGAGAGTCCTTAAAACATTCTTTTGATGATATATTTAAGTTATTTTACAGTTAATTTACACTTTCAAATGGTTTTGTCACGTTAACTTTTTTTGACACAATTTAACTGGTGTCGAAGTTTTTTCATTATCCCTTAATAGTTGTGTATACGCAAATATCGAACGCCTAATTCCTCAATATTCTGTAATGCGGCCCAGACAGCAATTACAGTTGTTTGCGACATAAATATTTACTAGCCCGTGAAATGATAAAAAACGGTGCGCTTGGCCAGCTAATGGAATACCTCCACCCGATTGTTTCCATATTGTTTTTTGACATACACCAAGGATGGCACAATCTTCCGTAGAGCGGTGGAATAGCTTCTAAATTTATCGGTGATCACTTTCCAGGAAAGAGATCTTTGACCTTACGAGCAGTTTTCTGAAAAACCGCAATGCGGCACGTTTATCCATATGGCTTTGGACTATAACATCTCCATTCTGATTATAAGTTCACTTCAGGGTAGAAAGCTTAGCGTAACTGGTACACTTTTATTCTGCCATTGGCAGTCATCCCCAACCGGCCGCTATTTTTTGTATTAATTTTGAGTAGTGGGCAGGGAACTTTAGGCTCCAGCGACGGATCGTTTCATACGAGGTGTAAATATCCCTCTAATAGCGAGGAGCTCTTCAATATCACGGAAACTGAGGGGAAACGGAGTTATAGCCAGACGGTATGACTAATTACTTCAGGCGAATAACGATTATGAATATAGGGATTCTTTGAAATTTCCATGCATTATTACCCCACGAATCGATAATTAAAGTGACAGTACCCTAAATACAATTCCTAGCACACATTCGTTTGAAGATGTACAACAGTAAGTATCTCTTAGCTTTTAACCTCAAAATGTCCACATTCGGCTGACGGGGAAGACTTCCTCATAAAAAGTATTAAATTTACAAAAACTGTCTACTTAGGTCGAACAATTCACAGCTATGATTTGAAGGACTACTACTCAGACCAGTCAGGCGGAACAGTACTAGCCGCACATGTATTACTTACGTCGGTTCCTGCGATTGGATCAAAATTGAGTACGGAATCATTTTTAAGATGTAATTTGTCGTTAGACTGAACCCAACCCTCAAGATAGGCATCATCCTTAAGGTCAAAATGATCATCACAGAAAACGGCACCATAAAATCTCGCATCGTCCTTGATTTCGACATCTTTTTCGCCCTTAAGAATTACGTCCGACGATTCCCCTTGCGATGCATTAACCTTTGAATCATCTTCCATTTTAAATTCATTAGCCGCTTCAATGACCAACGTTCCTTTAACTTTAATCTCTCCTTGATCCTTTAATTTAAATTCCTTGTACACGATAATTTTAGTATCTTCATTTGTATAAGGCGAGAGAGAATCATAACTGAGATTCAGTAATCCGTTATTCTTGATTTCCAATTTTTTTGCAACATAGATATTGTTATCCGCAGTAGTACTCACTGAAGTCCTCACCTCAATGTTATCAATCTTAAATTCGCAAAATTTGAACCGCTGCAGGAGTTTGGTCGACGAGTTGTAATGATTAGAATTGTTTTCGTCAAAATCCGGACATTCGGAATCTGAGCCATTACAGCTATCGTCGCAGTCAGTATCGGAAAAATATTCCGTATACGCAGCGATGTCTACGAGCCCTGGGTCAGCTACACAAACATCGCTCGGGTTCCCGTTTCCATCTTCTGGTGAATAATTATTATCTTCGATCACTGCGTCATTTTTTATATCAAGGTCTTCACATGCGGTGGCTGCATACGAGGTATTACTATTCGTACAGTTTCGTGAGATGATGCGCTGAAACTTCCGGCTAGCCCCCTTATATGTTCCGACAGAAATTACTCGTAAATTATCCGAGTCATTTGGTGAACCTGTTGCGTTGACCGGGGATGAACTTCCGGGGAAATAAATAGAGAAGGCTCCTTCCGCAAAGCTTTTTGCCAGAATATTATTATTCTGGTTAATATTTGTGGCCCAGTCGTTCTCATCTTGTAAAGCTGAAGGACACCCCCATGAGACTCCCACGTCGACCATGCATCTTTCTACATACCGAAGCCCAGCTTCCGCAATCATGAAAGCATTGGTGGATGTGTAATTCAAAATAGCGCCGGTCTGCTTTTGTCTAGATTCCGCCAGAAAATTAATGGCAATGGCGGCAATAATAACAAGGCTCATGATGACACTCATCAAAGCAGCCATGCCCCTTGAGTTTTTTAGTGGAAGAGAAAAAAATAGAATTGTTTTATGAATAAAGAGTTTACTCATTAGATTAGACTGCGCGGCCGAACACTTGTATTAAGTGTGAAAATTTCACCGTTGTCTCCTTGTAAGGTCAATGAAAATTTATAATATTCGCCTCCACCTGATTCTGTGGTTTTAGTAATAGAAAAGTCCGTGACCTGATTTGACAGCGTGGTGGTGCTCGTGCTAATCCGGGTTAGAGTATTTCCGGTCCAGTTATATTTAATGGGACCGGTACTAGTGTCTTGAGTCAGACCTTTATATTTGTAGAAAGTGATCGATGCTGATGATCCGGTGTCAGTGAAAGTAATAGCGTTGATTGAGGCATTGGCAACTCGGGTTTCTCGAAGTATGAACTCCATTGCCAGCTTGGCATCGTCGACCAAAGCTTTCTGCCCTACCACAAGTCGGTTGGTTACTGCGGCGCTCGTTATGAAATTTATTGAGAACAGGCCTATCACGCTAAATATCACGATGGATATGACTAATTCGACTAGGGTGAAACCTGATTGATTCCTTAAATTTTTTGACGATGTAATGGACTTGTTCATTTATTATCAATCCAGTGCGAATATTTGACTGAAGGTAAGTGCATCCATAGCACCATCAGTACGGTAGACAGTTAAAGTTATTTTTCGCGCGAAGTCGGATGAGTTAGTTCCCGAAACGTCCTCTGTATCTAATGCCCCTGCATTTACTTTGATGGAAGTGCAGTCCAATTTATAGTCCCCCTCTGTTTTGGTAAATGTGGAACCGTCTGGACAGTTACTTGCGTTGACAATGGTACCCCGTTTTTCCTTCGCCAGCTCTTCCATTCTCTGCTGCGCCATAAATGAACCTTGAATTATAAACTCCGGAGTTTTTATCTGACTGACTCCTTGAAAGGGGATCATAATTGTAGGGATGGCAATGCCGATGATCACAATGGCCATTATAGCTTCTATCAGCGTAAATCCTGAGGTGTTGTTTTGTTTGATAAGAAGTTTAGACAGGGGCTTAAAGTTTTTCATTGTCAGGATACCGTAGCTCTTCCAGTAAACTGCTCAATAGTAACGGTCGCGGTTTCACTACCCGCAACGAGAATTATAGTATTCGCAATGGATGGTTCGCCGGCGCCGGTAAATGTTATGTTCTTGCTTGCTTGTATAGTTACTCCTTGAGGTAATTTGCGAGTCTCGGCAGCATAAACTCCACCCGGATCGTCTGTGACCGTATAGTTTGTTGCACCAGCGACAAATTCCATGGTTATGCTTTGGTTACGCGTCATAGCCAGTTCCTGAATATATTTAACATCGGTTTGCACAGTGTGGGCGGACAAAGTCGCAGTAATGGCGCTATGATCAAGTGAAGGGATAGCTACCGCACTGAGAATTCCAAGCAATAAAATGACAAATACTAGTTCTATTAATGTAAATCCTTTGTGGTTCTTTAAAGTTTTCATTTTCCTTAACCTCCAACCTTATAAATAGTTTCAAGTTTCATGGTTAGGCTAAAACTTGATTTTCAAAAACGAACAAATTTATAAATATAAACTTTAAGTTCCTTCTAACTTTACTTAGGATCTATTACATTTATGTCATGCCTTTATAACAATCATGTTAATTCGGTTTGACAAAAGGAATACGTTACACAACGGAAAAAAGAACGGTATTCAGAAGAATTGGTGGCGTAGTCCCATTGTCAGTTGAAATTGAACAATGCCTTACGCCACTTTAATAATATTTTCTTTAAAATTCAAGTTCTTCATTGCCTCTCTGAGTTCTTTGAGATG
>Ga0233434_1003452_pt1 | contig 12894 bp, 9 predicted proteins | sample SI_122_August201_4_FD_182738 | JGI IMG/M metagenome (GOLD analysis project Ga0233434, IMG submission 182738) | Seawater microbial communities from Saanich Inlet, British Columbia, Canada - SI_122_August2016_120_MG | ecosystem: Environmental > Aquatic > Marine > Inlet | place: Canada: British... | reverse complement strand
CCACTACCACACGCAGCATCCAATACAGTTTTTGAATCAGTAAATTGAGATGCAAATAAATATCGAATAGTATGTTCTTGAAAAAGAAATTTAGTTCGTTCATCGTTTGGTAAAACACGTTCTAAAGTAAAGTCTGATTCAGATGACATAGAGTCTGTAGATTCATCTAAGAACACCATAATAAATAATGAGTTTATTCTATAATGTATAAATTTTATTATTAAAAAATTAAAAGAAAGTTTAGATCCATATAAAAAAATTAAAAATTAGCACATAGCAATAGGAGACTGATATGTTTTAATCACGAACAACATACACAGGAGTGCATCAAATATTATGAATAATATAATGTACATAATTTAATTTATCATAAAAATAATTAAAATTATTATGTCAAGACATGTGAATAAGTAATTTTAAGTCTTCTTTAAAAACTATCATCATAAATCTTTTATGAACATATCATCAGGTAAAGTTCTAAATTCAAAACCACGAGGTCCAGAGAAAGTGGATTTATCAGATATTATATGCCTATAGTTATCTTGATCATGGCTGTTTGGATCATTTTGTGAATAGAACTTGAATTTTGTTGAACGTAATTTATCATCAAAATATCCATAATGAAGAATTTTTACATTGCTTCTTATTGCATTATCATAATCAATTGCGTTTGAAGGTAAAGAGCCAATATGAAAATTACACCCATATTGGCTAGATTTAAAATAAAGATCATTGGGTTTGCCTTTAATTTTCATTAATCGATTTTGCCAAGAATTATTAAAAATTCCATCACACCTGAATTGGTTTAATTCATCCCAAATATACAAAAATTGAAATTGGAACATAGATTTATCAGGATAAATAGTTTCAAGTTCTTCTAAAAGTATATCTTTTGATTTTGGCATGAAAATTTCATCTCCATCTAATGCTAGTAAATAGTCAGGGTTTTGATCAAGTGCCATTTTTAAAAGTCTTGTTCTATCTCTGTGTTCATCAATTTGAAGATCCTTTTGTTGATAGATATCAACTACATTAGAGAAACTTTGACAAACTTCAACAGTATTATCAGTAGAACCATCATCTAAAATAACTATTTTAGAGCATAAATCAGAAATAGATTCTAGTGATTTTTGAATCCATCTTTCTTCATTTTTTACTCTATACATTCCAACAATATTACAATTTGACAATAATTTGAATTAGTAGTATAGTAACATTAATCTTTTTAAAAATTTTAAGTGGAATTAGTTATAGAATAAACATTATCACAGCCAGAAGGTAAATCATAGAAAATTGCAGAGCCATTTTTTCTATTAAATTTCAAAAGACCGCATAAAGATGTTTTAAATTTTGAATTTGTTCTACCAATTCCAAAACTATTTCCAATAAAAATATGATTTTGTGTAATAGTTAATCCTCTAGCATAGACATCAATTCCTTTGTATTCTAATTTAATTTTATTTGGGAGTAAAACTGACAATACTCCAGCAATTGTACTTGAGCAAAGAAAAAGTCTATTGTCATAACTAAACAAAGAATGTGGGTGTTGAAATTTATCCAATAATACATTTGCATGAAATGTATCAGGTTCCAATTTAGATAAAGCACCTTTTTTGATATAAATTTTATTTTCATCACAATAACTGTGAGAAAGCAGATACAATGAATTTTCATGAACAGTAATATCATTGATATGATGGTGATGATTACAAGAAAATGGATTGTAATATTTAGTATTTTTAATAACAATTTTATCTTCAAAAAAGTCTAAATCAGAGACCATAATTTTTCCAACACCTTTCCATGGAACATCAGAATTTATTGCTTTTTCAGAATCATTTTTTATTCCATCTGTAGCAATTGTAAAAATTTTGTTTTTAAAAATTACAATTCCATGTGCTTGTTTTGCAAAAAGATAATTTGAAAAAACTATTTCCATTCTAAAAAATTTATTATCTTTGATTTTGTATGCAATAAGTTGTGGTTCATTTCGAATAATAAAAAACAAAATTTCATGATTTTTATCAAAGTGCATTCCAAAACACCCAGTACCCTCAAAAATAGGTTCTAATTTTTTATCAGTAACGGTATATACTCCACCATAATCATTTTTGCTATGATAGCATGAAACAAAAGTTTTAGATTCATTTTCAAGATTATGTGGGAGTTCGTATGAATCTTCATTTAAAAAAGTGTCAGTGTCTAATGAAATGATTTCAGATAACTCTTGCTCTTTAATTTTGTCTGCATATTCTTTAGATTGTTTAATAATATTTTTTAGATCATTTGGATGCATAGTTTTATTTTTAATTTTTGAAAAATAAATATTAAGTCCAGTTTTATCAGGATCTCGTCCCAAATACTTCAAATATGTTTTTTTAATAAAATCATAAATTGATTCATCATGTTTCATACAGTAAAAAACTTTTTGCCATATTTTAATTTTAAAATGATAAATTTAAAGAAAAGATTCTTCCAGTTTCATATTTTTAGGAATACATAAAATATTAGATTCTTGTATAATATCATCATAAGTGTTCAAAAAATTTAGAGTTTGAACATCAGTAACTTGGTATTGGACATATCCTTTTGAATTTAAAAAGTTAAAACAATCTTTTGTATTAGAAATTCCAACTAAACGATCCACTTCAGGAGAAAATTCATAGACAATAATAGGTAAAAATAGGTCAATTATTTTATTTGAGCCTAACAATACCTTGAAATCAGATCCTTCAGCATCAATTTTTAAAAAATCAATTTGTTTTATTGAATTTTCATGAACATAGTTATCAATAGTAGAACAGATTACAGATTCATGACCAACAACATAAGTTGGGTTTGATTCAATGGTAGAAATTCCAGCATTCTTGCGACCATCATCATGTATTGCTCTTCGCTTATGAAGCGTTATCATATTGAGATCAGGATCATCTTGCAAAGCAAGTGATTTGGAAATAATATTTGTAAAATTATTAATTTTTATATTTTCTAATAAATCTGAAAATACTTCTGAATCAGGTTCAAAAACATGTACGGTTCCTTTAGGTGACAAAATTTTTGCAAATGGTAGAGATAAAAGACCAACATTTGCACCTATATCAAAAATTGTTGCATTAGTTGGAATCAATTTAGATAAACATTGTATTAAAAAATCATCATATATCCCATTAGTGATTATAATATTATCTAAAACAGATTCAGGATGAATGTTATAAAAAATATCATACTTGCCTTGAAAAACATATTTTTGTTTTTTAGTAAAAAATTCATATTTTTTGATTTTTTTGTATTCATCTGACTCTTGTAAAAGATCTTTTAATTTTTTCTCATCTATCTTATTTTTTTCAAATAACGTCATGTAATGATTAAATCCAATTTCATCAGGTTCACGATTAAGTAATTCTTTGTATGCATTGTTAATAATCTCTGCATGTGTTTTTTTCTTTTTAAAAAATTGAATCATAACGTATCAATTAGTTATTTAGATTTGTATATATCAAGTTTTGATTTGAATGTGTAATAAATAATTTTTAGATGAGAATAAAATATGGGTTTTTGTAAGTATCATCTAACGGATATAAAATATGCTACGATTTACTTGTTCTACCTCTCTAATTTGATTTTTATGATCTTGAATAGCATTTTCATGATGGGATTTTATATGAAAATTCTTAATTCATATTAATGATTAGAAATTGTTGTAAATAAGAAATGAAAAGAGCTCTAATTACAGGCATTACAGGCCAAGATAGCGCATATCTTGCAAAATCACTATTAGAAAAAGGATACAAAGTTTTTGGAGCATATAGAAAAACCAGTACTCCAAATTTTTGGAAATTACATTATCTTAATGTACACGATAAAATAGATTTTGTATCATTTGATTTATTGGATTCAAAATCAATATCAGAAATGTTAGATAAAACTAATCCAGATGTAGTTTATAATAATGCAGCACAAAGTTTTGTAGCATCATCATTTGATCAACCACTATACACAACTGATGTAACAGGTTCAGGAGTTATTCGAATATTAGAAGGGATAAAAAACTTTAATGATAAAATTAAATTTTTTCAAGCAGCGTCAAGTGAAATGTATGGATTAGAAAAATCAGTAATTAAAAATGAAAATACATCTTTTCATCCAATAAGCCCATATTCCATAGCAAAAGTTCATGCATATTGGATAACACGTATGTACAGAGAAGCATATGGAATGTTTGCAGTAAACGGTATTTTATTTAATCATGAGTCGCCCATAAGAGGAATTGAATTTGTTACACGAAAAATTTCAAATGGAGTTGCAAAAATTTCATTGGGTTTGGAAAAAAATCTCAAACTTGGGAATTTATCAGCTCAAAGAGATTGGGGATATGCACCAGAATACATAGAGGGGATAATTAGTATGATGACACAAAAAAAATCAGATGATTATATTCTTGCTACAAATGAAACACACTCAATTAAGGAATTCGTTGATGAAGCATGTAAAGTAGCAAATATTTCAAATTCAAAAATTAAATCAAGCAAAGAAAATTTTAGAGTACACGATGTACAAAAAACAAAAGGAAGTTACAAAAAAGCTAAAAAAGAATTAGGTTGGAGTCCTAAAACTAAATTTAAAAAAATTGTCAAAATCATGGTAGAGGCAGACATTGATAGATGGGGGAAATTCTTAAAAAAAGAATCACAGCCATGGGATTTAGGAAAATAAAAATAATTTAGTATTAGATAGAAAATTAAAGATTAAGTTTTTGGCTTACCCACACTATTCCAAAACATTACAGGTACTTTTCCGTTTTCAGAAAATTCAAAATCTTTTTTTAACAAATAGTTAAGCCATTTTACCGCCTCAGGATTATTATCATTGAAATTTTCAATATTATTCCACAGTATTTGATAAGCAATTCCACCATTCATATTTCTTTCATAAATGGTATCAAAATATTTTTCAAACATCGGACGAACTAAATCAGAGTGTATTGCTTCAGTAGGTTCAATTCTAAAATTTGCCAAAGGTGGCCTAAGCATATGTTTAGAACGATACTTTGAAGGTAAATCAGACATTACCTCAATCATAAGTTTTAGATGTTCGTCAGAATATTGATTTCGTGCTGGACCAACATATTCTTCATTAAAAATTAACCCACCAGGTTTTAAAACTTCAGATAGTCTTTTTGTTGCATTTTCAATTTCTGTTGCATGGTGTAATATTGCAAAATTAAATACAGCATCATATTTTTTATTTTCAATATGTGACATTGTGTTAATATCTTCAATAAAATAATCAATAGGCATATTTTTTGATAATTTTTCTGCTTCATCAATATATTTTTGAGAAATATCAAACGCATCAAAATGTAATCCAATTTTCATTTCATATAATTGTCTTTCAAGCCACCCATTTCCACATCCAACAATTAAAACATTTTCAAATGGAATGTATTGTTTAAAGCGAGTTAGAATATCATTTAACCAATGTGTATCTTCATTATCTGTTGATAATTTATTTTTATATTTTACAACTATTTGTAAATCATTCCAATATTTATCGGAATAATGAGAGTAATTTTTTATGGCTTTAGCTTCACTAGATTCAGATAATAATTTTTTTACATCATCAATAGTTGATTCTCCATTCTCAATCATGGAAACAAAATAATATAATCCAGTTTTATCTGGTTTACGTAACAAAAATTCTTCATAAAAACCAGATATCTTTTGTTCTAAATCATTTTTATTCATAATACTATCCTCATAAAGAACATTATTTATGATAAATTGTTCTATTAATACTAAATAAAACTCCAGATACCAGGATCATCATACTACCTAAAGTTAAGAAAACTAAGCTAATAATAGCATATGAAATAGGAAGAGTTCGTAAATCATTAAAAACTATGAATGTAATTATAGAAAAAATAATTCCCAAAAAAAGTATTAAAATTCCAGGTATTCCAAGATATTTTAAAGGATGTTTAATTATAATCATTTCAATCAAAGAAGCAAAAACTCCACCTGCATGTAAAATTGGATTTTTTGTGGAAGTTTGTTTTCCAGTATCATATAGAACAGTGACTTTTTCTTCAGAAATTTTTAAATCTTTTTTAGAAGCATCGATTAAAATTTCGGCGTCTGCGGTAAATCCAGTATGATTAAAATTAATTGTATTAACTGCTTTTTTAGAATATGCTCTAAACCCACTTTGAGTATCACGAAATGGAGATTCTGATATGGAATTACTCATACGATCTAAAAATTTATTGCCAACTTTTCTATAAGCAGGCATTTCTTCATTATCTTCAAATCTATAACCAATTACAACATCAGAATTATTTTCAATCAATGATGTTGTTAATTTTGGAATTTCTTCAGGTAAGAATTGACCATCTCCATCAATTGTTACCACAATATCAGCATTAATTTTGAGGCAATAATTGAATAAAGATTTTAGAGCCGCACCTTTTCCTAAATTTTTTTCATGAGAAATTACTACTGCACCTGCTTTTGAAGCCTGTTTTATGGTATCATCAACAGAACCGTCATCACAAACTATAACCATGTCTACAACCGTTTTTGAGCGAGTAACAACATCATAGATCATATTTTCAACATTATAGGCAGGAATACAGGCAACTTTTAACATATTACAAATTTTAGAGTACACCTATTGAAAAATCTTAGGTTTGTCTTGATAGTTTTTGTTAGTTTAAGGAATAGTTTTTGTTGTGATATATCTAGATAATTTGAAGATTTAATTAGAAATATTAATTTTAAAAAATTAATGGGAATTGGATTTAAATTATATAAAAAAATTCTAGATAGAATATATAAAGGTGGGAGTATAAATAACAAATTTGTTTCCAAAATAGGAAGAAAAATTCATTCATCAATAAAGCCTACATATATAGAAAAGTTTGGATTTAAATTATTTTTAGATTATCATGATCAATTAATGCTTTCCATAAAAGAATATCCAATCCATCCAGTTCTCAAAAAAATAATTAAAAGTGGAGATAATGTGATAGATGTTGGTGCAAACATTGGTGTTCTTACATTATATTTTCGATCATTAATAGATGATAGTGGAAAAATTTATTCATTTGAACCGGATCCTGCTTCTTTTTCCATACTTGAAAAAAATATTGTTCAAAATTCTTTAGAAAATGTAATTATAGAAAATAAGGCAGTTTCAAATAAGAATGGGATTGTTGGATTTGAAGTAAACAAATCCAATACGGCAGGAAGAATAAAAGAAAATGATGATCAAATGTTAAAAGTTGATTGTGTTACTTTAGATAGTTATTTTTCTGAAAAATTAACCAAAATTGATTTTGTTAAAATAGATATAGAAGGATTTGATTGGACGGTTTTAGAAGGAATGAAGGATATAATTAAATTAAATCCAGAAATTAAACTCATGGTGGAATTCCATTCTAGATTATTAAACGAGTCCGGAATTACTCCAAGAAAGTTTTTGAAAATCATAGAAGATCTTAATTTTAAAATATATGATTTAGGTGGGCTTTCAGACAAGTTTGAGTTTTTAGAGGGTCAAAGATTAGAAACATTTGCTAAAACTCCAAATTCAACTAACTTACTTTGTATTCGTAATAAAATTAATTTTAAAATGTATTAGAACAGTTAAATCTTTTTGCAGTGACATTTTACTAAAAATATTAGTTAGATTTTCTTGAAAAAGCATAAGTTCCTAGTAAAACTATCAAAGTAATCAAGGAAATAATTAATCCCAAAGTAAAAGAATATGGCATATATTCAAATTCAATAAAATGCTCTCCTGAGGGCACAAATACAGATCTGACAAGACCATTAGCCTTAAAAATTTCAGTTGGATTTCCATCAATTGTTGCAGTCCAACCAGGGTAGAAAATATCTGTCAAAACTAAAATTCCATCATGATCTGAATTAGTTTGAATTTTTATTTTATTTTCTTCAAAATTGACAATATTCACAGAATCAGTATCTGAAATTACATTTGAAAATTTATTATTCCAACCATCAGGTAAAGGTACTTCTAAAATAACTTCATTTCGAAGATCAAATTCGGGATTATCTAATAAAAAGTCTTGACTTTCATCAGGTGAAACATGAATAGCTTTGTGTACAAGAAAAGCACGTGGAAATGCATCAGAATTTTCATTAAGATAGATATTATTAAAATTAAATGCAATCGGATATTTTTTTTCTATTGGATTTATTGTAAATGCAATAAAATTATTTTCATTTTTAATTTCTTTTTCATAATATATTGGTTCATTTTCAGTATCTAATTTTTTATCATAATAGATAACAACAAATTTTTCAGATGTAGATTCAGGATAATGTAATGTAAATTTAAATATTTTTTCAAATGCATTTTCAATTGGAAGATCAAAATAAAAATTATTTATTTTTCCGTTATTTACTGCATTAATAATACTAGTTCTATGATAATTTTCATTGAATGGTACTGAATCAATAGTAAATACCACTTGATCATTTTTATCAAATAATGTTGCACCTAGCCCAATTCCAATAGATTCAATTGAATTAACTGGAGATGTAAAAGTTTGATAGAAATCATTTGGAACAGAAGACAATTGTGAAAGTTGTCCTGAACGTCCAGAAGCACCATAAGAAATGGTGTTAAAGTCATATCCCTCAGTTATGATATATTTTACTCCTAGAAAATCAAAATATTTTTCATTATTGAAAAATTTCATGATAGAATCATTTGGTCCATATTCATTAGACCAAAAGGGAATACCCAATCTTCCAGGGGTATTATCTTCATCAAGAAAATTAGGCACAAAAGTGTAAAAATCTTTAACGTTAAAAGAAGACAATTTTCCTATAGAAGAGATTTGAAATGCAGCAGAATAGTCAGGACCCATTGTATGATCAAAAGAGAAGAATCTTTGATCATTCAAATTATCTTTAAGAAAAATAGTTACAGGTGTATCAGAAAATGTATCGATTCTAGGAGGCATTCCATATGGACTATAATTAGAAATTAATAAGCTCCCAGTGAAAAAAATGATTATAACAATAATAATAAAAAATGTAAGGATTTTCTTTCTTCTTTTTGAATTTACATTGTAAAATTTTGAAAATAGAAGTAAGACAATAGATAGGGTTACAACTAAAATAAATTTGTATGCCATCCAAATTGGATGTAATCCAAATGGAACGTAAAGTGATAACTCAAGTAATACTAACGGGATTAACACATAGAACATTGAACGTTTTTTAAACAAAATTAAGGAGATCGTAACAGCTATACCCAAGAAAATAAAAGATTGTATTAGTTGAAAGAAAACATAGTTTTTTGCATCAGTTTCATTTATGTGAGATGGGAAGTTTTGTTCAAAAAATAATTCAGTAAATACTGGAATAGACAATATTGAAATTAAAATTGTAGAAAACAATAATGCTAAAAATATAATTTTTTTAGAGATATTTTTTTCAATTATGTAATGAATACCAAATCCTGCAGATATTGCAAATCCAAATGGTATTAAGACTCCAGCATAGTTCCCAAAATACATAACATTAAAAATTGGTAATTCTCCAAACCAAGAAATTATTGGTACATTAGCTAATCGCATTAAAGACAATGTAGAAATTAATAAAAAAAATAATGGTGTAAATCGATGAATTTTGTTTTTACTCTTTATTGAAATCAATAATCCAATAATAGAAAAAAATAAGGCAAAAATTCCAGAATACCCGTAGAGACTAATATTTTCTAAATTTGTTGTCCAGTAAGCATGTAGAGGTCCAAGTATGTAAGGTGTAAAAGCAGAAAGTAATGATTTTAGATCATATATCATTGAACCCCAAGATGTGTCACGTTCTAAAATCCCATATTGAAAAAATTCAACTATTGAAAAAATATAAAAAGTTGTAAGTCCTGCACCACCTAAAAGTCCTAAAAATATTCTTAGGAAAGATTTCCTAATACTGTAAATGGATTGTTTCAGTCCATCATAATTTTGATTAATTTCAGATTTTAGAAAAGAGAGAGAGAGGAATCTATAAGCTAAATAACTTAAGATCAGTAAAAATTGTAGTATCAATGATTGGAGATGTCCTCCCAAAATTGAAAGTCCAAAAGAAAGACTTAGAAAAACAATGTATTTTGGATTTTTATTTTGAATTATCTTATCAATTGTTAAGAGAATCAATGGAGTTGCAAACATTACAAAAGGATTAGGATTTGGAAGAAACCAGGTAAAACATCCAGATAACATGTAAAATAATCCACCGGTAATAGAACCAATAAAATTTAGACCTAGATTTCGTAAAAAAAGAAATGTTGTAAATCCTGCAAGCCATAAAATAACTAAAAAAGGAAGATCCCAAAATAAAACAGGTAAAAGAAATCCCAAATTCAATGGAGAAAATACATGATGAGTGGTATCGGCAGACAAAGGATATCCAACACCAACATACGGATTCCATAATGGTACTTTTCCATTTAGGATCATATCAGAAGCAAGTTTAATGTCAGGGTAATTTCCATGCATGGAATAATCACCTGTAATTCCAAAAATAGTAGATTTTGATTCAGATGAAAAGTTTTCAATAGGAATTGGATTATTTATTAAATATGTTTGATTTAAGAAAATTAAAGGTGCATAAACACCAATGATTATTAATGCAAACAGAATAGCAGCATTTCGAATTGGATGATTTATGTTTTTGTCATATTCTAATTTAGACATATTAACTACAATGAAACGTAAAAGGAATTAGTATTAACTTTATCATTATAAATTAAGTAAAGTATCAGGGTATGTGTAGTATCGATTATTCAATTAATATGATATTTTATAACCTTCTTAAAGTTTTGAAATAGATAATATTTTAAATTATCAAAATATTTATTTTTTCATCTTTATAATGATTATAAATCGGGCTCCATTTCATAATGAGGTTTACCAAATGCAATTTTAGGGTAAGCATTTGTAAAAGTATCAATCATTACTTGTAATAATTGGGGTTCATTCGGGTTATTCCAAAGCCATTTTAGAGATTTTGTTATTTCAGATTCAGATTTAATAGTTTTAGATTTTATTCCATAAGACAATGCAATTGTTTCAAAATTTGGTGCACTGTAACCCCATAAGGTAGATTGATATCTTTTATCAAAATATTGTTCCTGAAATTGTCTAACCATACCATGACATTTGTTATTAAGAATAATCATTTTGATAGGTAATTTGTGTTGTACAATAGTTTGAAGTTCTTGTATATTTGATTGAAATCCACCATCACCTGCAATCAAAACAACTGGTGATGGATTGTTAGCAAATGCAGCCCCAATTGAAGCAGGCAATCCAAATCCCATGGAACCCATACCACCAGATGTTAAAAATCGTTGATTTTTATTTAGTTCTAGAGATTGTGCTGCCCACATTTGATGTTGACCAACATCTGAAACAATTACAGATGCTTTTTTAGATGATTTTGAAAGTTCATGGATAAAATAATTAGGATTTATTCCAGAAATCTTGGAATTTTCTTGAGATTCAGGAAAGGATTTCTTGATAGAATTAATTTTATTAATCCAATCTGGTCTAGATTGAAATTTTTTTGTACTTGTATTATTGATAATTGTTGTAAAAAAAGCACGGAGATCAGAATTGATTGCGGTGCACCCTAAAACTCTATTATTCATTTCTCCTTTTTCACAATCAATATGATAAATTATTTTATTTCTTTTGAATTCTTTTATTTGTGAACCTGTTTGACGTACATCTAGTCTACTACCCAAAACTAAAACAAAATCAGAATCAGATAATGCAAGATTTGCCCATCTATTTCCATAACTTCCAATAAATCCAACTCGTAATGGATCATCATATGGTAATACATCAATTGCCATTAATGAATTGACAACAGGAATTTTAGTTAGATGAACAAATTTTCTAAATAAATCTAAAGAACGAGATGAGTGAATTCCACCACCTGCTAAAATTATTGGTTTTTTAGAAGTTTTTAAATCAGAAAATAATTTTCTTAAAATAGTATCATTAGAAAATTTTTTTTCTTTTATAAAAATTTTCTTGACTTTATCTATTTTGATTTGACTTCTTTGTACATTCATAGGTAAATCCAACAAAACGGGACCAGGTCTTCCAGTTATTGAAATTTCATATGATTTTTCTAATAAGTTTGGCACATTTTTAGGATTATTTGCCTGAAATGCTTTTTTTGTTATTGGTTTTATGATCGATACAATATCTGTTTCTTGAAAGCCAAGTTGTCTAATTTTACGATTTTTTTTCAATTCACTACGATTTACTTGTCCTGTAATGAATAAAGTAGGAGATGAGTCAAAATAGGAACTTCCTATTCCAGTAATTAGATTTGTAGCACCAGGTCCACTAGTAGCCATTGCGATTCCAGGTATTCCAGTCAATCTACCTACGGCATCAGCAGCAAAAGCTGCAGATTGTTCATGTTTTAAACTTACTAATTGAATATTATTTTTTTGAGATACGGAATCAAGAAGATGAGTAATCATGCCTCCAGACATTTCAAAGATAAATTTAATCCCATTTTTTGTTAGAAATGAGTTAACATAGTCTGAAACTTTCATTTAATATCATTGTTAGGAAAATATTAGTAACATATAAGAGAATTTTTTAGTCATATATCTAATAGAAAAATCACAAAAAAAATTAAAAGAAAATATTATCTCAGCACATATCCACCATCAATGGGGATAATTTGTCCTGTAATATACGAATTTTTTTCCGAACTTAGAAATTTTACCAATTCTGCTATTTCATAAGGTTCTGCAAATCTTTTCAATGGAATTATTTCTTTAATTTTTTCCAGTTCTTTTTTTGAATTGTATTGCTGAATCATATCTGTATTAACATAA
>Ga0233434_1003450_pt1 | contig 12895 bp, 17 predicted proteins | sample SI_122_August201_4_FD_182738 | JGI IMG/M metagenome (GOLD analysis project Ga0233434, IMG submission 182738) | Seawater microbial communities from Saanich Inlet, British Columbia, Canada - SI_122_August2016_120_MG | ecosystem: Environmental > Aquatic > Marine > Inlet | place: Canada: British... | reverse complement strand
GATTGGCTGATTTTGCTAAAAATAATGATTGCTTTACTGTGGTTGGACCTGAGGATCCTTTAGCTGCTGGAATTGTTGATAAATTCAATGAACTTGGATTGCCTATTTTTGGTCCTTCAAAAATGGCAGCACAGTTAGAATCCAGTAAAATATGGGCAAAAGATTTCATGAAACGAAATGATATTCCTACTGCCAGATTTGAAATTTTTGATGATGCCAAAAAAGCACAAGATTATGTCAACTCCCTTGATTACAATGTAGTTGTAAAAGCAGATGGACTTGCTGCAGGAAAGGGTGTAATTGTTTGTAATAGTAATGATGAGGCTTTATCTGCAATTGACACAATTCTTGTCAAAAAAACATTTGGAGATGCCGGTAATCGTATAATTATTGAAGAGCGAATAGATGGAATTGAAGCCTCTTTTATTGCAATTTCTGATGGTGATGTTGCAATTCCTATGGCTTCTAGTCAGGATCATAAAAGAATTTTTGATAATGATAAAGGACCTAATACTGGTGGTATGGGGGCATATTCTCCTACTCCTATAATTGATGATTCACTTGCAAAAAAAATTCAAGAAAAGGTTATTGAAAAAACAATCCAATCAATGAAAAATGAAGGAATTTTGTTTAAAGGATTTTTGTATGCTGGAATTATGCTAAGAGATAATGAACCCTATGTTTTAGAGTACAATGTACGTATGGGGGATCCTGAGTGTCAACCAATTACAATGAGAATGGATTTTGATTTGTATGATTATTTTGTTGCAAGTGCTGATGGAAAATTATCTGCAATGCCTGAAGCTTCTTGGAATGAAAAATTTGCAGTCTGTATCGTTTTAGCATCTGATGGATATCCTGAGTCATATCCAAAAAATGAAGAAATTTCTGGTTTTGATTTTGTTTCTAATGACTCGTATGTTTTTCATGCAGGAACAACAAAGTCTGATGGGAAAATTTTTTCAAATGGTGGACGTGTTTTAGGAGTTACTGCATTAGGTGATACTTTGAAATCTGCAATTAACAATGCATATGATGCAGTAGAAAAAATCTCATGGCCTAACAAATACTGCAGAACTGATATTGGTAAAAAAGGTCTAGATTATTTCTAAATTTTTGTCATTTTATCTTCAGTTACTATCCAATCCATAATAATATCGTGTTCTGATTTTGGAATATTTTTTATGATTTGTTTTTCTAATGTCAATGAAATTGCAACTGTCTTGTTTTTTGCTAAAAATCTATCATAGAACCCATACCCATACCCTAATCTTACTCCTGTTTGAGAAATCCCTACTGTGGGAATTAAAATAACATCTAAATTATTATCGACTGGACATTCTTCTTTTGGTTCCATTATGTCAAAATTACCTGGTTCTAGGCTTGAAAAATCAATGATTTTCCTAAATTCCATACTTTCACCTATTACTTTGGGTAAGAATACTTCTCTTCCTTTACTTAGTAATTCCTGAATAATATCTTGAGTGAAAATTTCACTTCCAATTGGATAATACACTCCAATTTTTTTGGCATTTTTAAATGCAAATATCTTATCTAATCTTTTCTGAATTTTCTTACTGGCAATTTTTAACAAATCATGTGATGTGTTGTCTCTTCTTTCTAAAAGAAGATTTCTAAGTGATTTTTTCTTTTCACTATCTTCCAATTTGACTACTCAACGATGCTGCGGTGATTGTATTTTTTAATAACATGGCAACAGTCATTGGTCCTACTCCGCCAGGGACTGGTGTTGCAAATGATGCTTTTTGTATGATGTCTTCATAATCTGCATCGCCTACTAGTTTTTCCTGAAATCTTGAAATTGCAACATCAATAATTATTGCTCCTTCTTTGATCATGTCTTGTGTTAAAGTAAATTTATTTCTATTTCCTACTGCTGAAATTATAATGTCAGCTGATTGACAAAGTTCTATCAGATTTTTTGTTTTTGAATGACATGTAATTACAGTTGCATTTTTTTCTAACAATAAATGATAAAGTGGTTTTCCAACTAGATTACTTCTATTGATTAGCACCACATTTTTTCCCTCTAAACTAATATTGTGATATTCAAACATCTCCATTACACCTGATGGTGTACATGCTACAAGAGCTGCTTTTTTCATTGCTAATAATCCTGCATTGTGTGGAGTTAAACCATCTACATCTTTTAATGGTGAAATTCTTGATGTCGTTCTAAACTCATCTAATTGTTCTGGTAATGGTAATTGTACTAAAATTCCATGAACTGAATTATCATTATTCAAATTATCTATAATTTCACTGAGTTGATTTTGGGATGTACTTGCATCTAGTTTGTGGTCTTTGGTAATTATTCCAACTTCTTCACATGCCTTGTGTTTATTTCTCACATAGGTAGCTGAGGCAGGATCATTGCCAATTAACACAGTTGCTAGGCATGGGTTGATTCCTTGAGATTTCAATTCCTCTACTGCCATTTTGACCCTATCTTTTACTGACTGAGCAATTAGTTTCCCATCAATTTTGACTCCTGTCATGGTATGATTTTTGATTTTAGATATTTAATTCTTGGATTCTTTGGTGATTATCTTAGAAAAGAAATTAAATGGTTATTTTCTAGTCATGGTATGTTTGTAATGATAGCAGACGTTAAACTCAAAGACGGTGCTGAAGATGATTTCAAAAGTTGGTTTTCAGAGTCAAACAAGGTTCTATCTGTTTTTCCTGGATTTCAATCTAGAAAATTCCTGAAATCTACTGATGGTAGTTATAGAATTATTGTAGAACATGAGAGCAAAGAGACCTTTATCAAAATGCACAATAGTCCTGAACATGATAAACTTCATCCTCAAGGACATTCTTACATGAGTGAACCACCTGCAAGAAAAACCTACACTGTAGCTGCTGAATAAATTGAAATTAGATTTTGATTTATCTGTCTATTTAGAAAAGATCAAAAAAAATAGTTCTTACTTTCATACTTTTATTAATCGAGAAAGCTTAGCTGTTGGATTATTGTTTCTAAAACCTGGTGAAGAAGATACTCAGCTTCCTCATGCAAATGATGAGGTATACTATGTAATTGAAGGAAACGGTTTTTTAAAAATCAAAAATAAAGACTACAAAGTTTCAAAAGATAAATTATTTTTTGTCGCAAAAAATATTGAGCATTATTTTCATGGAAACACTACTGAACTCAAGGTTTTGTATTTTTTTGGCGGTCCTGATACTTAACTAATTTTAGTTTTTCTTTTTGTTACCTTGATTTTTTTTCTTGCAAACAAATTAACTGCTTCAGGATAAATTTTATGCTCCTCTTTTAGAATTTTTTTTGATAATGATTCTACTGTATCCTTTTCTTTTACTTTGACTATTGCCTGAATAATTACTGGACCTGTATCCATTCCAGAATCCACAAAATGAACTGTACATCCTGAATATTTTGCTCCATACTCTAGTGCCTGTTTTTGAGAATCTAATCCTGGAAATGCTGGTAATAATGCTGGATGAATATTGATTATTCTATTTTTGTATTTTTTTACAAATTCTGGACTAATAATTCTCATAAATCCTGCAAGACACACTAGTCCATTTTTTTGAGTAACTCCATATTTTGTTAGAATAGAAATCACTTTCTTATCGTATTGCCATCTGGTTCCTTTGAATCCTTTACTTTCAATTACCTCTACATTAACTCCTAATTTTTTTGCAATCTTGAGTCCTTTGGCATCTGGTTTATTTGAAATTACAACAGCTGGTTTTATTGGAATTTTCTTTTTCTTTATTGATTTTAAAATAGATTCCATGTTACTTCCACGTCCTGAAATTAAAATTCCTAGATTTAGCAACTAGTTAGTCGTAGATCAAACCTACAATTAATGTGTGTGGATGATTATATGGTTGCATAAATTTTCATTAAATACACATTTATGAAAAAGATGGATTGCAATGATCCGTTGCATGATTCACTAATTCAATCAATCAGTGCTTTACAAAAAAGCAAATACGGTAAAGGCAATAAGAGTAAATTGACCTCAATTCAAAGTGCATTAAAACTAGCAAATCCATTGTTTCCATCTACAGATAATTCTGATAATACAAAGCACAAAATAATTAATTTTAGAAATATAGAACAAGTAGAACATATCCCAAAAATTCTAAATGAATTTGCAAATAATTTTGAAACTCAATGCCTTGAGAATAATGGTGCGTCTGCAAAAAACTATTCATTATTCTCTGTTACATTACTTAAAATCATCAAAACTCTGGATGCAGATAAAAAACGAGGTTTACTATCTGCACATGCCATTAACATACTAAACAATATGTTTGTAAAATATCCTGTAGAATACAAAAAAGTAGAAATTAGAGATCCATTAAAATTTGTATTTGTAATAACAGAGCTTGTAATTGATACTGAAAGAAACCTTTCAAAAGATTATGAATTTGATATAATTTTACTGCGTCAGATTGTACCTCTAATGCAAAGATATCATATGAAGTATGATAATGCACTTTTGCAAATAATTAATGAATTTAATAAAATGCCAAAGTTTAGGTTGACTGTATCTGTTGGAGAAAGACATCAAGAGATAGTGCAGATATTTTTACAGTATGGGATAGCACACCTTCCTCTTGAAGATAAGATATCTAGAGCAAAAAATATCATTGAGAATATAATTTCTGAAGATGAAGACTCTGTTGCATTACAATATTACAACATGTTGAAACTTTGCTTTAATGATGAGCAATTATCTCCTCATTTGATAAAGATTGCAAAAACAAAGGATCGTACAGGTAGAAGATTTGCAAATAGTATATTAGATGAAATCTCAAAACTCTAGATTCTTTTCTCTTTGTTTAGAATTTGTGTAAAAGAGATTGATTTGTGGTTTCAACTATTCTAAACTTTCAATTTATATCAAATCCATTTGGCTCTACTTTCATTGCCTAAATCAGTCAAAATGACAAAAAATGGAATTCTGTGTGAAGTTGATGAAAAACGTGTTTTCTTGGATCCTAAAAATTCTGATGTTTCTGGGGTAAATTTTGTTTCTCATGCTCATACTGATCACCTTCCTTCAAAAAATGGTGGCACTATTTTGTCATCAATTGAGACTAATGAAATTGCCAATCTTAGAGGATTTAAGATGGAAAATCATGTGGAATCCCTTGATAATTTTGATTTAATTGATAGTGGCCATATTTTGGGTGCCAAAGGATTACATTTTGATGATATTTTTTACACTGGAGATATTTGTACTCGAGATAGAGGTTTTCTTCAAGGTGCAAAAATTCCAAAATGTAAAACTCTGATAACTGAATGTACATTTGGTTTACCTGAATTTGTTTTTCCAAAAATTGAAGAAATTCAAAAACAAGTAAATGAATTAATTTCAGAACTTTATGGAAAAGGTGTTCCTGTAATTTTGATGGGATACACTTTAGGAAAAGCACAAACAATTACTCAACTGTTTGGACATTGGGGCCCATTATTTTTTCATGATTCAGTAAAAGAGATGAACTCACTTCATCAAAAATTTGGAGTGCCATTAAATGATGGAATCGGACATTCTGAGGCTGAAAAAAATGGGTTGTTGGAGAAAAAACCTTGGGTGATGGTTGCCCCGATGGTTTCAAGTAAAAATAAATTCGTTCAGGAAATGAAATCAAAATATGGTGCAGTAACAATTGGGTTTAGTGGATGGGCACAATCTACAAAATTTTCTTTTGGAAGACGGACTGATTATTCTATCCCTATGAGTGATCATTGTGATTTTAATGAACTTGTGGATATGGTGATTAAATCTAAAGCAGAACAAGTTTACACTATTCATGGTTTTGTAGATGAATTTGCAGAACATTTGAGAAAAATCGGTATAAGTTCTCAACCCTTGAAAGAAAATTCGTTAGATAATTTTATTTAGTAAATTCCATACATTTGCAATCATTAACTAGACATGTTTCTGCGTTTCTAATATGATCATGAGATAAATGTTTACAGTTTTCATTTTTACATGTTCTTCTTTGAGATTCTTTTTGTACTACTGACTGTGCAATATCATTTGCTTTGTCCTTTGTGTATCCTTTTTTATCAATGTAGAAATGAACCACTCTATTGTAAAGCATTTCTGGGTTGAATGGTTTTTCTAGCAATACTGTCTCTTCCTATTTCCTCTTCTAAAACTTGATCCCTCGTGACAGCCACATTTACAAGATTCATCATTACAAAACCCCTGATTATTTTTTATCATATTCTAATTAGGTGATTATAATATTTGAAGGACTCTTCATTTTGAGTAATCATTTGTTTAATTTACCTCGAAAATTTTGATATTTTAGCTGTGATTTCTGAGAAATTATTTCAAAATCATGCCTATATCCATTAAATTTGTGTGTGTGGCATTAGTGATGACATTACCTTTTTGTTTTTGAAAGAATCGTCCTGAATCACTGTTTTTGAGAAACTCCTTCATTACATCCAAATCTATTTTGATGTTTTCAGTAATTGCTCCTGCAAAAACTGAATTTCCATCAATTCCATCTGTTCCAATTGATGCAATAACCATTTTTTTTAATTTTTGAGTATTTTTTAATAATCGTAAAACTAGTTCTTGATTTCGTCCTCCCATTCCTTTTCCTAGAACTTTAACTGTGGTCTCTCCTCCAAAAAGTATACATGTTTTTTCCTCATCTGAAATTTTTTCAAGAATTTTAGTTACTTGTTCTTTAATATCTCCAAAAATCTGCATGGTATCTACTTTGTAGCCTATCTTTTCAGCTTTTTCTTTCATAGCTTCTAAACAATTACTGTTACTTGCAATAACAAAATTCTCAATTTTAGCTTTTTTTGGAGTTTCTATGATTTCATTTTCCCTTTTTTTAAAAAGATCTAAAACCTCTTGTGGCATTTTCCAACGTATCTTGTACTTCTTTAAAATTTCTGATGCATCTGCATATGTAGTATCATCCATGTAGGTAGTTCCTGAAGCAATAGCTGACAGATCATCTCCTTCCACATCTGACATTACCAAACTCACTCCGTGACATTTCATGTTTTCAATTAATTTTCCACCTTTGATTTTTGATAGATGCTTTCTAACACAATTGAATTCTTGAATTGTAGCTCCTGATTTTAGCAGTACTTTTGTTACATGAATTTTATCTTCTAGAGTTATGTCATCTGGCATTGCAAGTAATGATGATCCTCCTCCAGATACTAGAAAAATTATTAATTCATCACTTCGCTTATTTTGAACAAACTTCATTACCTCTTTTGCTGCCTTTACGCTTGTTTGGTCTGGTTCTGGATGTCTAGAATTAAAAATCTGAAATTTTTTAGCTTTAATTATTGATTTTGAGCCTTTGGGGATTACTATGATTCCACTTTTTATGGGAACTATGGCATTTAATGCCCTGGTCATTGAATCTCCTGCTTTTCCAAATGCTACTGAATAGATGCTTGAATATTTCTCAAGATTAAATGATTTACCATTAATTTTGATTTCATTAGGTGTAACATATTTTGAAATGATATTTTTTGGATCTGCTGCTTGAAGTCCTGCATCTAAAATTTCCAAACATTCTTTTTTCTTGTCCGTAGTTGCCAAGTCATCAAAATTTTGAATAATCATACTGTCACTCAATGATCCAAGATATAATAATTAGAGTGACAATTCTGTGTGTTTTTACTAAAAAGTATTGAAAATGATGTTGTAATAATTTATTTTATGTGTATTTTTCCAATTTTAATACTGATTTTTGTATATTTCTTTTACTTGTAAATCCTTTTTCAGTTTGTCTTGTCTCTTTATTATGCTGATAACATAATCATATGCTGATGTTATGTATGGCTGCATGGTTAGTATTCTTTCTAATATTTTAGATTTTTTTAATGGATCTTCTTCTTTGTGATAGTTAACACATTACTCTCTTTCAATTTCTTCTATATTTTCAATCCGCATCATGTGTTGTTCAAGTAAACCATATGATGTTATTTTATCGGCAAATTCTATTCTGTTTTGCGTTTTATTTTTTCTATATTCGTAATATTTTGTTCTCTGCATTTCATGGTCTTTTGATTTTAGATATTCTAATGCATCTTTTTCTGAAAGCTTACATGCAATACAATGAACAATGCATGATTGTATGTCTTGAATCTCATCATCATCTTTTTTGATATAATTTCTGACTTTTTCATTTTTTGACATCTGTTTAAAATATTGTCGAACACCCATAAGAGAAGTAATCCCCTGTGTGATTACATCTGTATTATTTAGAATAGTCTAGGCACAAAATCGGAACTATTATCTGATTTCGGAACCGAATTTGATATTAAAAATTAGTGTACAGTATAATTGATTTTTTTACGAATCTAATATTTTGTATGTTATAGATTATTAAAAATATTACTAATGTCCGATTCTTCTAATTTTTTAGTCATATTTTTGGGTAATGTGTCCGTTTTTAGATTCTGTTGTGGTGATTTCAATTGCAAGATATAATAATAATCAATGATGTCGTTGATTTATGCAAACAATTCGCATTCCAAAAGTTATCAACTTTGGAGAAGATGCACTTGGTCAAACAGATTATCCAAAAAATGCCCTAGTTGTTACAACCGTTCCGCCAGCACTATCTGACAAATGGTTAGCAAAAATGGGAATTCAGGATTATATGCTGTATGATAAAGTAAAACCTGAACCATCAATTGACGATGTCAATACTTTGATTTCAGAATACAAAGACAAGAAACCATCTGTTCTAATTGGATTAGGTGGTGGAAGTTCAATGGATGTTGTAAAATATGCTGCACAAGATTTTGGAGTAGAAAAAATCTTAATTCCAACTACATTTGGAACTGGAGCTGAAATGACAACTTATTGTGTTCTAAAATTTGATGGTAAAAAGAAATTGTTACGTGAAGACAGATTTTTAGCTGACATGGCTGTAGTTGATTCATACTTTATGGATGGTACTCCAGATCAAGTCCTCAAAAGTTCTGTCTGTGATGCATGTGCTCAAGCTACTGAGGGCTATGACAGCAAACTCGGTAATGACTTGACTAGAACTCTTTGTAAACAAGCATTTGAGATTCTTTATGATGCAATTATGAATGACAAACCAGAAAATTATCCTTACGGATCAATGTTATCTGGAATGGGATTTGGTAATTGTTCTACAACTCTAGGACATGCTTTGTCCTATGTGTTCTCAAATGAAGGTATACCTCACGGATATTCATTATCTTCTTGTACTACAGTTGCACACAAGCACAACAATTCAATCTTCTATGATAGATTCAAAGAGGCAATGGCAAAACTAGGCTTTGACAAATTAGAACTCAAAGCTGATGTTTCAGAAGCTGCTGACACCGTAATGACTGATAAAGGTCACTTGGATCCAAATCCAATTCCAATATCTAAAGACGATGTTGTAAAATGCCTTGAAGATATCAAAGCAGGTAATTTATAAAAAATTCAATAATTTTTTACCTTTTTTCTATTTTATTCAAAAACTGCGAATTTGGCAGCTTGATTAAACTTTTTATGCTAATGATTTGGTGATAATGTACTTGACTCAAAATAAACTCAAATTCGGTATCCAAAATGGACTGAATGTTGCAAGAGCAGGTTACACTGAAGATCAAATTTTAACTGCATGTATTTTGGCTGATAAAACAGGTTATGACTCTATTTTCTATATGGACCACACTAATGTCCCACAATGGAAAAATGCAATTGTATTAGATCCATGGGTTATGTTATCTGCAATTGCTGCAGTTACACAGAATGTTGAACTTGGTACTTGTGTCACTGATGCCATAAGACGACATCCGTCAAATATCGCACTAGCTGCAATTTCCCTTGATAGAGTTTCTAAAGGAAGAGCAATTTTGGGAATTGGTGCAGGTGAGGCACAAAATCTAAAAGAATTTTGTATTCCATTTGAAAAACCAGTTTCAAAATGGGAAGAACAAATTCAAGTTATTCATAAATTATACGATTCAACTCCTGATAACATAGTTAGTTATGATGGTAAATATTACAAATTAGAAGGTGCATGTTTACAAGCACCACCAATTAGAAAACCACGTCCACCAACATACATGGCAGCAGGTGGAAAAAGAACACTTGCAATGACTGGAAAATTAGGTGATGGTTGGTTACCAATTGGTTACACTCCTGTACTCTTTGCAGATCATAAAGCACAAATCGAAAAATCAATGAATGAAAATAATAGAACACAAGAAGAAAAAGACAACTTCCAATTTGCACTTGATATTGATGTTTACTTTAGTGACGATGCAGAACAATCTTGGGCAAAAATGAAAGAAGCAGTAAAAGTTAGTTTGTTCAAACCTGAAATCTTGAGAGTTCACAACTTAAAAGAAATTGAAGGATTTGATTTTGTCAAATACTTTACAGAATATTCAATGTCTGATCAATCTTGGATTGTAAAGATGAGAGAGGCTGCAACACAGATGCCTGATGATGTTGCTCGTTCTTCAATTGCACTTGGTACTCCTGAAGATATAATTCCAGTATTTGAGGAATTCATGAAAGCTGGTGTTAATCACTTTGTGATTAGATTCTGGGGCAAGAACTACTTTGGTTCTATTGACAAATTTGCAACTCATGTAATGCCAAAACTCAGAGAAACAGCCAAAAAACAAAATAATTAATTTTAAAATAGTAAATCATTTACATCACTATTTTCTACAACTTTCATGGATGATGATCTTCCAGAATCTGTAAAAAAATGTCTTGATATTCTAGAAGAAAATGTGGAAATTTTGGCAAATTTAGAACTTGATTTAGATGATGAAAAAGAAGATGAATTGACTACTGATTTAGAACTTCATCAACTATATGATATGACTGAAGATGTTGCTGAATCTTCCAAACTCAAACGTGCTGAATCTAATTTTGCACGAAGACAGGCTGAAGATTCTTTGTGATTTAATGTCTACTTGTTTTTGTTTTTAATTTTGTAGCTAATTTTGCCTTGCGTTTATTTTTTTGTTTTTCTAATCTTTTTCTTGTACGCTCTTTTGCTTTTGTTTCTCCTTGAATAATTTTTGTTTTACTTCCATCTCTAAGCATTATTACTTTTCCTTTGAATCTATACTCTACATCTCTGCATTTTATGTAATATTTTTTGAGACAGAAAAATATTCTATTATTTGTCCCATGCATCTCTTTGACTTCTTTTGATTTTTTTAACTCATTGAGAACATTTCGTAATAAGCCTCTATCAATCTCAGTAATTCTATGCATTTCTCTAAACCATGTGAATCTTGATTCAGAACCCCATTCTTCAAGAAAATCTAAAACTTGTTTTGTTGCATTTTCAAATTCTTCCTCTCTTTCATCCATAGATTTATTGGATTTATTCCTAAATTTAGCAATTTTCATTTATGAAAAGTTTGAATGAATAAAGTCAATTTTTAGAATGTTATTCCTTTTTGATTATTTTTGTAATTACAATCATGAGTACTGGATTAAAACATGAATGTAATGAATTGGCATGTAGAGTATTGGAAATTAAAGAATTAGCTAAAGAATTAGAAGAAGAAGATTAATCATCTTTTTGACTTTGACTTTCTTTCCTTTAGTCTAGATTTTGTAACTTTTACTGATTGTTTTTGATTATTCTCCATCTTGTTTGCTATTGAATCAATTTGCTTGATTATTTTTGCTTGTTCGTCTGAATCTACTTTCAAAAGTCTTTTTTTTAATTTTTTTACTTGATTGTTGTATCTATCAAAATCATCTTTTAGTTCATCAAGATATGGATCACGCATAACTTTTCTAATTCTTTGTTACATTTAGTTTATTATATCCCCTATTGGTTCACCAATTGATTTGAAATTATTGGGACGCTTGGAGATAAAATCTCTTGAGAAAATAAAACATTTTTTATCTGAAGAACATGTTGGGCGAATCGCAAGTATTGATGAGCATGGATATCCTCAGATAATCCCTATGAATTTTGCATTTATCGATAATGCAGTTTACATGCATTCGTATACCAAGGGTGAAAAATTAGATAATATTTCACGAAATTCAAAAGTTGGATTTGAAGTAGACCGAGAACTGGAATTTTTGCCCTCTTATTTTTCACATCCTACAAATGCATCACAAGCTGACACTCTTTACATCAGTGTTGTCATCAAAGGTGTCGCAGTTTTTGTTGATGATGATGTCGAAAAAGCCTTGGGTCTTAATGCCTTAATGAAAAAATATCAACCTGAAGGACATTATGATCCTATTCAGAACAACGATTTGGTTTTAGATGAGGTTGCAGTAATTAAGATCATTCCTGAATCCATAAAAGGAAAATATAAGATTGGACAACACATGAAGTCTGATTCAAGGGCTGTATTGGCTCAAAAAATATTTAAAAAAAATTCCCCTACTGCAAAACAGACCTTGAAAATTATGGGTTTTGAAGAAACAGTTGATGGTTTGAAAATGATTGATGAACCTGTTTGGTAATTTACTATGATATCACCATTGCTTTAAATTCTGTTTTCAAATATTGAATATGTTGGAACAATTATCTCGATTTGAATTAGAATCTGACTATTCTCCCACCGGGGACCAGCCTCAGGCAATTGCATCTTTAGTAAAAGGTGTAAAGAAAGGGTCTGTTCAAACCTTGCTTGGTGTAACTGGAAGTGGAAAAACCTTCTCTGTGGCAAATGTGATTGCAAAAACTGGAAAAAATACCCTTGTTATTTCTCACAACAAAACACTTGCTGCACAACTTTATTCAGAACTGAAACAATTTTTTCCAAAAAATAATGTTGGATATTTTGTATCGTATTATGATTATTATCAACCTGAAAGCTATCTGCCTCAAACTGATACGTACATAGAAAAAGACACTCAAATCAATGAAAAAATTG
>Ga0233434_1003449_pt1 | contig 12897 bp, 14 predicted proteins | sample SI_122_August201_4_FD_182738 | JGI IMG/M metagenome (GOLD analysis project Ga0233434, IMG submission 182738) | Seawater microbial communities from Saanich Inlet, British Columbia, Canada - SI_122_August2016_120_MG | ecosystem: Environmental > Aquatic > Marine > Inlet | place: Canada: British... | reverse complement strand
AAAGTGGCCGTCCGTGGAATGCCACCCAATAGCAGCGGGCGATCCACGGCATCGAGGGCAGCGCGCGTGTCAGCCCAGCGCTTTTGCGACAACAGACGCCGTTGGCGCAGCCAGTAGAGGGTGTCCTCTTCAATATCGAAGAGCGCCAAGCCGCCAAAGGTGCCGCCCGGTGCCAGATAACGAACGCGCTCGGGTGTCAACTGATGCAGGCCTTTTCGCAGGGCACCAAAACCGCGTTCGAGTCGATCGACATCGGCACCGATCTCGGCATAGGCGGTATCCTCGCCGGGTCGCAATTCGAGCAATTCACCGTGGTGATGAAAGGCGAGTTCGTAATGGTTCTCCCCCGGGCCGTCGACGATGAAGCCACTCGCCTGGGGAAAACTGTTCGCTTGATCCTGTAGCGCCGCCGGGTCTGTGGGGCCGCCGAAAATCATGATCTGCCACCCACGTTCGGCGGCGTTGTTGAGCATGGCCTGCAGGTGGGCCTCGCGCTCTGGATCGGTGGGACCCTCGGGCACCGGTTCGCCATGGGCTGCATAAATCTCAGGATCAGGTGTCCAGGCGCGGACACGTGATCCGTCCGGCAGGTGGAAGTTCATGTAGCCGATGACGATGCCACGGACACCGGCTGCGTGCCAAGCGTCGAAACGACGCTTGTGGTCATCCATCCAGTGATCAAAGGGGCCTGTGTCGTGGGCGAATATCCAGAACTTCATGCCGTCTCCTGTCGTGTCTCGGATACAGATGCTGCGGTGGGTCGACTGCGAAACAGATCTGCCATGCCGCCCAGCGCGACCTCGACATCAAGGTCACATACCTGACCAATCGTGCGCACAATGGGGCGGATTTGCTTCTCGATGTAGTGTTCATAATCGATGGGGGCACGCCGATCACTGGCTGGCTGTGGGCCATCGCGGGTGACGACGTAGAAGATGGTACCACGTGGCGAGGCTTGCTGACGAGCGGCGGCCACGTGTGGCGGGATATTGCTCGTGTAGCTGTCCACTGATTTGCGCAGCGCCTTGCGATAGATGAGCTGATCGTCGCACTCGCCCTTGCGCACGGCATCTACCCAGTACAATACACGTGCTTCGAGGTCCTGACCCGGGGCATCGTGAAATACCAGATCAAGCAGGTCACGTTGCAGTTCATGGGCAAGATCGGTCCAGTCACGTCGCACGGCCTCCATGCCAATGATCTCCACTTCTTCCTCGCCATCGGGACTGACCTTCAGGCCGGCGTATCCTTTGGCGCGAGCCCGCTCGCTATCGCCTCGCATGGGAGGCAGAAGAAAGGTCTGGTAGTATTTCTCAAATTCGATCTCGAGATGACTCGGCGTATCAAAGCGCTCGCGTACGTGGTTGGCAACCTGCTCGTTGATCCATCGACACAACTCGGTCGCTGCTGCGTGTGCCTCGGCGGCAGTCGCATTGGCAGGCAAGGCGGGATCGACAAAAAGGGAATCTGTATCGCCGTAGAGGACCGTGCCGCGGCCACTCGACTGTAGTTGTTCCTTGGCCCAACGCAGCAAGTAGTGACCGAAGCCTGTGATAGCGCCCGCCAGTTCCTCTTCGGCGAAGCGGCACGAGCCGGTGGCGAGCACACCGTAGAAGGAGTTCATCACAATCTTGTAGGTGTAGGCGGCCAGTTCGTCACCGCGACTGCGGGCGTCGGCTCTTTCGGCAAAAAACCCCTCCAGGATCTGTGGCAGAATGCCCGGCTCACGAACGAAACGTGTGCCTCCCGGGGCGCGTAGATAGGTCGTGTCCGACGGTGGCAGGTCGAGCCGATCAGAGGTGCCAGAATCAGAGGTCCCTGAGTCATCACGGCCACCGGGGTCTGTCACATACTCCTGAGGTCCCTCCGCAACAGCGCCATCTCTGGTTTGAGCGATATAGAGATTGCGCGCCTGGAGATAGGTGAGAGGATCAATGTTGAAGGTGCGGATGATGGACGGATACAGACTCTTGAAATCGAAGACGAAGACATTGCGATAGAGACCGGCCGTCGTCGGCATCACCAGGCCACCGGGGGATCCACCAAGCTTGATCCGATCGATGCCCGTCGTGGGTGCCACCATGCCTCGTTGTCGCAGACCACAGATGTAGAGGAAGTCGAAGGCGGCGACAGATCCCCAGGCGCGCTCTAAGGGCAGGCCCGTGAGCGCACCACGACGCAGACTCAATTGCACGAGATCCTCGGTTTCCAGAATGTCGCGTACGAGGCGCGCATCTTCGAGACAGTAGTCGCAGAATGCCGCGCGATCCTGCTTCCACGCGTCGAGGATCTTCTGCGGCATGCTACCACCCGTTGCATCTGCCTCTAACGTTTTGCCGCGGCCTACGACGGCGCGCGCGACCGTGTCGAGACGGTAGTCATCGTAGCGCTGCAATGTCGCACGCACCAGGTGCATGGCGTCGAGAACCTGGCGGCCATAGACGATGACGCGGCTGCCGCCCCACGTGTCGCCCTCCTGATACCAGGAATCATCACTGGATCTGCCGAGATTGAAAGGCACACCGAGGGCTCGACAGCGTTGCTGCAGCACGGTCAGATCGAAGTCGATGACATTCCAACCGGTCAATACATCGGGGTCGACTTGGCGGATCTGCTCGACGATGGCGGCGACGAGCTGGCGTTCGTTGGCATGACAGAACACATGGGTTGGATCGTCAGGGCGTGGCTCACCCAGGATATGCACCTGCTCGATGGGGTTGTCCCATCCCCAACTGACGAAACCACACGACAGGATCTGTGATGCATCGGGAAGTGTCTCAAGATCGAGAGACAGCACATGCAGGGACGGCTCCCAATCATCGGGTGCCAATTCCGGTTCGACGTAGACGCGATCAACACCCTGGCCCTTGCGCCAGGAGCCGGAGATGGAGATCGAGCCCCGCAGTCCGCGCTGGATCAGATACTGTCGAGGATAACTCAGGTCAGCTTCATAGGTTCGCAAGCCCGCCTTGTGCAGAGCCTCGGCCAAGGATCGAACCTGGGGCACGCGGCGGCAGCCGACATGTTGCACAGGTTCGTCATCCATCGTCGTCAGCGGTGGCGATGTGAGAGGCTCGATGTCGGCGCCTCCATGGCGACACAATTCTGCCGCCTGCTCGACTTCGCTCTCACGCAGGAAGAAGCCTGGTCGTTGGCGGGGATCGACAAAGGCGAAGGTCTCACCCGACTCGAGGCGGCCAATGCCGAAAATCGCGGCGCCCGGTCCGTGCTGGCGGTGGTAGACGTGGAGGAGGAAGCCGCGATCGGCGGGTAGGCTCAAGGCAGATCCGTGGTTTGCCGGGAAGGATGATTTCAAATTACTACACAAAAGTGCAGTAGATCAAGCCTCGTCAGTCGAGGGGTGCCACAGTCAGCGCTATCCGTACACCTCTTGAATCAGTCTTCGGATATACCCGATCGCATAGGCTTTGCCATAACGTTGCGACTCACCAGAAGGAAATCTGGGTGTATGGTCCATCATGAAGGGGCCGTTGAACCCATTGTCACGATAGGTCTGCATCGCTCGACGCATGTCGATGTCGCCTTCGTCCATGAAGACCTCCTCGAAAGAGGGTAGCTGACCTTTGACGTTGCGAAAGTGCACCCAGCTGATCGCCTCACGCGCCGACATCTCGGCAATGAAGTCATACACACCCTCGCCGAGCAGTTCCGTCATACAGCCCTGACAGAAGAGCATCTTGTGCTGCGCACTTGGACGGTGGTCGAAAATTCGTCGAAACTGCTCTCGCGTTGAACAGATCTGCGCCACGCCCCCCAATGGTTCTGGAACAGGCGGATCGTCTGGATGAAGCGCCATGGTCACGCCCGCCTTCTCGGCCGCTGGTAATACGGCATCGATAAAGGCTGTCATGCGCGCCCACATCTCCACTTCGGAAATCTCCGGCGTGTATGGTTCCGGTTGATCCCGCATGAAGGCAGCGTAGTCGAAGGTGCTGTAGGCTACGCCGCCCCGGCCAATGGCAGACTCGGTACGGAAGTTTCCCATGGGTTTGAAGTTCCAGCCCAAAGCGGGGATGCCAGCCTGCCCGAGGGATTCCAGCAACTGGATCCAGTTGGCTGTCTGCTCCTGGGCGCCTTCCAGACCGAGTGGAATCTGCTTCGGACAGGAGAAGAACACATTGTTCAGTCTCATGCCCTTCGCTTCGATTTTTTCACGGGCCTGCTCGAACAATTCGGTATGATTCCCACCATCCGAGATGTTCATCTGATGATCCTGTGCCGACACGGCCTGGCGCGTTTCCAGGTGGATGGAGTCCACTCCCAAGGCGGCGTAAAAATCCAGCCAGTCGCTGTCGAGATCGTTCCAGTTGATCTGATCCTGAATGAACATGCGAACTCCTTCTCCTACCAACACGCCTGAAGTGTGAACACACGATCATGAACAGGGAACGTGGCGGCAAGTGCTGCCAGAGCTGATGACTCTCTACGCAGCGGCCTCGAGTCGAACCAGCTGTGTGAAGGCGGTCTGAAGCCGCTCGTACACTGGTCGCTCACCGGAGCCAATGGAACGTCCCTGGAGTTGAGCCACCGGAATCAGTTCAGCACCCGTGCCGGTAAGAAAACACTCATCCGCGTTGAGTAAATCATAGACCGCCAGGCTCTGTTCGCGGCAGGGGATGTTCTGCGAAGAGGCCAACTCCAGAACAACCTGGCGAGTGATACCATCGAGTGCACCATCCAGCACAGGAGGTGTCAACAGGACGCCCTCCGTGACGATGAACAGATTGTCCACGGTACCCTCGGCGACTAAGCCATTGCTATTGAGGATGACTGCTTCATCGGCACCGGCATCATTGGCTTCGAGGCGGGCCATGATCTGGTTCAGGTAGTTGAGTGACTTGATTCGTGGGTCGAGTTGATCCACCGAGAGTCGTCGAAGGGATGAGACGATGAGGCGCGCACCGTCTCGTTTCGCTTGGCTATCTACAACCTGCAGCTCATCGGCGAGAATGAAGACGGTAGAAGCGGCACAGGTTCTCGGATCGATGCCGAGGGCACCCTTGCCGCGGGTGACGACCAGGCGGATGTAGCCATCGGCTTCCTGTGTCGCCAAGGCGGTCTGTCGTGTTGCTGCTGCCAGCTGCTCAAGGGAGTAGGGCAGATCCAGATGCAAAGCCCGCGCCGAGCGCTGCAGTCGCTTCAGGTGGGCATCCAGTCGAAAGGGAACAGTGTCGTAGAACCGAATCCCCTCAAAGACACCATCGCCATACAGCAGGCCGTGGTCATAGACCGAAATGCCGGCGTCGTCCGCATCGACCATGGTCCCATTCATCCAACAAGCTTTCACTGGAAGATCTCCCGCAACCGGGCGTAGTCCGGTCCAAATTTCTGTTGCAGAGCCGCACCCATCTCGGCGGTGACTTTGGTGATATAGACGTCGTGTCGGATGTAGTCTTCGGCAACAAAGACGAAGGCTCGGTTGCGACTCCACGCCCCTTCAACACGGCCATCATCAAAGAGGGTGGCGATGACGACACCACGACTGTCGGCGACCAAGGTCAGACTGCGGCCGCCACGCTCGCGGCGCACCGTGTCTTCGACAGGGTGGTGATAGGTTGCGCCGATGGTTTCCTCGGGCAGACCGTAGTGGACGAGGGCGATGGACACACCTCGTTCCTCGGCGGCGAGCAGGTCCTGTCGCAAAGCATCGAGTTCCTCTGGCCAGAGGGAGATCAGGATCGTCTCTGCCGCCTCCTGCAATAGCTGACGTGCCTTGTCGACGACCCCTTCGACCGTGTCGAGTTGCCAGATAAAATCTGCTTCCACGCCATTGCCTGCCGCCTTCAACAGAGGCTCCAGGGCCTGTGTTGTACGGGTGACGGCCTGTTGGCGAGCGGCGACGAAGTCCTCGGCGCCCAGAGCGATGTAGCGCTGACCGCGGCCTGAATCAGCAGAGACAGGTTCGATCAGACCCTTGTCGACAAGCCGGCTCGCCGTCTCGTAGATCTTGGAAGAGGGGATGCCCGATACCTTGGCCAGTTCGTACGCTGTGGCTGGTTGGCACGACAACAATGAGAGATAGGCGAGGGCCTCATTGTCGCTGAAGCCCAACTCCAGCAAAAGGTCTTTGGCTGTTGTGTTGACTACCATGGTAGTCAATATGAAATCGAGATAAAGGAATGTCAACACGTGATTGCGGGAATCTTTGCGGTTGCTCACTCTGAGCGTCTTTGCTTGCGTTGATTGAAGTGGGGTGCTCAGCAGAGCTGGCATTGCCGACGGTGGGACCGATGGACACGGGTATCTGAGTGAGATGTTCTCAAGAGGGGATCACGTGACACAGGCTGGAGAAGAAGCGAGAATCCAGCTGGTCGGAAGCCAGCAAGTCCTCATCAAGGGCGACTTTGAAGCCATGATGAGCTTCTACGGCGGTCTCTTCAACCGCCTGACAAAAGAGGTGCAGCACACGGGTGACCTGACCCGATACGTCGGTTTTCAGTCTCCCGTCGGCGACGATGGCGATCTGCATTTCCTCGGCATCGAAGTAGGTCACATCGATGATATTCCAGACGGGATGGTTGCGTGGTTCCTGGGCGACAACGCCCGAGTCATATGGGAAACGCGCGAAGGTCACTCCGTGATCGTCGCGCAGGACGACATCACCTGGCAATGGCTCACCCGCTCTGAATCTGGCACCGGCAGATACACGGGAGAATACACGGGGCCTTTGCCGGTCACAGCGGATCAGCCACGGGTCTCCACGTCGCACAACTTCTGGATCTCCGCCAACTCATACGTGAGTCTGAGCACAGACGATGCAAGCAGCGATGAAGTCGAGCTCCTCGATCACGATCCATCTTGGTCACACCAGTTCACTCTGATGGCCGACTGGCTCACGAACCAACTCGGCACCGGGATCGCACGCCGCATCGAGCACTACGGCAGCACCGCCATCCCCGGCATTCCAGCCAAGCCGGTGGTCGATATCCTGGTGGAGATCCCCTCTGTCACCACCGCCAAACCCCACGTTGTCTCCTGCTTCGACGACGAGACATGGGACTACTGGTGGCACTCCGGCCACATGGCCTTCGTCAAACGCAAAGGTCTGATGGGTCAACGCACCCATCATGTCCACTGTGCGCCAAAGGAACACCCCATATGGGACGGGCTCGCCTTCAGAGACTACCTCCGATCCCACGCCGAAGAGAGGGAGCAATACGCGGAACTGAAGAGAGAGCTGGCGGTTAGCTTCCACAGTGACCGTGAGCGCTACACGCAGGCCAAGACAGACTTCGTACGCCAAGTGACGTCGAAAGCACTACGGAACTCATAAGGAGCTTATGGGTAGCGACAGCGCCTACAGGGGTTCGTCAAATGCACCGGGGGTTCAGGAGCCCTCGCAGGTCATCTCCAACCATCCTCGAGAAGGATTCGTCCAACCGACAGACCTGCCTGGCCAACTGCAATGGAAAGAAGACATCCAATAGCGGTCGTAGGTTCGAGCGCCGCGCTGCCCGTTTCAATGCTCATTACGCCCATCGTCCAGACGAGCCAAAGCAATGTCTGCTCGAGGAGAAGGATCCAACGTCGAACCCCTATCTGCGGATAGAACAGCGTTGGCATAAATGTGAAAATGTGCATGAGGGCGAAACCGCGGTAAGTGCCCGCGAGTTGGCTCAGAAGGCCGATCAGGAATGCACCGAGCGCTAGAACCACCACGCGTCTCCATGTCATGTACCAGGGAGGGCGGTCGCGATTGGCCGGTGCGATCAATGAGTACCGGTGGAGCACCCAAGCCGTGATACCCGATGCAATCAAGGCGATGATCACGCACGCAACGCCGAAGAGCAATGTGCCGATGTCAATCACAGCAAGCCCATGAGAGAGTTAACAGATCAACATATGCAAACGCACTGCAACGGATGTACTTGATCCGAGTCGATTGCTGAACTGATCGTGCTATGCAGGGGATGAATCCTGGAGAGGGTTTCGAAATGGCGAGAAAAACGAGATCGAGCCGACGATGTTTGATACCATATGAGTGATCGACGAATTGATGGTTTCTTCTACGGACTTTTCATGGACAGCGATATTCTCCGTGCCAGCCAGATCACGGCGGTGAACCCACGCCGTGCATATGTCGACGGCTATGCATTAAGAATCGGGCGACGAGCGACGCTTGCTCCTGCCTCTGGAGCACGAGCATACGGAATGGCGTTCGCCCTGACGCACGACGAACTCGGAAGGCTCTATTCTGCCCCCGGTTTGGAGCAATATCGAGCAGAGGCGATAATCGCCCGCTTATTGGATGGCGAGACCTTCCCGGCGTTGTGTTACAATCTCCTGGAGGCGCCCAACGCGGGCGAAACCGATCCAGACTATGCCGCTCGTCTTCGAGCGGTCCTCAGCCGGCTCGGGTTTCCACCGGGCTACGTAAGCTCCGTACGCTGAATTGAGTGTTCCCATGCCCGACCCTTCTGCACACGAGTTGTTCCAAGCGATCTGGAGGCAAGAGGCCGACACTGTTCGGACGATACTGGGTGTCCGTCCCGACTTGGTTGTCGTGATGGCTCTCATCGATCTTGGAGCCGATGTCAACTATGTGTCGTCCATTGCTCGATGGCGGCGACCTGCTGGGACCAGTGTTCTTCATGCCGCGTGTTATGCGGTGGGAACAACCACTGATGTGATCGAGGCACTCACGATGAAGGGTGCCAATACGAAGCTGAAGGACTCGGAGGGCCAGCTGGCAATAGATGTTGCCAGGGCCCAATCAAGGGATGATCTGGTTGCAGTCCTCGACGCATGAGGACACCGAGACAGCAGCGGGCCTGATACGGAAAGTATCCTGTGGACTCCTCATCGTACCTCTCACATGAGCAGATAGGGCACTTCAAGACGCATGGATATGTGGTCTTGCGAAATGTGTTCGATCAGGCAGCTGTAGACGATTGGCGAGGTCAGATCTGGCGCCAACTGGGATCGAGTCTCGAGACGCCTGAGACCTGGCCCGAAGATGACAAACGTGTTCATCGATACGAGTACGACCCTCCGGAGTCAGCGTTCTGGCGTCATCCAGTCCTGCACGCCTTCGTGGAGCAACTCGGTGGCGGGGCGTTCATCTACGGCCATGGCACACCCAAGATCAGGTGGCCACAGCCAAAAGCGACCTGGACAATGCCCCAGTCCGGTCACATCGATGGGTACGGCGGGCAATGGTTGCCGCTGATGCTTGGCGCGACGGCCTATCTATACGATGTAGAGCCCCAAGGTGGTGCGTTCACCTATTGGCCGGACAGCCACCATGCTGCGCACCGGTACTTCCTGGAGCATCCGTCTCATTTAGATGGCAGCTTTCTGGATGTCGAAGGATTTACCTGGGACGTTTTCTGCGACAATCCAAGGACGGGCGGCACCGAGTTCACAGCAAAGGCTGGAGATCTCCTGCTCTGGCACGCGTTTCTCTTCCACAATGGCTCAATCAACATAAGGTCGTCACCACGCACCGCATTGATCGCCCGTTTTGATCATCGCGATAGAGACGACCCGGCCTTTCGCTATGATGTTCCCAAGGATCTTTGGAAGTACTGGGCCATATAGCACGTGATTCGTGCGTGCGACAGCGGGTGACTTCCCGCGAGAGTTCCCCAAGCCCTGCAAGAGTGTTGTCATGATCCGACGTGCGACCCTAGAGGACGTGAAGTCCATCCAAGAGCTCTATGGGCATCTGATACCCGATGATCCAGTGGTTCCATCTGATCAGTTCGACAAGGCCTTCACTCAGATCATACAGGCCGAAGGCAACGTGATCCTTGTGGGCGAGGATCAGGGGCATGTCGTGAGCACCTGCTATCTCAATCTGATTCCCAACCTCACAAGGTCTATGCGACCTTACGCCCTCATCGAGAATGTGGTGACGCATCCTGACCATCGCAGAAAGGGGCATGGCACGGCAGTGCTCCAGGCGGCGATGCAAGTTGCACGGGACCACGGATGTTATAAGGTCATGCTGCTCACCGGTTCCAAGAGACCATCAACTCTCAAGTTCTATGAGAGTGCGGGTCTGAAGGCGAACGAAAAGACAGGTTTCCACACGCGGCTCTAAGGGCGGCAATCGCGCGACGACTGCACCAGAATCGTTCAGCAAAAACTCGCTGCAGGAGTGTGTCATGGGCCAGAAAGGTGTGAAGAGGACAGCTGTAGCAAGAGAAGCAGCCGATGCGATCGTTGGAATCCTCTCGCCGATCGGAGAGGTGAGGTCGCGGGGTATGTTCGGAGGCTTCGGCGTCTCGCCATGGCAAAATGCCCTACTACGAGGTTCCACCGCGTATCCTTAAGAACACCCGAACACTAAGATCCTGGTCGAAGTCAGCGATCGCGGTTGCCCGTGCCTTGAAGTCCAAGTAGCAGCTAGCAAATTCGCCGAGTTCACCGTGCCCCAGCCGAAATAGAATCAGCCCCTGGTGGGCGATTCTCTTGTTTGGTGGGATGATTACAGGACTCACCATCGAAGCGATTCCTGGTATCAGACTCGTGCAGGCATGGCATGAGAGATACTGGCAACCAATGAAAAGCTACCTAAATGCCCGACAGACGCATGTTGCACCATGGTCTTCAAGACTGCTTGATGAGCACCTTGAGGAAGCGATGGTAGCGACGTGAGCGTTACCGCCGAGGCAGGGGCTCGTACCCAGCCGGCGGCATCCGGCCCCTGGCTTCGGGCCAGCGTCATCGTCCTCTGGGTGCTGACCCTCGGCGCCCACGTACTGGGATACAAAGCGTTGACTGGTACGCTCTGGGGAGCTCACTCCTACGCATTCTTCTCCCTGCCTGTGTTCATCGCCGGATTGGGCGTTCTTGCGTTGGCCATCCTTCCCCTCTGCTCTGGCTCGTCGGCGGCGCGACGCTTGTCATCATGGGTGGCAAGACACGACAACCACAAGCTATCGCCGCACTCACGTGTGCTTGCAGGTGCCATCATCGGTGCGATCGGCTTCGCTGTCCTCTGGTGGTTCAGGGTCAGGCACCTGCTGCTGGGTGATTCTGTCGTTCTCATCATGGAGCTTCCGAAGGGCACGGGGTTCCAGTCCCATCCCCGGGAACCGATCACCATGTGGCTGCACCAGCTGGCCTACAATGGGGTCGCCAGCCTTGTCGATGGAATGCCTGCGCCAGAGATCGCACAGCTCAGTACCGCGCTTGAAAGCATCCTTTGTGGTGTCGTCTTCTGCTACGTCATCTGGAAACTGAGCGGAGAACTCGCCCGCAAACGGGTCGCAACACGGATCGGCTGTGCTCTCCTGATTCTCACGCAGGGATTCGTCCTGCTGTTCTTTGGCTACGCGGAGAACTACGCTTACGTGACGGTCGCCATCGGTGTCTACTTGTTGTTCGCTCTCCGCCTCTTCCGCGGCGCTTGTGGGATCGTTCCGCCGACGCTTGCCCTCGTCGCCGCCCTTGGCCTACACCTGTCCAGCCTCGCGCTATTGCCCTCTTACGTCTTTCTCGTGCTCGTCGGTTGGTTTGACATTCGACGTCTTCGTGCGTCTGCCAGGAAACTCGTCATCCTTGCAGTCGCGGTGGCAGCCTTGATCGGACTGCTCGAAGTTCAGGGGCGCCAATACTCACCAACGGGTCTGGCGGAAAATCTTCTTCGCGAACTCGTGAGTGGTTCGGGCTCAGGTTCCGGCTGGTCCTATGCACTGTCGACCCGACACGTGCGAGACTTCTTCAGCGAGCAGTTCCTGATTGGGCCCTTTGCCCTCTTCTTCTTCCTTCCGGCGCTGGTCTTTGCGCTACGCCGGGGTCGGGAGGCCCTCATCGGGATGAGCGGGTTTCTAATTGTCGTCGGCAGTTCCTATCTCGGTGGGAACTGGATGGCGGCGGACCCCACTCTCGGTTATCCGCGCGATTGGGATGTTTTCGCTTCGTCGGCCCTGGTGTTAGTGTGCGCCGCGCTCGGCTTGTTCCTATTTCGTTCGGAGGTGGCTGGCGGCGACTCTGAGTCGCGTTCTCTTGGGGCTCGCGAGATCGGCATCGACGGTGCGCTGCTCAGTGCCATTCTCATCTCGCTCTTCCATGTCGTTCCGTGGATCGTCCTGAACACAAGTGAAGCGCGGGCCCTGGAACGCACCAAAACCTTGCCGATGGATTTTGGTCGTGATGAGATGGTCGTGGGACGGCACTATCTCAATCGCGGCGACCTGGTAGAGGCCGAGCAGTGGCTCCTGCGGGCCGTCGAGGAGTCCAATACCAATGTCAATGCACTTCACTTGCTTGGCAGGCTCTACACGATGCAGGAGGAATACGACAAGGCGGTAAGCTATCTCGATGCGGCGGTCGCGATCCGGCCTGACACACGCTTCCTGCACAAGATGCTGGCGATTGCACTGTACGGGTCCGGGCAACTACCCGCTACCAGAACCCACTTGCAATGGCTCGCTGAAGCGTCGCCCTCCGACTTCTCCGCCTGGCGGCAGTACGGGTTCATCCTACTGGAGATGGGTGAAGTTGAGTCGGCACGCGAAGTACTCGAACGGGCGCGTGCGCTTCACCCGGATTCCGTGAAAGCGGCTAGAAGCTTCGCTGATCGCTGCAATCTTCTGGCGCAGAAGCTGGCTGCGGAAGGCCGTCTCGAGTTATCTCTTGTGTGCAACCAGCTCGCCGAATCGTACGCTCAGTAGAATCGCGGATCCAACATCCGACCACCCCCAAGGGATTAACGTCATGAGCTTGTCCATAGATGCGATGCGGGAGGCGATCGAAGTGGGCGACCTGGCTGCGGTCACAGGTCTCCTGGAAGACGAACCGGACCTGCTCACGACGATCATCCGGCCTGGGGAAAATCGCAACTATCGGCCCATTACCGAGGCGGCGACTCAGTGCCAACTTGAAATCCTTGCCTACCTCATCGAAATCGGCGGCGATGTAACAGAG
>Ga0233434_1003441_pt1 | contig 12908 bp, 14 predicted proteins | sample SI_122_August201_4_FD_182738 | JGI IMG/M metagenome (GOLD analysis project Ga0233434, IMG submission 182738) | Seawater microbial communities from Saanich Inlet, British Columbia, Canada - SI_122_August2016_120_MG | ecosystem: Environmental > Aquatic > Marine > Inlet | place: Canada: British... | reverse complement strand
CAGGTAATGATACAGTAGTGCTTACAACTGGTGGGAGAAGTGAAGATTTTGCAAAAAAAATGGTAGATTTACCAGAACATTGTTTTGTACAAATAGGTGATTTTTCAGGATATGCAATTCAACAATGTGGTAGAAAAAATATCAAAAAAGCGTATGTTGTGGGTTTCATTGGGAAACTAGCAAAAATGGCAGCTGGGGTTAAACAAACTCATGTCAAAGGATCTAAAGTAGATGTGAGTTTTCTAGCCGAATTAGCTCAAAAATGTAATGCTAATGAAAGTGTAATTCAGGATATAAAAAAAGCAAATACAGCAAGACATGTTTTAGAAATTATTCAAAAAAATAAGATTACGGGATTTTTTGACTTGGTTTGTGGTGAGACGTATAAACATATGAGAAAACATTCTGAGGAAAAAGTTCTAATTGATATAATATTATTTGATTTTGAAGGAAATATTTTGGCTAGAAAATCAGGACAGTAAGGTATTTTATTAAAGTTAAAAGATTTTGATTATGGAAAAAACTTCAGTTCTTGCTATTACTAAAAATGGAATAAAGATTGGAGATAATCTAAAAAAATTATTTCCAGATTGGAATGTATTTGCTCCTTCAAAACTAACAACTGAAACAATGGGAATTACATGGTATTCTGAACCTACAACAGAAAAACTTGTTGATCTTTTTAAAAATAATAATGCATTAATCTGTATTTTTTCATTAGGAGCGGTAATTAGATTAATTGCTCCATATTTGAAAGATAAAAAAACTGATCCCGCTGTAATTGTAATTGATGATAAAACAAATTTTGTGATCAGTGTCTTATCAGGACATATTGGAGGAGCTAATGAATTGACTAAAGAAATTGCAGAAAAACTTGGAGCTTTGCCTGTAATTACTACTGCAGCTGATGTTAACAAAACAATTGCAGTTGATCTTGTAGGAAGAGAATTTAATTGGAAAATAGATGATGATTCTACTGTAACAAAGATTAGTGCACATATGGTAAACGAAGAACCAATAGGTGTATTTCAAGAAGCAGGAGAAAAAAAGTGGAATAAAAAATTACCAAAAAACGTTATAATTTATGAAAGTATAGAGGATTTAAAAAAATCAAATTCTAAGGCATGCCTTATAATTTCAGATAAAGTAATTGATGATGAAATATCTAAAGAGTCTGTGATATATCGTCCTCCAAGTTTAGTAATCGGTATTGGATTACATCGGGATACTTCAAAAGATACGATCAAAGAAGGGATTGAATTTTGTTTGAAAAAATTCAAACTAAGTTCAAAATCAATTGCAAAATTAGTATCAATCAAAAAACCAGAGGATGTACAAGGATTAATAGATCTTGGAAAAGAAATGGGTGTTTCAGTAGAATATGTGAATAGAGAGGATTTAGCTGAAATTTCTGCTCCAAATCCATCTGAAACAGTAAAAGCATTTGAAGGAACTGCAAGTGTTTCAGAAGCTGCTGCTATCAAAGTGTCTGAAGGTCAACTAATAGTAGAAAAGCAGAAATTCCCACCAAATTTGACTATAGCCATAGCGAGGATTATGAGTTGAAACGAGGATTACTGTTAATTGATAGAGGCAGTAGAGAAAGAGAAGCATCTGAAGAATTAGATGTAATTTGTCAAGGAATTCAGGCAAAAGGTGACTATGTTTTTACAGATTTTTGTTTTCTAGAAGTCGAACCACCGTATATTGAAGATGGAATTTCTAAATGTCTAAAACAAGATATTGATTCTTTAACTATAGTTCCTTACTTTTTGTATCCTGGAAAAAAAGTAAAAAATGCAGTTACAGATGTAATGAAATTTCAAAAAGATACCAAAGTAAAATTTGTAGTTACAAAACAAATGAGCATGCATAAAACCTTGGCAGATGTTGTTGAAAATAGAATATCTACAACACTAAAAGAAAATGAAGTTACACTTTCAAATAATGAAGTAGATGTGATGATTATTGGACACGGTAGTAAGGATCCTAATGCACAAAGATCACTTGATTATATTGTAAATGAATTGGCAGATTCATACAGAAATGTTAGTAGATGTTGGTTAGAAATAGAACAGCCTGATATTTTTGAAGGAATTAAAAAATGTGAAAAAGGTAATCCTAAAGTACTGATAATTGTTTTTTATTTTCTTCATGAGGGTGCGCATGTTAAAACTGATATTAATAATGATTTGATACCAGCACTTGAAAAATCTACTATAAAAAAAGCATACATTACAAAACATATAGGAACAGATCAAAAAATGGTAGATTTGATATTAGAAAGAGCAAAAGAGGTAGAAGATGCAAACTAAGAAAGGCCAATCAATTGAAGATGCAAGTATGCAAATGATAGAAGATGAAATAGGATCACATGAATTTAATGAAAAAGAATGGCCAATTATTAGAAGAATTATCCATTCAACAGCAGATTTTGATTTTGCAGATAAAAATAAATTAATTTTTCATAAAGATGCAATTCAAAGTGGCATGAATGCCTTGAAAAATGGTTGTAGCATAGTAGTTGACGTTAATGGGGTTATTGGAGGAATGAACAAACAAAATCCAAAAGATTTTGGAAACAACATAGTTTGTAATATTTCAAAACCAGAAATCATGGAATTGGCAAAAAAAGAAGGTAAAACTCGCTCTCAAGTATCAATGAGAGCAGCAATTTCTGATATTAATGGAGGTATTGTAGCAATTGGAAACGCTCCAACTGCCCTTCAAGAAGTAATTCAGATGGTCAAAGAAGGAATAGTAAAACCTGCTCTGATTATTGGAATTCCAGTTGGATTCATTTGTGCTGCTGAATCAAAAGAAGAATTATCAAGATTGGAAGGAGCGCCATTTATCACTAATATTGGGAGAAAAGGAGGCAGTTCTTCAGTTTCAGCAACAATTAATGCAATTTTTAAATTAATTAGAGCAGAATCATCTCTTTGAATATTTTATACAGTTTTTAACAAAAATTTGTGCATAATCTGAACTATCAAAATACAGATGACCATAAGATGCTAATGTGTTATCTTGAATTAATCCATCTTGATGTTTTTTGATTCCTTCACCAATTTCTAAAGTATATGCAAATTTTGAGTCAGATGATACAGAATCCAATTCTGAGTAATGAAACTCATGACCCTGAAAAGTATGTAGTTTTTCTGATATTGGATTTTTTGAAATGATTTTACCCTTGGTATAATTAAGTTTCATTTTCTTTGTCATTTTAGTTTCAGCATCAAAAAGACCAATCATTTTATATTTTTTATTTTCAGATGAAATAGATTTTGTCAAATACATTAATCCTCCACATTCAGCATAGATAGGAAGATTATCTTCGGATAATTTCTTTATTGATTTTTTCATGATTTGATTTTTTGAAAGAGGATCACCTAAAATTTCTGGAAATCCTCCACCAATGTAAAGTCCATCACACTTTGGAATTTTTTTATCTTTTACAGGACTAAAAAATTTTAGATTTGCACCTTCACGTTGTAATGCTTTTAGATTATCTTGATAATAGAAATTAAATGAAGTATCAAGTGCAACTGCAATTGTAGTTTTTACTTTTTTGATTAAAGGTTTTGGTTTTTTAGTAAGATCAAATGAATTTTTTGCAATTTTAATTATTTCATCAATATCAAGATAATTTGAAATAATTTTTGAAACTTTTTGGATTTGTGTTTTGAGGGCTTTATTCTCTAATGTAGAAATTAATCCCAGATGTCTTGATGGCATGTTAAGTAATGGGTTTTTTGGAATTACCCCTATAATTGGAATTTTTAATTTTTCTAATGCAGTTCTGCACAATATTTCGTGCTTTTTGCTGCCTATTTTGTTTAAAATGATTCCAGAAATGTGGGAATTTTTATGAAATTTTACAAAACCAAGAGCAGTTGCAGCAATAGATCGAGAAGTTTTACTTGCATCTAGAACTAATAAGACAGGTGATTTTGTCAATGATGCTACATGATGTGTACTAGCATGATTTGAATCACCACCAAATCCATCATAGTATCCCATGACTCCTTCTATTACAGATATATCGGATTGGGAATTTGAAATAAAACTATTCAAAAGTTGATTCTTACCCATCAACCAAACATCCAAGTTGTATGTTTCATGTTTTGAAATACTTGATAGATATCCTGGATCAATGTAATCAGGTCCCACCTTAAATGATTGAACAGAAAACCCATGTTTTTGTAAAGAATAAATGATTGAACATGTAATTGATGTTTTACCAACTCCACTAGTAGCACCTGTAATAACAATTCTAGGAATTCTCAATTTGCATGACTTGAATCATTTTTTATTTAAATTGATAGATTTTGGGAAATCCTCAATGTTTTTAGTGAGATTCATCAAGTATAATTTATGGAAAAAGATGGATTAACAATTGTTTATACTGGAAAAGGTAAAGGAAAAACAACAGCAGCTTTAGGCATTGTATTACGTGCAACTGGATATGAAAAGAGAACATGTATGATTCAATTCATCAAAGGTTCATGGCATTATGGAGAAATGGATTCATCTAAGAGACTTGAACCAGAATTTGAAATGGTAGCAGTTGGTAAAGGATTTGTTGGAATAATTGATGATAAAAGTCCAAAAGAAGATCATGAAAAAATTGCTAAAGAAGCAGTTAGGATTAGTAATGAAAAAATTCAATCAGGAAACTATGATATTGTAATTTTAGATGAAGTAAACTATGCCGTGAATCTCAATCTAATTTCAGTAGAAGATGTTCTAAATATAATCAAATCAAAACCAAAAGATATAGATTTGATACTCACAGGTAATTATGCCAAAGATGAAGTTATTGAAATTGCTGATCTTGTTACAGAAATGAGAGAGATAAAACATCCATTTCAACAAGGAATTAAAGCAAAGAAAGGAATTGATTTCTAACGAGCAACATTAATTTACGTATGAGAAAGTTTTAGAAGAAATGTCTACTGAAATTCAAGAAATGCCTGAGCAAGGAGAGATTATTCTTGCTACAATAACCAAAGTAATGGATCATGGTGCATATGTGACATTAGATGAATATGATGAGATTCAAGGATTTTTGCATATTTCAGAGATTGCTCCAGGTTGGATAAGATCAGTGAGTCGATTTGTTAAAGATGGTGAGAAGAAAGTTTTACTTGTAAAAAAAGTAAATGCCAAAAGAGGGGATATTGATCTTTCATTAAAACAAGTTTCAAAAGATCAGAAAAAACAGAAATTAAAAGAAGTCAAAAAATATGAAAAAGGTAAAACATTACTACAAAATGTTCAAGAAAAAACAAAATTATCAGATGAAGAAATAGAAAAATTAGAAGATGATATTTATTCAAAATTTGATTCAGTTTATGATGCATTTATAGAAATTGGAAGAAATGGAATAGAATCTATAAAAGAACTCAAACTAGCAAAAAAAACTGCAACCGTAATTGAAGAAATATGTTCAAAAATAAAATTACCATCAGTTGAAATTAGAGGGATAATGGAAATCACAAATAGTAAATCAGATGGAATAGAAATTATTAAAAAAGTTTTGTTGAATGTTCTAAAAAAAAATTCTATGATAGATATTACATATTTGGGAGCACCAAAATATAGATTGTCAATGACTTCAGAAGATTTTAAATCTGCTGAAAAATTATTAAAACCAATTGTTACTGAAATTCAAAGTAATATAGAAAAGAAAAAAGGCACATTTACATTTACTAGAGAAGAATCAAAGAAAACAAGAGATAATTAAATTGAAATTTCAATTAAGAAAATGTATTAAATGTTATCAATATACACTAAAAGAAAAATGTTCAAAATGTAATGAAGAAACAATTTCTGCACATCCAGCAAAATTTTCACCTGATGATAAATACATGAGATATAGATTAGCTGAAAGATATAACTAATTTACTGGAACGTAATCTTTGTTAATTTCATAAACAAATACGCCAATCATATGTCCACCTTTTTCAACATCAAAACTAGGAGAAGTATAAACTAATTTTAGTGGTCCATTTTCATCAATGGGAAATTTAATATTTTTAACATAAATTGGTGTGAAACCTGGTTGATAAGTTATAGATTGCTGATTAGTTTGAAGATTCACGTAACTTAAAGGTGAAAATGGTATCATTTTTCCTAACATGGTTTCATTCCAAAAATAATTAGTTCCACTCATTCCATCAGAATGTAAATATTTAGCTAATGGTTCTTCAGCAATTTTCATAAACCAGTATTTTTTTGATTCATCTCCACCACCTTGTAAAATGTAAATTGGCTTATTTTCATAATCCACTGCTAATCTTTGGCCAGCTACGAAAATTACAAAGTAATCGGATTTCATTTCACGTAAAGTTTGCCAACCTTGTTCAGGAGAACTAACAAACATTTTTGCTATTCTTTTAATTATATGATCAATTAAAGTAGAATTATCAGCAAGTGAAGCACGTTCAGCTTTAGTTTGAATCCAATAACCATAATCCCACCAAGAACCAACTACTGCATCTTCAGAAGTATTATCTTTTATCCATTCCAATGAATCAAGCCAATCAGTAGTACTTACAGAAAATGAAGTTCCACCATTCATGATTGTGGGAGGATTATCTGTAACAGTAAAAACATTTCCATTTATAGGAAAAATTAATGGTAGGATTAATAAAAAAAGTAATCCAATGAAAAAAGGAAATTTGATATTAAATTTTTTAGAAGTAAATTTTTTTAATAATAATGATATTCCTATGGAAGATAAAATAATTATTGATAAGGATGCAAATACTTCTAATCTTACAAATGCAGAACTTACATAAACTCCAATTAATCCAATAATCAATGCAAAAGAAATCATGTCATTTTTTATAAAATTAGATTCTTTAGAATTTCTTAACAATAACCAAATACCTAATCCTGCAAATATCATTAACACTGAATGAAAAATGAAAGATTGTTCAAGTGTAGTTGTTGCATGTTCAGAAACAGAATCTACAAGTGGATCAGTTGTTGTTAAGAAAGGATTTACTGCATTAAGATATCTATGACTAGGTAATTTAATTATCTGTGAATTAGTATCTAATACTAGTACACTTGAACCAATAATCAAAATTATTACAAGAAAAATTAGACCATTTCTATTTTTAGAATTTGTACTACTTTTGTTTTGAATAAAAATACAAGAAACTAAAAAGATTGTTGGTATAATTAATGATAATCCACCCAACCCTGTAATAAAATTCATTCCCAATCTTTCAAATAATAAAGATGTAGTAATTGTCGATAATGTGAAAAGGGGAATGGTCCAAATTAAAAATTTATGATCTGATCGTAAAAAGGGTAATGTTAGTAGAAAAATACCTATAGGTACAATAAAAAATTGATCACCTCCCCATGCAGATAAACCAAATATGACAAAAATTCCAGCAGCAATTATCTTAAAAATTACAATTTTATGATTTTTTGATTGTATTCCACTCAAAAAAAGATAAACCGCTAAAATACTAAAAAATAAACCAAGTGGTTCTGATTTAAACCAACCAATTTGACCACGAACAATGATGGGTAAAGAAACTGAAAACAGTAATGCTGAAAATAATCCTGCAGTTGTTCCTCCAATAACACGTACCAATGCAAAAACAATGATACTAGTTAATGAACCAAAAATCACTGGAAATAATATAGTAAAATCATATAGATTTGTACCAAAACCAAAAATCCAATATGTTGTTGCAGCAGTGAGATGTAGCATCACTTGAGAAAATTGTGAAACATTTTTTCCATGAGGATACCAGCTTAACTCATCATTCCATTCAAAATATGCATCAATTCCATTATCAACAAGGTATTGAGTTGCTCTATAGTTAAAGAAAGGATCAAATTCATTTAATTCCCAACCAAAATCTACAGATTGTGATCTTATCAAAAAAGAGGTTGAGAAAGATATTGAAAGAATGCCTATGATTAAAAGATGATTTAATTTTAAATCAAAATTTCTAATAGAAAATAAAGTAGAATTAGAATTCAATATTTTTCATCAATTACATGTGTTTATTACTCTTTTTGAAAAAATAATTTTGAAGTTGAGTGTAACTATGGAGCAAATTTACCTTCAAGTTTTGTTTCATCAAGAATATTATTTTTTATAGATTCTTCAATGTCTGTTTTTGTAGAACCTTGTTTTAGAGTTAAAGTTTCATTCAAAGCATAAAGCTTAAAAATGTAAGTATGTTCTTTATCTGGTGGCGCTGGTCCACCATATCCAATTACATCAAAATCATTTTTACCTTCAATAGAATCTTTTGGAATTGTATTTTCATGAATTTCTTTTGTGTTTGGAGAAATATTCCATAAAACCCAATGAACCCAAACTTTGCCAACTGCAACCATTGCATCAGGGTCATCCATTATCAAAACTAGTGATTTTGTTCCTTCTGGAATTTCAGAAATTTGTAATGGTGGACTAAGATTTTCAATTTTATATCCATATTTTCTTGGTATGACTTTACCATTCTCAAAAGCATAACTTTCTAATTTCATGTTAATTATAGAATAAAAAGTCCAAGTTAAATTTTTCTAAGATTCTAAGACAATTTTGTCTTGTGAGAAAGAAAGTATGGAACTACCAACTTGTTTTATCTGTTTTTTTAATTCTTTATCCATTGTTCCAATAATAGATCTGTTAATTTTTACATAATTTAGTAATTCTTTATCTGCAAAATTTCCTTGAATCTGGATTATTTTAAATTTTTTTATAAAATTTAGAGTTTTGTCTATATCCTGTTTTTTTTCTGGATTGTTTTGTAATTTTATTAATTCATTTTTTACAACTTCAGGAACAACAAAAGAAATTGAACCAATTTCTACATCTAAATTATCAATATTTTTAATTCGTCTTGTTGCTAAATGAATTAAAAAACTAGTGTCACAAATTACTTCAACCAACTATTCCTGCACCAATTAGTCTCCATCTTTCATCAATTCTTCTACTAATTGCCACATTACCATCTTCAAAGATACATGCAGGTCTTCTAAGCTCAATTTCTATATTTTTAGATTTTACTTTAGTAACTTTACCTAATACTGGAGCAGTTCCAATGTTTAATCGAAGTAATTCTCCAATTTTTATTGGTTGAACTTTAATATCTTCAGTAATTCCTACTGCAGAATCAAACAAATTTATTTCTAATTTTAATTGAGTAGAATTTTCAGGTAATGTTCCAGGTTTACCAATTACTGACCCAATAAAAGAATCACTTCTAGTCATAGACGGATCTAATTTTGTTCCAATTGCAACCAAACCCCCAGGTTTTACTGATTCAACAATTCCTGCAGCAGTTCCCAATGAGGTTATTTCTGTGAGTAATGGTTCATATGATTTTCTTTTCTCATTAATAATTCCAGGTTTAATTTCAATTTCATCACCAACATTGAAAACCCCTTGAATTAAGCTTCCACCAATTACACCACCTTTGATATTTTTTAATTTTATACCAGGTTTGTTTACATCAAAAGAACGTAAAACATGCATTACAGTATCTTTTTTCTCATCTCTTTCTGGTGTTTTGATTGTTGACTCTATAGAACCAATTAATGCATCAATATTCAAACCAGATTGAGCAGAAATTGGAATTATGGGAGCTTTTGCAGCGTGTGTTCCTTTTACAAATTTAGTAATATCTTGATAATTTGTTAACGCTTCTTTGTATGAAAGTAAATCAACTTTATTTTGAACTACAACTATTTGCTGGATTCCAAGTGTTTGTAAAGCTAAAAGATGTTCTTTTGTTTGTGGTTTAGGAACTTTTTCATTTGCTGCAACCATTAATAATGCACCATCCATCAATGCAGAGCCTGAAAGCATGTTTGCCATTAAACTTTCGTGTCCTGGACTATCTACAAAACTAACGACTCTAGATAATTCACTTTCTTTTCCACAGTTATTACATTTTGGAGTAGTAGAAAATCCCAAAGGTTCTTCACAACTTTTACATTTGTAAAATGCAGCATCAGAATATCCTACACGAATCGTAATTCCACGTTTAAGTTCTTGACTATGTACACTTGTCCATGAACCAGTTAATGCTTGAATGAGAGTAGTTTTTCCATGATCCACATGTCCTGCAGTACCGATGTTAACACATGGTTGATAACCATATTTTTTTATGTACCAATCAGGAAGTGTTTCTCTCCAATGCATGAGTCAAAATATAGAATTGGTCTATGTTAAGTTATTCTTTTTTATCTTTAGTTTTTTCTTCTGTAGATTCTGTTGCATCTTCAGCAGGTGCTTCAACAGGTAATTCCCCATCAAATTTACAATTTATCTGATAGATTTCTTCAGACACTGTATTTCCTCGCATCAACTTTCTCATTCTTTGTCCAGTTTCAGCAGCTTGCAAACCAACACCTTTTGAAAGTAAAACACGTTTTCTTGCTGCACCGTGAATGTCATCTCTCATTGGAACACCGGATTTGTCACTTCCTCCAGTGAGTTTTAGTTTTCCAGATAATCCTACAATTGCAGCATCAGTTTCATTTCCTAATTGTAATCCTAACAATGGATTTGCATCACTATCTTTGAGTTCTTTTGAAAGAGATTTTCCCTTTATATCGGATATGGTAAGTTTGAAGTTTGTCAAGTATTCGAAAAAACAGTCAAACGACTAATTAGTCTTTGGACATTATTTTTAAATTAATATTCAAAAAGATAGTCATATGGGAGAAAATATCAAATGTCCAAAGTGTGATAATAAAATGGTGGATATGCAAGCATGCCATATGTTTTGTCCTAATTGTGGTGCACATCTAGATTGTTCTGATAAGGGAAATTATTGGTAATTACATTCCAGGTCTATCTGGGATATAATCAGCTGCCATATTCATTGCCTGATCTTTCATGATTTCAAGATAAGAATCATAATCTGCCTCAAAATTACAATGAGGACATTTTACTTTAGTTACTTCATCATCTAAAACTGCAACTCTCTCACATTCTGGGCATTTTGCATCCATAGTATAATTTTGCAATCAAGATATTTAATCATAATTAATGAATGTCCCCTAGGCGGAGTTAGTTTAGTCTGGTATGATGTCAGCTTCCCAAGCTGAAGGCCGCGGGTTCAAATCCCGCACTCCGCATTATAATTCCCTAATTGCTTGTTCTATGATTCCTCTATCAGAAGCTTTTGGATAATATTTTAAATAATTTTTAAGATCATCTTTTGCATCAGAATTTTTGTTTTGTTCTCCTCTAAGAAAGGCACGATTTTTGTAAATTTTTGCAGATCTTTTTGGGTTAATCTCAATAGCTTTATTGTAACAATTCTCTGCCTTTTCAAATTGATTTGTTTTAAGATAAAAATTTCCCAATCCATTATATGTCAAATAAGAATTACCGTTATGTGATAAGCATTTTTCATAGTATTCTACACATTCCGTAGATTTTTGTTCATTCATCACAGTTCCCAATAAATGAAGTGCAGTAGAATTATTTGGATCAATTTCTAATGCTTGTTTTAATAATTTAGTTGCCTCAAGTGAATTTCTTAAAATATTTTGTTTTTCTGATTCAAAACATAATCTATTTGATTTTTCATTTGAATCATTTTCAAGGTTAATAGAAGATAAAATATCAGATGGAGATAATACAATCAGTAACTTACCATCTTCAGACCATTCTTTCTCAAAGATATCTTGAGGAATTGCTCCTTCTTGTTGTTCCCCTTTTTTGTTACCTTTCTGAATATAATGAAGGATTGTTTTTTCTTCATCATTATAACCTGTAATAACAGAAGCATGTTGTGTAATTTCAGGAATTCCAGGTAAAATAACAATTGGAGGAATACCAGAATCAATAATTTTTTTTAATTCAGATAAAGACGAATGTACAATTTTACATATTAAACCATGTCTTTCAGCAGATTCTATTCCTTCAATTAAAATACTACCATTAAATCCTGAATACTTTTTTGCAGTTTCCATAGCTTCAGACATGGACAATTCAATGTTCCAATATTTTGAAACTACGTTAATTGGTAAAGGAAGACAAATATTTTCTTCATCAACAAGTGGTAAAATTAGTTCATGATCTTCTTGTTCCATGAATAGAAAAATTTTGAGAGTAATTAAAATCAATCAGAGTGAACAAAAATTTTCAATTAATTTATGACCATCATGACTCATTTCTGGGTGAAATTGGGTTCCAAAAATGGATTTTTTTTCATATTGAATAATTTCGTATTTACAATTCTTAGATTCTGCTAGAGGGATTAATGTATCAGGTAATTGAGATATTTCAAATCCATGACTTTCAAATACATTCAAAATATTATTTGATATAGGATTATCTTTGAAAGTTTTAATTGTTTCATTACCTTTTTGAAGTGATTTAGTTTTTCTAATTGTTCCCCCCAAAGTAAGAGCTAAAATCTCTGCACCGTAACAAATACCAAGTAATTTTATATTATTTTTAACAGAAAAATTGATAATTTTAGAATTGATTTCATTAATTTTTTTTTCATTTTTTCTTCTTCCAGATAAAATAATTGAATCATAATTTTCAAGAGATTGTAAATCTAAAAGTTGAGGAGTTTGTTTTTCAAATGAAATATTTTTTTTATCTAAAAAATCAGTTAAATTTTTTGTATAAATTGAACCATTATCAACAACAAGAAGCAATTAGTTGCCTACCTCAACTGAGACATAATGTATTTCAGCTATTCCTTCTTTAACTAAAACAGTTCCCACATTAAGATTATTTTCTTCTTGCCACATGAATACTCTATCAGTACGTGGCTTTACAAAATCATCAATGAATTTAGATAAAAATTCTTCAGCATCTACACGATCATTTTCGGTAAAGAAGAATAGTTGTCCTTCATTAAATGAGATTGGAATTGATATTGTTGTTGGTTCAGCAA
>Ga0233434_1003440_pt1 | contig 12909 bp, 12 predicted proteins | sample SI_122_August201_4_FD_182738 | JGI IMG/M metagenome (GOLD analysis project Ga0233434, IMG submission 182738) | Seawater microbial communities from Saanich Inlet, British Columbia, Canada - SI_122_August2016_120_MG | ecosystem: Environmental > Aquatic > Marine > Inlet | place: Canada: British... | reverse complement strand
TGAACCGACCATTTCATTAATTTCTAATCCTTTTTGAAGTCCTGCACCTGCCATGATTAGAGGTACATGAATTAATTCATCAAATAAGAAATGATTCGTATATGATCTAGCTCCAGTTAACGCTCTTTTTTCAAATGGAGTTAATTTTCTTCCTACTTTTTGTAATTTTATTTTTGTTATAATCTTTCTTGCTACAAGAAGAGAATTGATCATTAATGGATGAATTTTTTTTGGTATTATTTTTCTTATCTTCTGTGTGGGATTTGCAAATGTTCTATATTCAAAACTTATTGTTTTTTTGTTATTTGTAATTGCTCTTACATAATCTCCATGGTCCGCCGTAATTATCACTAAAGTATTTTTTGTATCAATTTGTTCTAAAAATTTCCCTATCCATGTATCTACAAATGATATCATACGATCATATTCGTCTATTCCAAATTCATTCGAATCAAAACTATCTGGATAATAGATTGGTTTATGAGAATCCATTAAATGAACTAAATAGAACCACGGTTCTGTCATCTCCTTTTGATTTAATTGTTCTAAAATTTTCTCTCCTAACCCGTTGAATAATCTATCATTATATGATAAATAATAATCAATTTCTAAATCTAAAAAAATTTCTTTCCATGCCGTTAGTTTTGGGAGAGTTGCATATGTTCTGTAACCATGTTTTTTTAAAATTTTGATATAATTATTAGAATTTGTTTTATATTTATAAGTCCATAATGATGATCTAATACCCGCATTAAATGGAAATTTTGCAGTAAGCATCGATGCAAATGAAACTGGTGTTTCATCTCCTGAACTAATTACATGTTTAAACGATACACCATTTTTCATTAGTTTTTTAATATTAGGTATTTTTGCTTTTGAACTATTGCCATAACATTTCTTAGCTGGTAATGCATCTAGAACTAAAAATAATATATTTGGTTTCAATTACACCACAACAATGATTTATTGAATATATAGTAACCTTTTAAATTTCAAAATCTTAAGAAATATTTTTTTTAAATAATTATTTTAAAATATGTATAGTTTTTTACATGTTGATTTACTATATTATTTAATGAATTATTCATTAAAAATTGCTTTATCTTCATTTTCTATTTTGATTTTTACAATTTTCCTAGTTTTCCTATTCGTAACTGATAATTCTTCAAAATCTAATAATGTTGAATTGATTTCATCACAAGATTTCTTCTCTCAAGATTTTGATCTCACTAAAAAAAAAATTATTTTTGTTGGTTCTAGTCATGTTGCACGTGTAAATGCTACATATGTTCAAGAATTACTTGTTTTATCTGATAATCATTTTGATGTATTTAATTTAGGAATGTCTGGTGATACTCCATCAAAACGTTTGGAATCTATTGATGATCTTATTTCATTAAAACCAACTATTGTAGTATATGGAATTGGTTTTAGAGATTTTTCTGAATTTATCTTAAAATCTGAAATTGATAAACCACAAAGTGTTTTACCTGACTCAAGTCAAATTTTGCCTCAAACTATTCTAGAGATCAACAAATCTTTCAATATTAATCTTAATAATTTTGAATCACCTAAAATCAAAACCATTCAACAAATCAAAAATTTCCTCAATTTATCAGATGATCTCTCTAATTCAGGGCATCTTCAAGAAAACACTCCTTTTTATTCTATCATGCCTAAATATTCTCAATCTATGACTGATGCTGAATTAAAACGTGCGTTTGCATCTAATGCATATAGTTTATCTGATATAGATTTCAATTCTAAAAATATTTTATCATTAAAAAAAATTATTTCTAAGTTCCATTCCAATGACATTCCTATAATCTTGTATACTACTCCAAAAAGTAAATTATTCCTTGATTCTATGTCTGTTGAAAATAAAAATTTGCTTTCATCTATTTTAAATGATATTTCAAAATATCAAAATATCGATGTTCATTTTCTACATGACAAATATATCGATGAAGATATTTGGAATAATAATATGCATATAATTACAGGAAGTAACAATGTCATTCATAACAATGATCTTGCAGATATAATAATTAATTTTTTAGATAAATAATGCTATTCAATTCTCTTGATTTTATTATATTTTTTATTTTAGTCTTAACTGCACTTGCAATCATAAAAAATAGACAATTTCAACATCTGTTTCTTCTTGGTGCAAGTTACTTTTTCTTTTATTTCTCAAGCAACTATCTTTTGAGTTTATTAATTGCATCAACTGTTTTAGATTTTTACATTGCAAAGGAAATTTGGAATACAAAAGATGTAAAAAGAAAAAAAATCCTACTCTCAATTAGTCTTGCAGGCAATCTGGGATTATTGGGGTTCTTCAAATATGCTGATTTTGCAATAGATCAGTTTAATATTTTAGGAAATCATTTCGATCTTGGGACATCCATTCCATTTCTTGATTTGATATTGCCAATTGGAATTTCATTTTATACATTCCAAACAATTAGTTACACCGTTGATGTTTATCGTGGACATTTAGAGCCAAGCAAATCTTTTAGAGAATTTGCATTGTTTGTTGCATTTTTCCCACAATTAGTTGCAGGACCAATTTTACGAGCAAAAGATTTCTTACCCCAATTAAGAGAAAAGTTAGATAATAGTAATGGAATATCAAAACTAAGACAAATCACTATCCATCATGCCAATCTGAAGCTTGGAATTACACTGATGGCATTTGGATTTTTGAAGAAGATGTTCTTTGCAGATAACATTGCTCCTTTAGCTGACGCTGCACTTGCAAATCCAATTGGATCTGAATCATTTACTATAATCTTAGGAACTATCGCTTTTGGAATTCAAATATATGGTGATTTCTCAGGATATTCTGACATTGCAATCGGTGTTGCATTAATTCTAGGCTTCAAGATTCCCCTCAATTTCAACAAACCATACTTTGCAACCTCCCCTTCTGATTTTTGGCGTAGATGGCACATTTCACTATCTACGTGGCTTCGAGATTATCTATACATCCCATTAGGTGGAAGCAAAAAATCCCCAAACAGGACATACCTGAATTTAGCAACTGTAATGTTCTTGGGAGGGTTGTGGCATGGTGCATCATGGAATTTTGTGATATGGGGAATGTTACATGGGGCATATCTTGCAATACACAAGGTAATTTTAGATAAATTCCCAGGAATCAAGATTCATCCATTTTTCAAAAGTAGATTTGGAAAAATTGTATCTATTTTGGTAACACAATATTTTGTGTTTCTAGCCTGGATTCCGTTTAGAGTAGGAGATACAGAAGGAATACTATATGCAATTGAAAAGTATATTTTTGTTGATTTTTTGACCCAACAAACATTTGAATTAATATCCACACAAAAATTTCCCATATTGTTACTTATTCTCTTTATAATATTGAATTATTTATCATACAAAAAAGGTAATTTATTAGAAATTATTGCAAATCTGCATTTAAAATATTGGTTACTTTTTCTTTTTTCAATTACTATCAGTATATTGTTATTTTATGATGGTAACCCTGAAAACTTCATCTATTTCCGATTCTAATTATCGTTAAGTTTTTTTTAACATAATCCATTGAATTTACAGGGAATGGATCAATTTTTTCAATTGTAGTAAGATAGATTGTGGATAAATCTAAAAGATAAATCAATTGATAATCACCGGCAATCCTAAATATGATTATCTAAATTCTATTAATTTTGATAATGATAAACAAAAATTAGAAAAAATTTACAAATTCAATGGAAAAAATTTAATTGTGATTGGTCAAGGGCGATGGCATGATAGTGATGAAAAATGGATGCCTAATTTTATTAATTTTTGTAATAAACATAATTTTGAATTAATAATAAAAGTTCATCCAATATACAAAACAACATTTCAAGATATACATCAACAAAAAATAGAATTTTTTAAAACTAAGTGTCAAAACATGAAAATATTGCATACATTGGTGATGATGTTAATGATCTTGAATTATTGAAAAAAGTTGGTCTTTCTGCATGTCCTGCAGATGCAATTTCTGAAATAAAAATAATTTGTCATTATATCTGTAAATTAAATGGTGGTCATGGTGTTTTTAGAGAAATTTCAGATTTAATTTTGAATGTACAAAAATGAAAAAATTATTTTTAAATAAAAAACTTAATGTACATATGAAAATTATCTGAATTAATGAATAAGCAAGATGAAATTCAAGAACTTTTTGAAACAAGTAAGAATACCATCGAAAAATCAAAGTCTTTAGGAATTATTATTGAACAAGTTAGTAGTCAAATTATTAGTTGCTTACAAAAAAAGAAAAAAATTTTATTTTTATACACAAAAACATTTAATTCTTATTTCAAAATAGAAACATATGTTTGTTAAAATTTTAATTCATAAACATAAAAAATTAAATCTAAAACTTGATACATTTCTAACTTCAATACAAAAACCATTTCAAATTATTGTTAATAATTATCAATTAAATGCGGATTTAGTGAATCGGGGATTCAATTCTCATATGTTATCTGATATTTTTCCATACGATCATCCAAAATCCATTGAAATAGATAGAGAAGTAACAAAAACATTAACTAAACTTCAAGATCTTTTTAGTGATATACGATACAAAAATTTTGAACTTTTTCCATCCCTTGAGAATCAAATTTTAGATTCATTAAATTCACTATACAAATTTGAAAATATAATAAAATCAAACATTAATTGTATATTTATTTTTGAGAATCCTATATTTTTACAATTAGTATTACAAAATAATTTATCTAATAATCCGAATATCGATAGTATTTCATTTTTGAATTCTGATCTAAATTCCATGTCTTTACATGAATTTTATTCCATGATCAGGGCTAAAAAAAATAATATTAGTACTGTATTTGAAAAATTAACAAAATTTTTACCTTTCAGATATATTTTTAGTCGTTTGCTTTTTTATAAAATTCAAAATAAAATTCCAAAACAATCTACTGAATTGTCTCCACCTGTAGACTTTTTTTTAACTCCTTCAACAGAATATGTGTACAAGCCCACAATTCAATTGCAAAATCAAATGTATCAAAATAAAATTCCATATAACACATTCTCATTTGATACTCAAACTTCTAAAACTTTAAAAAATGAAAATTTAGATATTGTTGATTTATTTAAGGAATCTTGGCTATTTTCACAAATCATAAAAAATTCTAAAGAATATTTGGATACAATAAAAAAATTTCACAAAATTATTTCAGAAAAGAATATAAAAATTTTAAAACTTGATAATATGTTTAATCCTATTTTGGAACAATTATCATTTAATATATCGATAATGATTTTAACTGAAAAAATTCTTGATCAGAATAAATCAAAATCTATAGTAGTTACAAATGATGGAAATCGAATTGGAAATTCAATCATTTCTGCTTCTAGTTCTAAAAACATTTCTAGTTATTCTATACCTGCGTTAATTATTTCATCAACGCAGATAAGTAAATTTCTATTTACTGCAGATAAAATTTGTCTTTATGGAAATCATGCAAAAGATATTCTTCTTAAATTAGGTTATGATGATAAAAGATTATTTTTAACAGGTAATCCAAAATATGATTATATTCCAAAATCTAATTTTTCTAATTCTAAATCTAAATTGTCAAAAATTTATCCTTTAAGAGGTAAAAAACTAATTCTTGTTGGATTTACTAGATGGGGAAAAAATGATGAAGATTGGATTCCTCAATTAATTGATTTTTGTAATAAAAATAATTATGATCTAATTATAAAAATTCATCCTATTTATAAAATATTGATGAAGGAAATACATGAAAATAAGATTAATCTTATTGAAAAACAATGTGTTGGATTAAATTATAAAATAACATATGATATTGACCCCACTCTTTTATTAGAATCTGCGGATTTGATAATTAGTGATCATTCTAATTTTCTTATTGAAGGAATTTTATTGGGTAAACAATTTGTAATGGTGAATTTACAAAATGAAAATTTAGACTTTCTTAAAAAATCACTTAATTTGCCAAAATCTAATTTTGTATCAGATTATGCCCAATTAGAGAATATTATTATAAAACGATTTTCTAATTCTGAGAATTTTAAAATCTCTGATGAATCATTTTTAAAATGGGCTCTAAACTTTAATTTTCAGAATGATGGAAAATCTGTTGAAAGAATATTAAATCTAATTCTTGAAAAAAATCTTGATTAATTTGAATTTAAAATAAACTAAAATTATAAAAATTCTTAAGAAAGATGATTATTTAGTATATTTGTTAATGAACATAGATAATTCAAATCTTCTTAAAGAAAAAGCAAATAGAATAATCCCTCATCATACAGGAACATTTAGCAGTGCTGCTTCAAATTTTGTTGAAGGGGTTTATCCAGTATATGCTAAAAAAGCCAATGGATGCAAGTTTGTCGATGTAGATGATAATGAATATGTAGATTACTTAATGGGTCTTGGTCCCGTTACTTTAGGATACAATTATGATTCTGTAAATAAAGCAATTATTGAGCAGCTAAATGAGGGCATATTGTTTTCCTTACCTCATCCAAAAGAAGTCGAGTTATCTGAACTTATAATTAAAACAATTCCACATGCCCAAATGGTAAAATTAGAAAAAACAGGGTCAAATGCAGTTACTGGAGCTGTTAGGGCTGCTCGTGCACTTACTAAAAGAGATAAAATTGCATACTGTGGAAGTGGTGGTGTATGGCATGATTGGCAAGCAGCCATGGTAAGTAGGGATGGAGGTGTTCCTTCATTTAACACTGAATTAATAAAAATTTTTGATTATAACGATAATGATGGTTTAGAACAAATTTTTGATGATAATCCAAATGAAATATCTTGCATTGTTTTAGAACCGACAATTTATGAAAAACCTGACAAAAATTTTTTAAAAAAAGTCAGAAAAATATGCGATGAACATGATTCTATTCTCATACTTGATGAAATTGTAACTGGTTTTAGATTTCATTTACAAGGTGCACAAAAATTTTTTGATATAAAAGGTGATTTTGTATGTTTTGGCAAAGGAATTGGAAATGGATTGCCTATTTCTGCAATTACTGGTCCAACTGAGTTTATGAATATTTTTAATGAACTTTGGGTATCTTCTACAAATAACAGAGAAATGCTTTCTATTGCTGGCACAATAGCTACAATTAATGAAATGAAAGAAAAGCAAACAATTGATCACTGTTGGAAACTAGGCGAGATTCTTTTTAATGGCTGGAATAAAATTTGTATAAAATATAATATTGATGCAAAGTTATCTGGTTATCCAGTTAGGATGATGATGAAATGTTTTGATACAAATAAAATGGAATCTAAATCTTTAAAATCATTAATTCTTCAAGAGATGATTAAAAAAGGACATTTTATATCTCCTGGACCTATTTTCCTTTCATATTCCCATACTAAGGAAGACATTGAGAATACATTAAATTCATTTGACGATGTATGTCAATTCATTTCTACTAATGTTTTGAATGATGAATATGAGAAATTTCTTGAGGGCACAATACCAAAAACTATTTGGACTATGAAGATCCCTCCAACAAAAAAACCTATTTAAACTAAATAATTGAAAGAAAACACTAACAAATCCATCTAAAAATATATTACATGTAAAAAATGATTCTGGTGGTGTCACAATCTTCTAAGGATATTAAATCAAATGCTACTTATTCTGAAGTAAGAGCAAATGATCTAGAATGGCCAAAACATCGTTCTCCTGAATATTGGGATTATAGAAAAAAATGGACTGAATATCCCGAAAAAATGATAACATCTGAATTCCCATTATGTTTAGATATAGAAACTACAAATATTTGCAATTTACAATGTACAATGTGTTCTAGAACAATCCAGATTGAAGATGGCACGTATGTTGATATTGGAACCATGCCTATGGATTTATTCAAAAAAATTATTGATGAGGGCTCTAAATATAATCTCCAATCTATTAAGCTAAATTATCTTGGAGAACCGCTTGCAGACAAATATATTGTTGAACGAATCAAGTATGCAAAACAAAAAGGAGTTTTAGATGTTATGTTTAATACTAATGCAAGTCTCTTAGATGAAGAAATTTCACATAAAATTTTAGAAGCTGGTCTAGATAGTATTTTCTTTTCTGTAGATGGAATTTATGCAGAAACATTTAACAAAATTCGTATCGGTACAGATTATGAAACAGTATTAAATAATATAAAAAATTTTATGAAAATAAAAAATAATGGAAACTATCAACACGTACAGACACGTGTTTCAATGACCGTTTTACCCGGCATGGAAAAAGAAATGGAATTATTCGCTAATTTCTGGCTACCTATAGTGGGACAAGTTGGTTATGGAGAATGGGTTGATCATGCAGGTAAGGGAACTAACATAAAAATTTCAAATGCTACAGTTCATACAGATTATCCGTATAATCCTGATTTCGTTTGCTCCCAACCTTTTCAGAGGATGTTTATCATGTGGGATGGAGTATGTACTCCATGTTGTCCAGATGTAGGAAGAAAGTACGTCACAGGTAATGTAAATAATTCATCAGTAAAAGAAATTTGGGATGGCCCATCATATCAAAGAATGCGAGATGCACAAATCTCAGGACGATATTATGAGGTTGATATATGTAGGGAATGTTATGTACCTCAAGCAAAATTTAACGCTACAATGTAACTTAATTCTAATATTGCCATAATATTTGTAATATCGTCTATTTGTAAATTGATTTAATTTTTTGGTTAATTACATTTTACAAATTAACATAATTAAGAATTTTACATTTAATTATTATAATAAATTTCTTTATGATTAAATATGTATGAAATTAATTGATTTTATGAAAACAGCAGCATTCATTCCTGTGAGATTATCTTCTACAAGATTACCTGGAAAAGCATTGATAAACATATGTGGTAAACCTGCCATTCAATATTTAATTGAAAGAGTAAAATCTGTTAAAAATTTAGACGGGATTGTTATCTGTACTACTACTAATCCAAGTGATGATAAAATTATTGAATTTGCTAGGCAAATGAAAGTAAATATTTTTAGAGGGAATGAGGTAGATATACTTGATAGATTCAAAACTGCAGCATTGGAATTCAAAGTTGAAAATATTGTAAATATAGATGGCGACGATATTTTATGTGAACCTGAATTTATTGAACAAACAGCTGTTGAATTAGAAAAAAATAAATTCGATTATATATATTGGAAAAATTTACCATTGGGAACAACACCAATTGGAATAAAAACTTCAGCACTTGTAAAAATATGTAATGAAAAAAATACTGATAATACAGAAACAGGATGGGGCAGATTTTTTACTCAAACAGATTTATTTAATGTGACATTTCTTACTTCAAATAATCCCGAATTATTAAATTCAGATATTCGTTTAACTTTAGATTATCCTGAAGATTTGGCATTATTTGAGCAAATTTTGATGAATTTAAAATGGCCTTTTAATCTAAAAGATGTTGTAAAATTACTAAATGATAGAAAAGACATTAAGGATTTGAACAAGTCTGTTAAAGATGATTATTGGAAATTTTTTGAAAGTAAATCTGCAAAAATAAAGATGAAAAAACATCTTTAACAATCTTTATAATTTTATACATTTGTATATATTTTTAATAAGTTGATGATTTAAATTCGGTAAAAATATAATTAAATAGTTCAAATGAAAGAAATCAAATCTTGGAAAAATCTAGTTAGTAAACATTACAATGAACAAGCAGATCAATATAATATTTCAACTTTAAGTACAATGCCTGATCAAAATATAAGAAAGTTAGAACTAAAAAATATATTAAAATATTTAAATAATTCTGATCGCTGCCTTGAAGTAGGTTGTGGAAATGGTAGTGCTACTTGTTTCATATCTGAAACTAAAACCTTGGATGTACTTGCAGTAGATGCAAATGCAAAGATGATTAAACTTGCAAAAAGTCAAGATATGTCTAAAGTAAAGGGGGCAATTACATTTGTAAAAAAGGACATACTAGATTTAAAATTCAAGCAAGAATTTGATGTTGCGTATACTATACGATGTATTATTAATTTACTTGATCAAAAAACTCAATTACTTGCTATAACCAATTTAGCAAACTCTGTAAAAACAGGTGGTAAACTGATTTTACTAGAGGCGTTTGAGGATGGATTAAAAGAATTGAATCAAGCTAGAAAAGAGGTGGGTTTAGAAAAAATTCCTCCTGCATATCACAATCTACACTTAAAAAAAGATAAAGTTATCAAATATTTGTCTAAATTAGGATTTAAATTGATGAATGAGGATAATTTCCTTAGTAGTTATTACTTTTATACACGCGTAATTTATCCATCACTTGCAAAAGCAAATTCGGTCGAAGTGGTATTTAATTCTAAAATATCTGAATTTTTTAGTACAGCAGTACCATCTGGTAACTTTGCTCCCATCAAAATATTATATTTTCAAAAAGATGATCATAAAGATTAGAAATGTCTAAACCTTGTAATACTAATGTTATAATTTTTTAGATCCGTTTGTCATAATTACTATTATTACTTTTTTCATTCTATATTGATCAATACTGAATTTGTTTCTGAATTAATCTTTTGTCAATAATTATATTTTCTAAAATTTTAACAATTTTTTTTGATGATTTACCATTTCCATATATCTTGTTTCTTTTAAATTTAGTATTTTTTAATCTAAATGCTTTCTGAATGCCGGTAATGATTGAATTAGTCTCATTAGTCACATCAACAACATTGTTTCCACGCTCACGACCTTCTTGTCTGATTCCAACATTCACTACCGGTATGTCAAAATAACTCGCCTCAATAATTCCACTACTAGAATTTCCTACTAAAACTCCTCCATATCTTAATAGGGCTAGATAATCTCTTCTTGGTATACTCTTGTACAGTTTGATAACAGGATGATTTTTTGAATATTTCTGTAAAATTCTGAATATGACTCCTCCTCCTGCATCCGAATTAGGGGCAATTATAATAATTTGTTTTTTAAATCCAATTACTGCATTTAATACATTTGTAATATGTTGTTCAGTTTTTTCCGTTTCAGTAGTTACAGGATGAAAAACAAGTATAATTTCATTACCTAAAAAACTCATCTTGTATTTTTTTTCAAAAGTTTTTTTGTTAGTTATATTTTTATTAATTACTTCATCAATACTAGGTGAACCTGTATGAAAAACAAATCTGGGATTTTCCCCCATTTTCTTTACACGTTCTGTACTCTTTTTAGTACCAGTAAAGTGAATATTTGAAATTTTAGTAATTGCATGTCTATTATACTCGTCAATTCCAGCTTTAGATTTATCACCTCCATGAACATGTGCATTTGGTATATTCATATGAGAAGCAGCTAATGCAGAAGCAAATGCCTCATCTCTGTCACCTAAAATTAAATTTATCTCAGGTTTTAGTTTGTTAAAAATAGATGAAATTTTTATAATTCCCACTCCAAGTGATTTTGCCATGTCATACTGAGAATCTCCACTAGGACTCATATTTACCGTTTTATAGATTTTAAAACCATCTTTTTTAATTTCGTTAATTGTTAAACCGTATTTTTTTAAAAGATGCATTCCAGCTACAACTAGATATAGTTCTAATTTTTTACTTTTTTGAATTTCTGTTAATATGGGTTTTAAAATACCATATTCAGATCTGGTACCCGTTGTAACTACTATTTTTCTTTTCAAACCTCACTCCAAAATATGACCAATATCACTATCAGAAAAAAATTCCTTTGCTTTTATTTGTATTCCCTTGTCAAAACTAATATCTTGAATAATTATTATATTATCGCCAGTTCCTATAGATACACCTGTGTTATTTATTTCAATTATTTGTCCAGGTTTGGAAATTTTTTTTGTAGTCAATAATGCTTTCCAAATCTTTAATTTTCTATTACGAAAATAAGTGAATGCTCCTGGATAGGGATTAGTTGTAGCTCTAATTACTTTGTATATATCATTACTAGAACAAGACCAAGTAATTTTTCCATCATCTGGAGTTCGTTTATTCCAATACTCTACAAATTTACTTACATCTTGTTTTCTTCTATTAATCACTCCATACTCAATAGATTCTAAATTTCTTAGTATCATCTTTTTACCTAGATTTGTTATTTTCGAATAAAGAGACGTCGCATCTTCATCTTCATCTATTGAAAAAATCTCTTGATCAAGAATATCTCCACTATCAGTACCCTCATCTATCCAAAAAAATGTTACAGCACTTTTTTTAAGTTCTTTAAGTATAGTCCACGGTATTGGTGCTCTACCTGGATACTTTGGAAGTTCAGTAGGATGAGATCCAACAACACCTATTGTAGGAATTTTTAAAATATCCTTTTTAATAATTTGAGACCAGCCCATAACTAGAATTATATCTGGATTGACAGTTTTTAATAATTCTATATTTTGATTGTCATTAATCTTTTCTACTTTTACATGTTTAATCCCGTGTTTCTGTGTAATTTTATCAAATGACGCAAAATCACTATAGATATTTTTCTTGGAATCATTATAACTAAAAACAATTGATATTTTCCAATTTTTCTCTAAAATTGCAGAAAGAATTTCATGACCAAATGCTACACCACTAATAAATACAATTTTCATCTATGTTTTCATACTTGTTAGGCAATCTTATTAATACATAGATAAAATTTATTTAATAATTGACTTTTGTTGTGGCAGAAATTGGAGTAAATTGGGATGGAAATCTAGAACTTGTAAAAGAGATGATGCAACACGCTAAAAATTTTGGTTGTAACGCTGTAAAATTTCAGGCATTTGAAGAAGATATGGTAAAAGATCATCCAGAAAAAGTCAGGCTAATGAATACAACCATAACAAAACATAATGTGGAAATCATCAATG
>Ga0233434_1003436_pt1 | contig 12916 bp, 14 predicted proteins | sample SI_122_August201_4_FD_182738 | JGI IMG/M metagenome (GOLD analysis project Ga0233434, IMG submission 182738) | Seawater microbial communities from Saanich Inlet, British Columbia, Canada - SI_122_August2016_120_MG | ecosystem: Environmental > Aquatic > Marine > Inlet | place: Canada: British... | reverse complement strand
ATTCAATATCGTGCCAAAAATTCTTACTCATTTTACAGCTCTGAGTTTTTTTGTAGAGTATATGAATTAAACAAAAAATTTTGGCTAGATTATGCTAGCACATTTTGATTCGGAATAACCTTGAAAATCTTTACAACGTATTGACCTTCAAAGATATCAATTACCTCGCCAGTATTATTGTCCATACTTCTTACTCTGAATTTGTATTCGTATGACCCATCTCCTTTCACATCTACTTGTGCAACATGAACTGGATCTTCTCCTTTGTAAAATTGAATTATTACTGGATATCTTTCAACATAGTCTGATGGTGCTCCAACTACTGCTCCCCATGGAAGTGTATTGTCTTGAGGGATAGTCATAGTAGTAATTGTCTCTTCTAAACTGATTTCTTCATTAATTGGTGAAACAATTACTGAATTTTGACTAGTCTCAGCTGAAACATCTCCTGGAATCATTATTATGCTAAAAATGGTCATAACTGATGCCATCAGAACTAGATTTAATTTTCTATTCATTTTAGATTATTTTCTTTGAAGTTACTTAAAACATTTATTACAAATTTGTACTATGGTAACTCTTCTTCCAAATCCGAACATACTGCATGGACCCACTGATCTTTAGAATTTTTTAGAATTGTTTTCCCAGTTTTGATTGCCCCATCACATTCTACACACGTTCCATTAAATCTGGCTTTCATATATTCACTCTAATTCCTTCTAATTTTAAGTAGAGGGTAATGGACCGGATGGGATTTGAACCCACGACCTTTGCGGGAATTACTTCCTTACGCAGTGTGAGTGCGTCATCCAAACCAAACTAGACGACCAGTCCAACAAATTTACACTAGTACAAGCTTTTCAGTCTTTAGATTTCCCGATATTTTGTAATTACCTTGACCTTTAGTACTGTTTTTCAAGAAATTATAACATGTCTTTACAAGAATTTGATTCTTTAATTGATAGAATGAAGTTAGCATATGAATATGCTGAAAATCTAGGGCAATACGCCGATGCTGCTAAAATATTATTTCAAATGAATGAAGAATTGCCTGATGACTTACAACTATCTTTGGAAGAATTAGATAATGCAGAAGCTGCAAAATCCTTCACTCTAAAATACAATAATGAATTAAAATCTGCAATTGTGAGTCATAGACAAAGATTGATGAATTACTAGTTCTATTTCTTTACGCCGAGATTTCTGTTCTTTAATCTCAAGTATGGATTTCTGCATTTTCTGCATCTTGTTGCACCTACATCATTTCTACATCCACATTTGAAGCAAATTCTCATTACAAGACGTGCTTGTTGTGCAATTCGTTTCTTTTCTGGATCTGTTATAGGCATGATTTTTCTCCTTTATTCCTCTCTTTTATTCTAATCGGATTTTTCCATCTTTCCTGCTAGTAATACTGGTACTTCTGCAGGTCTCTTTGCAACAGGAATGTTTGCCTTGTTAAACATGGATACCTTGGATTCCGCAGAACCATAAGTTCCCATAACTATAGCTCCTGCATGTCCCATTCTCTTTTCTTTAGGAGCTGCTCTTCCTGCAATGTATGCTACAGTTGGTTTGTTAAATCCTGAATCGATAATTTTCTGAGCTAAAATTTCTTCAGAATCTCCGCCGATTTCACCTACTACTACTAATCCTTCCAAATCTGGAATGTCTTTTACCATCTCAAATGCATCAATGAGTCTTGTTCCATTAACTGGGTCTCCTCCAATCCCAATTGTAATTGATTGTCCAAATCCTGAATTAGTTAGAGCATCACAAATCTCATAAAGTAAAGTTCCACTTTTTGATAATACTGCAATCTTTCCAATTTTGAAAGGCATTGGTGGCATGATTCCAATTTTAATTAATTCTGGAATCATAATTCCTGGAGTATTTGGACCAATTACTACTGCGCCTTTCTCTTTAGCAAGTGTTAATGTCTCCATGGTATCTCTAATTGGGACGTGCTCTGGAATTGCAACTAGTAGTTTGATTCCTGCATTTAGTGCATCTTTTGCAGCAGACAAAAAGAATTTTGCTGGAACAAAGATAATTGAAATTTTTGCATTTGTTGCATCAACTGCTTCTTGCATAGTGTTGTAAATTGGGACACTATCATTCCATGTTTGGCCTCCTTTACCAGGAGTTACCCCTGCAACAACATTGGTTCCATACTCTACCATCTTATTTGCATGAATTGAGCCATATGACCCTGTAATTCCTTGGACGATTACTCCTTTTTTCCCATAATCCGAATCCTCTGGTTTACCTTTGAGTAATTGGAAAATATCTGTCAATTTTTTACTCCCATTACTGCTGCGTTGATTGCTTCTTCTACTGTGGTGAAAATTTTGGTTCTAGATCCTTGTAGCATTTCAGTTGCTTTTTCTGATTCTGTACCTTTCAGTCTTGAAAATACTGGCAAGTCAATTAGGTTATCTTCATATGCTTTTAGAAATGCTTCAGCTACTACTGTGGTTTTTACAATTCCTCCATAGAGATTTACTAAAATCCCTTTTACTCTATCTAATTTACTAATCAAAGTTAATGCTTCATACACTGATTCTGTAGTTGCACCGCCACCAACATCAAGAAAACATGCAGGCTTTCCACCATTATCTGATAACATATCTAGTGTAGACATTACAAGTCCTGCACCATTCCCAACAACTGCGATATCGCCATCTAATTCTACTAGGGAGAACCCACTTTTTTCAGCTTGTTCTTCAATCTCTGTCTTTTCTTGGTATTTTTCTAATTCTGGATGTCTAAAATTACTATTATCATCTGTTACAAATTTACCATCTAGTGCCATAATTGAATCATCTTGCATTATTGCAAGTGGATTAATCTCTACAAGTTCTGCTTCTTTTTCAATTGTGAGTTTTGATAATTTTTTCAAAGTATCTACAAATTGCTCTGCTGTATTTCCCTCTAATCCCATTTCTTTTGCAACTTCTTTTGCAAGTTCATCTGAAACTTCTCCTAATCCGACTTCTTTGATAATTTGATTTTTGACTGATTCAATTTCAACTCCGCCTTCAGCTGATGCAATTATTGTGTAGCATCTTTTTGAACGATTCAAAAACAATGACAGATACAATTCTTTTTTGATGTCTGCCATCTTTTCTAGAAGAATTGCCCTTGCTTTTTCACCTTTTATTGTCAAATCCATAACTTGAGGGTATTTCAGCTCAAATTCATCATCATTTTGGCATTTTTGAATACCTCCTGCCTTTCCTCTGCCTCCAACTGGTACCTGAATTTTAATTACAAATGGATATCCTATCTCTTTTGCATGTTTTCGTCCTTCTTCAATATCTGTAGATGCTATACTGTCAAGTAGATTAATTCCATATTCTCGAAATAATTCCTTTGCTTGAAACTCTAATAGTTGCATGCAGAAATCTTGAATTTTACGGTCTTTATTAACTATGATATTATTTTAGCTGCTCTTCTAGAAATTCAATCATTTCTAAAAAGCGATCTTTACTTTTTCTCAATAATTCTTGAGGATACTCTTCAATTGTAAATACAAATTGTTGGTGAAAACTTGGAACCAAAATTCCTCCTGATGTAACCATTTGTTCAATCACATATCCTTTGGTAAGAGTACATACAATTTCTTCATACGATTCTTCTTCTTCTTCTAGGGTTTGTCTGAAAAGAACAATGGGTCTATTTGTTTTTGTAACAATGTCTGAGCCTTTTTTTAACAGATCTGATAATTGTTGAATTTGCCATGCATCCAGGCTAATCTGTTTTACCATGTAATTATTACGTGATTTTTCTATTTAACCGTGATAAAACAACGTATTTTCACTATTTGTCATCAATAAAGTAACCGTGGAATGAATCTAAAAGAAAGAAAATAATTTTGGGTTTTATCCCATATCTAAAGCTCTAGAGTGTTTTCTAGTATGTGGTCTTTCACCTGCATACTTTCTTCGCATGTGTCCTGATGGTCGTCCATAGATTAACTCTAAGAACCAAGACTCATGTTCTATCTCTTCGGCAAGAATATCTTTTGCAATATCATATGTTGCAGGATCTTTTCCTAGTGTCATTTTGCAAATTTTATCCCAATTTACAATTGCACCTTGTTCTGCTTTGAGACATTTTTCTAGAATTGCTTTATGATCTGTTGGATTTGCTGGAAGTTGTAGAAATTCACAACCAGAAATTTTGATAAATTCTGTTGCATCATTTGGGAGGGCTCCGCCTAATTGGTAGATTCTCTCAAGGCATGATTCAAAGTGACTAAGATCTTCTAACCTTGCATCTTCGATAATTCCTTTCAGTCCTTCTCCTTCCAAGCCTGTACAATGTGCTCTGAGATTGGTAAAGTAGTAGTATGCAGTAAATTCAACGGCTGCATTTTTGATTAACTCTTTTAACAACTCATCTACATCCAGGCCATTTTGTTTTAGAACGTTAATTCCAACAACATTTGGTTTGTTTGATTCGGACATTTACTTTTGCCAGTTATGATGGGAATAAAAATATTTCATTAAAATTTTAGAAAATAAATTTCCAGAGGAGACTAGGGAAAATATCGGTTGGGGACCTAATATTGATACCCCTCTGGAACTAATAGTTCTGTTTTGTATTTTGAATAAATAAAAAGTTGGATTGCAGTGCACTTATTCTAAATGTTTGAAATAACTATTCTACTGATATTCTAATTTTTTGTCCGTCAATATCATCCTCTTTGTATTCTTTACAAGATTCTGCAAAATTCACTTGTTTTACTCTAACTAAGAATGCCAAATCTTCTGCCTTTTCTTTTATCATCTCAAATGATTCTTCATCTAAATCCAGAATTGATGCAACTTCTAAAACATCTGTTGGGTTGTATCCTCTTTCTTTTCTTAAAGTTTGAAGTCTTCTTGCAATATCTTTTACCAATCCCTTTGCCATCATCTCTTTGTTTCGTGCAGTTGAAATGAATACTACGTAATTATCTCTTTTTGATACTGCAAAATTTTCACTTGCATCAAAATCTACAATAAAGTCTTCATTGTCTAATGATATTACTTCTCCATCAATATCAAAATTATATTTCTGTTCTTTTTGTAATGATGATATTATTTCTTCAGGATCTGTTTCATTAAATGTTGTAACTAGTTTTCCCATGTGTTGTCTTGCTTTGGGTCCGATTCTTTTTCTTTCTAGTTCAACAACTGGCTTTACTGGTAATCCTAATTTTTTTAATTCTAAAATTTGCTCTAAGCCTGATTCTTTTTCTGTCTCAGTAATGCTGAATTTTTCTACGTTTAATTGAGACTGGAGTAGCTCTGATAATGATTCTAGTTTATCTTTCTGGCCTTTCTTTACACAAATTTGTGCCTCGTTTAGTGGCCATCTTCTCTTCAACTTTCCTTTCATCCTTGCAGCTGAAGATATTGATACAACGTCTTTCATTATATCAAATGATTCTTCAATCTCTTCGTTGACAAGTGATTCTTGGGATTGAGGCCATTTATCCAGAAGAATACTTTGTTTTCCATCAAATACTGCTTGATAGAGATGCTCACTGGTAAATGGACAAAATGGATGAATCAAAATATCTAATGTTTTGAGTACTTCTTCTAGTACTGCATATATTGACAGTCTTCTGTTTCTCTTCTCTTCGGCCTCATCCCATAATTCCCCTCTAGTAATCGGGATGTATATCTGACTTAGATTGTTAATAATGAAATCATCAATTGCTTTTGCACCTTCATGGAATTTACATGATTGATTTTTTTCTGTAATTTTAAGAATTAATTTTTGGAGTTTTGATAGCAACCAAATATCTGGTGATGTCAACAAATCGTTTTGTTTTGCCCATTCTATTGTGTTTGATTTATCAAAATTATCATATTCACTATTTTGTTTAAAGTATAGATGTAGATTGAATAGTGTGTTAATCACTTGATATGGCCTTGACATTAACTCCTCAGTGCTAAAACTTAATGGCTCAATTGGGCTTGCCTTCCACATAAAATAAAACCTGATCAAATCTGCAGGATATTTTTGTAATAGTTCTGCACCTTCCAAAACATTTCCTTTACTTTTACTCATTTTTCCTCCGTTTTCATCAAGTACGTGTCCTTGAAACAAAAATGATTTGTAAGGTGGAGTGGCTTTATTGTTTAAGATCACATTTTCAATAAGTAACGTGTATGCCCATCCTCTAGTTTGATCAATTCCTTCAGTGAAAAATGGGGCTGGTATCTCTTTTGTGTATTCTTCATCAGTTAATGATGAATATGGTGCAGAACCACTATTGTGCCAAGTATCCAAGACATATTCTTCTCTCTTTGTTTTAGTGCTGTTGCATTTTTTACACTTGATAGTAACATTGTCAATCCATGGCCTGTGTAATTCAAAGTCTGGACCATCTGGTAGACTATCTGCAGATTCTACAATCTCTTTTCTTGTGAAAAACCAATTCTTCTCACCACAGTCCTCACAACCCCAAACAGGTAATGGACAACCCCAAATCCTTTCTCTTGAAATACACCAGGGATGTCTTTCTTTTATTATTCCAAGAAATCTGTTTTTTGGTTGTTCAAAAAAGTATTCTACGCTTTCTGCAGCATCAATTGCCTTGTTGTCTAGTCTATCAAGTTTGTAAAACCAACCTCTTCTTGCAAGCCATACAATTGGATGATGTGATCTCCAACAAAGAGGATACTTGTGTTTAATTTTTCCAATCTTTACTAGGGCATTGCATTCTTTTAGATCATCAACAATTGGTCTGTCTGCATCTCTGACAAACATTCCTTGATATTTTCCTGCCTGAGAAGTGAATTTCACCTCATCATCAATGGGGCTAAAAATTTTGACTTTTCTCTTATTTGCAATTTTGATATCTTCTTCTCCATTTGCAGGTGACAAGTGAACAAGCCCACTACCAGTACTTGCATCAACAAATGATTCGGAAACTGCAACATGGTAATTATCTAATTTTGAGCATTCATTTAATTCTGGAATTAAATCTAACAATGGGTGAATGTATTTTTTTCCTTCAAATTCTGAACCTTTTGCAGTTTTTACAATATCGTACTCTTCAATTTTTACCTCTGTCATGAATTCTTCTAATCTTGTTTTACCGACAACCCATGTTTCATTTTCCACTTTAACATAAACATAATCTTCTTCTGGATGTAATCCTACCATTGCATCTGTAACTAGAGTGAATGGCATAGTGGTCCATACTATCAAAAATGCTTCTTCATCCACTAGTTTAACTTTGTAATATAACGAAGGATCTTTTACTTCTTCATATCCTTGATTAACTTCAGAATGACTTAGTGATGTCTGACAGCTTGGACAATATGCAATTACTGTAAAGTCTTCTTCTAAAATTCCATTCTCGTATGCTTTTTTGAGCACTTGCCACTCTCTTTCAATAAATTCATCTCTAAAAGTCCAATATGCTTTATCATGATTAAATGACATTCCAAGTAAACCATCAACTTCCACCCATGTCTTGTTGTATTTTTCTACAACTTTTTTACATTCAGCTACAATTCTTTCTACTCCAAATTGTTTTATTGCTTCAGTCTTTCCACCCGTTACTCCTAACTCTTTTTCAACTTGTAATTCAACTGGAAGTCCTTGTGTATCCCATCCTCCATTAAATTCAATTTTTTTCCCTTGTAAAGTGTTAAACCTATACCACAAATCTTTGATGACTCTTCCTCTTAGATGTCCTGCATGTGGGATTCCATTCATGGTTGGAGGGCCTTCAATGAATCTGATTTTTTCAGGCTTGTCTGATGCAAAAATCTGTTTTTCTAAATCTATTGATTTGATGTACTCTTTTACTTGAGATTCTATTGCTTTTGCATCAAACTTTGTAGAAAGTTCCATCTGGACTTTGATATGCAAGTGGCATTATAAAGCTAAATTGAATTTTTGAGACTTGGATTATATAATTGGGCAACAAATAATTTTTGTTGGTAAACATTCTGGTAGTCGGTTCTGGTGGTCGAGAACATGCATTATCATGGAAACTATCTCAAAGCAGTAAAGTTGAAACGGTTTTTACTGCTCCTGGAAACGGTGGCACTGAAAATAATATTCCAATAAGTGTAGATGATTTGGATGGATTGGCTGATTTTGCTCAAAAAAATAATTGTTTTACTGTAGTTGGACCTGAGGATCCTTTGGCTGCTGGAATTGTTGATAAATTTAATCAAAAGAACCTCAAAGTTTTTGGTCCTTCAAAATCAGCTGCTCAGCTTGAATCAAGTAAGATTTGGGCAAAAAATTTCATGAAACGAAATGACATTCCCACTGCTAGATTTGAAATATTTGATGATGCTCAAAAAGCTCAAGATTATGTAAAATCTCTTGATTACAATGTTGTAGTAAAGGCTGATGGTCTTGCTGCAGGTAAGGGTGTCATTGTTTGTAATAGTACTGATGAGGCACTATCTGCAATTCAAACAATCTTGGTTAAAAAAACATTTGGTGATGCTGGAAATCGTATTATTGTTGAGGAAAGAATTGATGGAATTGAGGCTTCATTTATTGCACTCTCTGATGGCGAGGTTGCAATTCCTATGGCATCAAGCCAAGATCATAAAAGAATCTTTGATGATGATAAGGGTCCTAACACTGGTGGTATGGGTGCCTATTCTCCAACTCCTATTGTTGATGAGGCACTTGCAAAAAAAATCCAAGAAAAAGTTATTGATAAAACAATCCAATCTATGAAAAATGAGGGAATAATATTCAAGGGATTTTTGTATGCTGGAATTATGCTTAGAGATAACGAACCATATGTTTTAGAATACAATGTTCGTATGGGTGATCCTGAGTGTCAACCAATTACCATGAGAATGGATTTTGATTTGTATGATTATTTTGTAGCAAGTGCTGACGGTACATTGTCTTCAATGCCTCCAATCTCTTGGGATGATAAATTTGCGGTATGTATTGTTTTGGCATCAAAGGGATATCCTGAATCATATCTTAAAGATGAAGAAATTTCTGGATTTGATTCAATACCACGTGATGCATATGTTTTCCATGCTGGCACAAAAAAATTAGATGAAAAAATCTTTTCAAATGGTGGACGTGTTTTAGGAGTTACAGCATTAGGTGATTCTTTAGAATCTGCAATTTCAAATGCTTATGATGCAGCAGATAAAATTTCCTGGTCTAGTAAATATTCTAGATCTGATATTGGAAAAAAAGGCCTGGACTATCTCTGATTTTTTTGCATTCTGTCTTCAGTAACTATCCAATCCATCAAAACATCATGTTCTGATTTTGGAATATTTTTTACAATCTGTTTTTCTAATGTGAGGGAAATTGTAACTGTTTTGTGTTCTGCTAGAAATCTGTCGTAGAACCCATGTCCATACCCTAACCTGACTCCTGTTTGTGAAATCCCTACAGTGGGTACTAGGATCACATCTAGATCATTGTCTGTTGGACACTCTTCTTTGGGCTCCATGATATCAAAACTGCCTGTCTCTAGGTTTGAAAAATCCTTAATTTTTCTAAATTCTATGTCCTTACCAATTATTTTGGGCAAGAACACCTCTTTTTGATTACTTAGTAATTCTTGAATTATGTCTTGAGTGAAAATTTCACTTCCTATTTGATAGTATACTCCTATTTTTTGAGCATTTTTAAATGCAAAAATTCTCCCTAGCTTTTTCTGTATTTTTTCACTAGCAATTTTCAACAAATCATGTGACGTGTTGTCTCTTCTTTCTAACAGAAGATTTCTAAGTGATTTTTTATTTGCACTATCTTCCAATTTGACTACTCAGAGATGCTGCAGTAATTGTATTTTTTAATAACATAGCAACAGTCATTGGACCTACTCCTCCAGGAACTGGTGTTGCAAAAGATGCCTTTTGTATAATGTCTTCATAGTCTGCATCTCCCACTAGTTTATCTTGAAATCTCGATATTGCAACATCAATTATGATTGCATCTTCTTTGATCATATCTGATGTTAAAGTAAACTTGTTTCTATCACCTACTGCTGTAATTATAATATCTGCAGCTTGACATAATTCTGTCAAGTTTTTGGTTCTGGAATGACATGTAATTACTGTTGCATTTTTTTCTAAGAGTAAATGGTATAATGGTTTTCCAACTAGATTACTTCTATTAATTAATACAATGTTTTTTCCTTCCAAATCAATTTTATGATATTCAAACATCTCCATTACTCCTGACGGTGTACATGCAACAAGAGCTGCTTTTTTCATTGCTAATAATCCTACATTATGTGGTGTTAACCCATCTACATCCTTTAGTGGTGATATTCTTGATGTGGTGGTAAATTCATCTAATTGTTCAGGTAATGGAAGCTGAACTAAAATTCCATGTACTGAACTATCTCTATTCAAATTCTCAACAATTTCATTGAGCTGCATTTGTGTAGTATTTGCATCTAGTTTATGATCTTTAGTAATAATTCCAATTTCTTCACAAGCCTTGTGCTTGTTTTTAACATATGTTGCAGATGCAGGATTTTCACCTACTAGAACTGTTGCTAGGCATGGATTGATTCCTTGAGATTTTAATTCCTCGACTGCCTTTTTGACTCTGTCTTTGACTGATTGAGCAATGACTTTACCATCAATTTTGATACCTGCCATGATGTAATTTTGATTTGTAGATATTTAATTCTTGGAATTCTTTGGTGAATATCTTAGTAAAGAAATTAAATGGTTATTTTTCTAGTCATGATATGTTTGTAATGATGGCAGACGTTCAACTCAAAGAAGGTGCTGAAGAAGATTTCAAAAGTTGGTTTTCAGAATCAAACAAGGTACTATCTGTATTTCCTGGATTTGTATCTAGACGATTTCTAAAATCTGGTGATGGAAGCTATAGAATTATTGTAGAGCATGAAAGTAAAGACACTTTTATCAAAATGCACAATAGTCCTGAACACGATAAACTTCATCCACAAGGACATTCTTACATGAGTCAACCACCTGCAAGAAAAACCTATACTGTAGCTGCTGAATAAATTGAAATTAGATTTTGATTTATCCACATATCTAGATAAGATCAAAAAAAGCAGTTCTTATTTTCATACTTTTATTAATCGTGATACCCTTGCTGTAGGTCTTTTGTTTCTAAAACCTGGTGAGGAGGATACTCAAGTTCCACATGCAAGTGATGAAGTGTATTATGTTATTGAGGGCGATGGTTTTTTAAAAATCAAAAATAAGGATTATCCTATAGCAAAAGACAAGTTATTTTTTGTAGCAAAAGATGTGGCGCATTATTTTCATGGAAATACAACTGAACTCAAAGTTTTGTATTTTTTTGGTGGACCTGATATTTAGCTGATAACTGTTCTTCTTTTGATGACTTTGATCTTTTTTCTTGCAAATAGATTGACTGCTTCAGGATAAATTCTATGCTCTTCTTTTAGGATTCTTTTTGATAGTGATGATTCTGTATCATTTTCTTTAACTTTGACTACTGCTTGAATGATAACTGGACCCGTATCCATTCCTGTATCTACGAAATGCACTGTACATCCTGAATATTTTGCACCATACTCTAATGCCTGTTTTTGTGAATCTAATCCTGGAAATGCTGGTAATAATGCTGGGTGAATGTTGATAATTCTATTTTTGTATTTTTTTACAAATTCTGGACTGATAATTCTCATAAACCCTGCAAGACATACAAGACCATTTCTTGGAGTAACTCCGTGTTTTGTTAGGGACTCAATTACTTTTTTGTCATATTGCCATCTACTCCCTTTGAATCCTTTGCTTTCGATGACTATGGTGTTAATCCCTAGTTTTTGTGCAATTTTTAGTCCCTTTGCATCTGCTTTGTTTGAAATTATTATGGCTGGATTTATTGGAATCTTTTTTCTCTTTATTTCTTTTAGAATAGACTCCATATTGCTTCCACGACCTGAGATTAAAATTCCTAGATTTAACAACTATCCTCAAATTATTAAAACCTGCAATTAACCCTAACTCTCTGTATGTGTGAAATTACCAAATTTTTATAGTTGAGCTATATTTTTTTTGACACCTGCGAATTTGTATGCCTAATGTCAAAATATGATAATATAGATTCTAGCCTCACCCGTGTTCTAGTCAAACTTTGAGGCTAGGGGTCTTTTTCATTTTTAATATTCTTTCCTTATATTTTAATAAGATACGCCACTTCAAACTCATGACTAGAACATGGGAAATATGGTTAATGGTAATTGTAAAATAAATGGGGTAATGTCTATTTGAAAAAACTTAGTACATTATTTTTAATTTCAATTTTTTCTTTGAGTATCTTCATTGCATCTCCAATGCAAGTTGCTTTTGCAACTGTCGACACTGCCCCTGATATTATTTCTGCTACTCCTGTAGCCGGTGGGGATGTTGATCTTGTGTGGACTGAAATATCTCTAAGTGGGGGTGAGACTTTTACAAATTACAAATTATATCGTCACACATCTGGTACTTTTACTCCTCCTGGAACTGGAACGGAGATTACTGAATGTACTGGTATGACTACCGTTACCACTACCATTTGTACAGACACTTTTCTTACTACTACTACTATGTCTGATGCAACTGAATATTTTTACGAGATAGTTTATACCACTAGTTTACAAACTGACACCGCTACAGGTGTTGAAGTTTCTGCAACTACTGATGCAACAGCTCCAACTGCAATCACTGACACGAATTTAGTATCTGACTCAACTGATACCTCAAGAGCCGATGAAGGTGCTGTCCTTACTTTGACATTTACAACCAATGAAGCAGCTGCAACTCCAACTGTTACTATTGCAGGAGAAACAGCTTCAGTATCTGGTGGTCCAACATCCTGGAGTGCAACATACACTACAGCAGAAGCTCACTCTGGTGTAACTGATGCTGGCAATGCAGCAATATCCATAACATATGAAGACCTTGCAGGA
>Ga0233434_1003434_pt1 | contig 12919 bp, 9 predicted proteins | sample SI_122_August201_4_FD_182738 | JGI IMG/M metagenome (GOLD analysis project Ga0233434, IMG submission 182738) | Seawater microbial communities from Saanich Inlet, British Columbia, Canada - SI_122_August2016_120_MG | ecosystem: Environmental > Aquatic > Marine > Inlet | place: Canada: British... | reverse complement strand
TTGGATTGTATTCAATCGGCGATGGAATGTCTAATGAAATTGATAGCCCCCCATCAATTATAGAAATATATCCAATAACAAATACAACCGATTCATTTAACATTTCTTGGTCAAGTTCTCCCGATATAGACTTTTTTTCCTATAAACTATATGAATCAAATAATGAAAATATGTCTAATAGTTCTTTAGTTTATACTTCTGTAGAACAGTCAGACACTTCAACTGTTATTAGTAGTATTTCTGATAATGAAATCAGATATTACCAAATAATTGTAATAGATAAATGGGGGCTCCAAACGGGAAGTAATATTAGAGTAGGTAGTTCATACACAATGTTTATGAACATTTTCGGTGGGAATGATTTTGATAATGGCAATTTAGTGAGACAAACAAATGATGGTGGTTATATCATTGTTGGTGAATCACGGTCAACTGATTTTGGTGAAACAGGCGTTTGTTTATTAAAAATTGACTCAATAGGTGAACAGGAATGGTTTCAGACCTATGGTTTTGAATGGGGTGGCAATACTAATAGTGGAACTGGAAATTCATTGTCCTTAAATAACGACGGGGGGTTTATTATAGTTGGAAAGACAGCTACGGGAACGGGATTATACGGTAGTAGTCTTATTTTACTGAAAATAAATTCAGAAGGGACTGAAGATTGGCGTAAAATAATAGACCCCAATGACAATGGTAGTTCGTCAAGTCAGGGTAGTGTAGGATACTCTATTAAAAATTCTGATGATGGTGGTTATGTTATTGCAGGGAAGTATTATCACTATAATTGGGGTGATAAGGCTTGGTTATTGAAAGTGAATATAAACGGGAATGTAGAGTGGGAAAATACCTTTGATGTCCAAGGGACAGATAATTGGGCTGATAATAACATTTTATATGATGTAGTAAATGCCCACGACGGTGGATATATTGCAGTTGGTCAGATTGATAGGGACAATGAACAAGAAAAGGTGTGGCTTGTAAAAGTAGATGAGAATGGGGCTGAAGTATGGAATAAAGATTTAGATGAATATCACAACAATGCTGGTTATTCATTAAGCGTAACATTTGATGGTGGTTATGTTATTGGGGCTGTTCTCGGGTATCAATCAGGAATCATCAAGGTGGATGATAACGGTGATGAAACATTTTCTTCACAGTTTAATACTGGGGAACAAGTTGAAAAAGTTTGTTCTATCGAAGAAACATTTGATAATGGTTTTATTCTTTTTAGTGAAAATACTAACCAAAGGCAACTCAACTTGATTAAAACAAATACTTCTGGTCAAATGGTGTGGTTAAGACAATTCGGTAATGATGAAGTGTTAACTGAAATAGGCGGTAGTGCCTCACAAACTTCTGATGGTGGTTTTATTATAACGGGTGGAACTACAAGATATAATAGCGAAGATTACGACATTTTGATAATTAAAACAGATCCACAAGGGAATACCGTTCCTTATGGTGAATGATAATTTTGTTAATAAATGGTGGGTTCTAACCCCCACTCCACCGGACGGCTAAACTTGGCAGCGAAAATGACGATTTTTGGTAAAATAAAGTTTTGTGTTTTTACAAATGCACCGTGCTTGGATTCGCCGTCCTCCGGTGAGTTCATTCGTTAGAGAGTAATATAGGTGATGTTATGAAGGTTATTGAAGGACTAAACGATTTTGGTCAGAAAGTTGACAAAATTTACAATGAGAAGAATCAACTAATAGAAGAACAGACTTTTGGTAAAATGTTGGGTTTGTTTAAAACAAAAAGTCCAATCGACACTATGAAATATGAATATGACTATAACGGATTCTGCGTTAAAACAATTTATGCTTCAAGAAAAGAAACATATTGGACTAAAAAACACTTTTATGACTCTAATGGTTTGAAAATAAAAGATATTCAAATTGATGATGGTGGCGAAGGATATGTCAATTTTGAATACGATGAAAATGGATATTGTATAGCCGAAGAAGGAGTGTTATCTGGTGGTCATAAATACAGAAATACATGGAAAGTTAATTCAAATGGAAACAAAATCCCAATGTCCGATTGTCATTATGATTATTAATTTATTAGAAAAAATTAATCTCATTGTAGATAAATAAAATTCTATGGCTGACTTATTACAATTTTTAAACAAATCATTTAATTTTTCATTAACACAATCTCAAGTCGAAGCCGCAAATAGTCTTGACAGTTTTTTTAGTGGAAATAAAAATTGCTTCATTTTAAAGGGTTATGCAGGGACAGGCAAGACCACTTTACTGTATGGAATTAGTCGGTATCTTGCTTCAAAACATCGAAGATTTAAACTTATGGCGCCAACGGGTAGAGCCGCAAAAGTAATTGCCGACAAAACAAAATATGATGCTTTTACAATTCATAAATCTGTTTATTCAATGGATGATTTAAAGGAATACAAAGAAACAAAAGAAGATGGTAGCGAGACATTCAAATATTTTTTTGGATTACAAAATAATGATGATACAACTGATACGGTTTACATTGTTGATGAATCATCTATGGTATCAGACCAATATTCTGAAGGTGAATTTTTTCGATTCGGTAGTGGTTTTTTACTAAATGACCTTTTAAAACATATCGATTTCACAACACCAAATATTACGCGACAAATTCTATTTATAGGGGATTCTGCCCAATTACCACCTGTAAATATGAATTTTTCACCAGCACTTGATAAAAAATATCTTTCAGAATTGCCTTATAATTTATCAATCGATGAAATTGAATTGACAGATGTTGCGAGACAAAAACAGAATAGTGGTATTTTAATAAACGCTACATCGATTAGAGAACAAATTGCTGAAAAAAGATTTAATAAAATTAGAATCGAAACCGAATTTGAAGATATAAACCCAATACAACATGTTGAAATTGTAAATAATTATTTGAATTGTAAAACAATTCAAAATGATAATGATATGGTGATAATTGCCTATTCAAATAAAAGCGTTCAACATTATAATGATTTAATAAGAGAGCGTCTTTTCCCCAAAAAGAAAACCATACAGCCAAAGGATAGATTTTTAGTCGTAAGGAATAACTATAATTATGGCGTTTTAAACGGCGAGTTTGGGACTATAAATAAAGTTTACACAGCAACTGAAACTGAATATGTTGGATTAAGAAAAAAAACTGGAAACATTCAAGTTGAATTAAAATTCCGAGATGTATGCGTTGAAGTATTAGACATTAAAGGAAAGGCAATCGAATTCGATTGTAAAATTATCGAGAACCAATTGGATTCTAAAGAGCCTCAACTGACAAGCGATGAACAACGAGCGTTATATGTTTTATTTAAAAAGAATAATCCTGAATTGAAAGCGGGGACTCCTGAATTTAAAGAAGCCATAAAAACCGACAAATATTTCAATGCATTACAGGTGAAGTATGGATATGCTGTGACATGTCATAAAGCACAAGGTGGAGAATGGGATAATTGCATAATTGATTTTTTTACATCACAACCGCCATTTAATGAACCATATTTCCGGTGGTGCTACACAGCACTGACACGATGTAAAGAAAATCTTTATTCTTTAAATGCCCCTCAATTAAGTCCAGCAGATGGTCTAGAAATAACAGAAAGCAATCCATCAAGTAAAAAGGATATTCAATCAATTCTTGTTTCAGAAAATAATTTGGTAGGTATTCCTGAAAACCTATCTTTTGAAAATGAATTTCAATTAGGATTCTGTAGAAAAGTTTTATCATTAATTGAATCTAACACTCAAATTTCTGATATAAAGCATAATCAGTTTTCAGAAAGATATTATTTTGTAACAGAACCAGAAAGCACGGTAATCGACTTCTCATATAATAAAAATGGAAAAATCACTTCCATCAGAGCAATAAAAGTAGAAAAGGAAAATAAAGAACTAATTGAAAAATTGAATCCAATTGTAGGTCAAATATTCCTTATAGAAACAAATGATTCTAATAGTGTTGAAATATCCTTTGAAGATAAACAAACACATCTGAAAGAATTTTTTGTTGAAATTGAAAAAAAACTGAATGACTCTAATATAAGAATATCAAAAATTGAACATAATCAGTATCATGAAAAATATCATTTTACTCGAAATGATGAATTCGCAATATTCCTTTTTTATTACGATGGTAAAAAAAGGTTTAAAAAAGTTGTTCCCGAAGAAAATACAAGCAATTCAACAAATTTGATAAATACAATAACTGACCTCTTATGATTGATATTACAGATAAAAGAGAAAAAGCAATGTCTCTCAAAAAACAAGGAAAGTATGAAGAAGCTATACTGTTATTTAAAGAATTGTTTGAAGAAACAAATGACAAATGGGACGGCTGGAATCTTGCGTATTGTTATAATAAATGTAAAAATTATTCTGATGCATTAGAAGTTTCAAAAAAAGTCTATGCGTTAGATAATGAATTTGATTATATCAAAAGTCAATTCGCTTGGTCTGCTTATATGCTAAATATTAAAGATTTTGCAAATGATGATAATTATGAGACTTTAAAATCTTATGGTAATGGTATTCTAAAATTAACAGAAACAAACCATGAAGATGTTTTTCGTCAACTTACAGTTTTAAAATTGATGGAATTTTGTGAAAAAAAAGGACTGTGGGAAGCCGTTGTTGTGTGGTCTGAAAAAATCAACGCAAATGTATTAAATGCAGAACCATTTCAAATGAATAAGAATGGGAAAAATATCACCATTCCTTCAAGTCGTGAAAAATATTATTTAAAGATTACTAAAGCATTCGAAAAATTAGAAAAATGGGAAAAATGTTTTGAAATATCTTGTGATGCATTGAATCATTTTCCTGATGAAATTTGGTTCAAAAGACGAAAGGCTATTTCAGTAGGAAATTTGGGTGATATTGAAAAAGCCATTGAAGATTTGATAAAAATTTCTTTGGTTAAAACTGACTGGTTTATTTTTAGGGACATTGCTGTTCTTTATGCTAAAAATGATAATTATGATACAGCATTAGATTTTATCATTGACGGGTGCATTGTGTCAATAAATCAGCCTGACCCGGGTTACAGATGGGAATTATATTATGATGCAGCTTTGTTCTTACAAAAAAAGGGGGATAATAAATTGGCTGAAAAACATTTATTATTGTCATACTCATTACGAAACAATGAAGGTTGGAAGATACCAGAAGTGATTTCAAAATTAGCGAGTGAGATGGATATTTCACTTGAAAGCATTGAAGATACAAAGAATGTATTTAGAGAATTAAAACCATTTTGGGATAAACATAAATTTTCAAAACTCCCCAAACATATCGGTAAAATAAAAACAATGTTGCCGAATGGAAAATCTGGTTTTATTACTTCTGAAGATGGGGAAGATTTTTATTTTAAAATCTTTTCTTTCAATGGAAATAAAAAGCGAATAATTGCCGGTTTGAAAGTAGAATTTTTTGTGCAAGAATCTTTCGATAGATCAAAAAATGAAAAATCATATCAGGCAGTTAACATAACGCCAATAGATGGTGTATAAAATGAAATTACTCCCTAACCCCCACTCCACCTGACCTTTTATAATGCTTAATTATAAATTATTAATGGATAATGAATTAATAATTCAAAATTCACAATTGATAATTAAAAAGGTCGGTGAGTTTATTCGTTATCCTATAAAAAAAGAATAAATATGACAACTGCAATAACTGAAAAAACACCACTTATTATCATTGATATGCAGGTCGGATTTGATGAGCCTTATTGGGGAAAAAGAAATAATCCTAACGCAGAGTCTAATATTCAATTATTACTTAATTCATGGCGATTGAAGAAGAGACCTGTTATACATGTAAAACATTGTTCACTTGAAGAGAAATCACCATTACGAGAAGATTCTAAAGGAAATGATTTCAAACCTGAAGTGACTCCAATTGAAAATGAACTCATCATTAAAAAATTCGTAAATAGTGCATTTATTGGAACCGAACTCGAGACATATTTAAAAGATAATAATTATGAAACATTAGTAATTGTTGGTCTCACAACAGATCACTGTGTCTCAACAACTACACGGATGGCTGGAAACTTTGGTTTCTCCCCTATTCTAGTATCTGATGCCACTGCAACATTTGATAGAACTGGGCCAAATGGAATTGTATATAAAGCCCAGAAAATACATGATATTCACTTAGCCAGCCTTAATAATGAATTTTGTGAAGTATGTACTACCAAATTGATAATGAACCAAGGATAACCATGGGTTCCACGAGATATCTTCGCTTCGCTCAGACACACATGAACCCGGTCGTTAGAAAGGAAACAGTATGGATGTAAAACAGACAATTTCACATTTAATAAATAATCGGGAGAAATTTAATGAAATTAAGGAGTTTTCTCCTTTTCCCGGGATGAAATGAACATGCCGTCCGCCGGTGAGTTTATTCGTTATATGCAAGAGGTCATCGCATGAAAATACATTCTCGGAAGCTAAATGAAGCTGATTTTCAAGCAATGAAGGTTCTTCTTTTAAAAGAAGGTCCTAATGATTGGAATTACATTACAGATGAGAGCATTGTTCATCAATTTCAACTTATAAACCAAAGGAAAGCTGTAGCCGTTTTAGCAGAAGATACTAACATCGTTGGCTTCGCTGTCCTCATCCTTAAAGAGGCGTGCCCGGCTAAATTAAGTAAGTATGCTGTTCTATCAGATATTGCATACATAAATGACGTGGTTGTGGCCTCAAGCCAAAGTGGTAAAGGTCTTGGCAGTCAGCTTTTAAAAGAATCCATTAAATTTGCTGGCGATAAACAATGTAGCCATGTCTATATCGAACGCCATGAAGAAAATTTGGCTTCTGCGGGCATGATGCGCAAGGCAGGATTTAATCTGGTTGAGACATTCTATGACCCTGAAAAACGAGCTACAGGTTCAAAAAACACTTCGTTGCTAAGCATATGCACATAACAAGTTATTCAAACGGACGCTAAACAGTTGGCTAGCTTCGTTCCTCGCAATTTTAGTCAACAATTTTGCGCCTCTTAATAAAGCGTTATAAGGTGTTACAACAATCAGTTACAAAGATAATGAAATCATACTCTTTACAAAGCATTTATCTAATTTTCATTCTATTTTTAGTTAATGACAGTTTTGCTCAGGAGATAGACACTCAGATTATTACAAAATACCCACTCATCAAAATAGAAACAGATTTCGGGCCTCTCCAAATTGAACTTTATCCGGATAAAGCTCCAGTCACCGTTTCAAATTTTCTCCGATATGTCGATGAAAACCGTTATGACGATTTTCATTTTTATCGCGTGGTACATTTAGGGAATCAACCTGATAATGATGTGAAAATTGAAGTAATCCAAGGCGGACTTGGTTTTGATAAACATCCCATGGAACTCCCTTCCATCACCCACGAAACAACAGACATAACCGGTATAAAACATGAAGATGGGACTATTTCCATGGCACGCTTGGAACCGGGAACCGCCAGTTCTGAAATTTTTATTTGTATCAACGCTCAGCCTGAATTAGACTTTGGTGGCAGACGGAATCCCGATGGACAAGGATTTGCAGCATTCGGGAAAGTCATTTCTGGAATGGCTGTCATCAGGGAAATCCAATTGATGGCAGATAAAGGACAAATGTTACTTAATCCTGTTATAATTAAATCAATTCAAAGAGAATCTAAAATTGCAAAGTAAAGCAAAAAGTGTTGAACAATATTTAATAGAATTACCGGAAGATCGTCGTGAAACAATCTCTCATAACAGAAATTTTATACTTGAAAATTTACCGGATGGTTATGTGGAATCAATGAATTGGGTGTTAAGCCTAATATGGGGAAATCCTGTATCCGCTTCACAAAATTAGAAAAAATACCGTTGGATACTATTATTGAAATTATTCGTGATTTCCCTGTGGATGAATATATTAAACATTACGAGGCAGTCAAGAAAAAATGATTTTGCCACGAAGCTCGCTATGGTACACGTACGTTTTTTATAATTATTTTTTCTTAGCGCCTTTGTGTTAATCAATTAAATTTTTTCTTAGCGTTTTTTCGCGTCCTTCGTGGCTAAGAATCAATGCCTTTCAAAACGCCCATCTAATTCATCCAAAGACATCTGTACTATAATGGGTCGTCCATGTGGACAATAATAGGGATGTTCTGTGGCAAACAAACGATTCACCAATTCCTGCATTTCTTCTCTCGTGAGTGAATCCCCTGCTTTGATGGCGGCTTTACAGGCAAACATAGCGGCCAATCCTTCTTGAAAAGAACTGTATTGTTTTTGTTCTTTTAAAAAATTATCTAAAATTTCTCTGATAACGGTTCGCTCATTTCCCAAAGCCATTTCAGATGGAATGGCTTCAATCCTAATGGACGTTTCATCCTGTTTTCTAATTTTGAATCCAATCTTTTCTAAATAAGGCAAAACGTCCAAGAGACCATCAAAATCATCTGGAGAAAATTCCAAAACTTCCGGAAACAGCATGGTTTGGGATGCCATGGAAGTTGACTCAAATGCTTTGATCGCTTCCTCATATAAAACCCTTTCGTGGGCCACATGTTGATCAATCATGACAAGACCACTATTAATTTCCGACACGATGTATTTCTTATGAATTTGCCAAATATTTTCTGTGGATATAGTATCAGGTGCATCCGTGGGAGCACCTGCTAATTTTGACGCATAATCTTTAGCTCGTTCTAAATTTACTTGTGCTGGTTGAATCGGCTTTGGATTTAAAAAGTCCATATCACTTTGATTCGGATTTGTCGGAATCGTTTCTGCAGGAGGTCTGAATGATTGACCCAGAAATGGTGTATTACCAAAATTTGCTTGAGACGAGCTTTCAAAGGATTGATTAAACCCTGGCACCGTATCCAATACGGTTCGTAGAGCATCATTCACGCCTGCTTTTAAAACGTGAAAGACTCGCCATTCATCTTTAAATCTCACTTCTGTTTTCATAGGATGTACATTCACATCTACTTGATCCGTAGGCAAAATAAGATTGATCACAAAAAATGGATATTCACCTCGTTTCACTAAAGATTCATAAGCGCCATAAACGGCTGTATTCATCAATCTGTCTTTAATAAATCGGCGATTTAGAAATAAATATTGTTCTCCTGGACGAGACCGAACCAAATTCAAATTCCCAACAAAACCCGAAAAGGCATAATCGCCTTTTACTAAATTCAGTGGAAGTAAATTTCTGGAATAAGTTGGATCTAACATATTATCAATTCTATCTTCTAAATTTTCTGCTTGAACATGAAAAATGAGTCTATCATCTGACATCAATTTGAAAGATATTTCCGGAAATGCCAATCCAAACCGGCGAACAACATCCACAATTTTTCGAAGCTCAGTTCTAGGGGTTTTTAAGAATTTTTTTCGTGCGGGTGTATTATAAAATAAATTCCGAATGGTAATCTCTGTTCCACCGATTTGAGCCGCTGGAAGTATATCCCCAGCCTGACCATCGATTATGGGTAATTCCGCTCCCTCTCCCGTACCATTACTAGACAATATCGACATTTCCGAAACGGACGCAATACTCGCTAATGCTTCACCACGAAATCCCAATGTATTTATGGAAAAAAGGTCATCCAATGTGGCGATTTTGCTGGTATGATATCGAAGGATTGATGATGGTAATTGATCCGGTGTCATTCCATGGCCGTTATCTCGAACTTGAATCGTTTGATGACCGCCCTTCTCAACTACGACAGAAACTTCTGTTGAACCTGCGTCTATACTATTTTCGATGAGTTCTTTTACAACGGATGCTGGACGTTCTACAACTTCTCCCGCGGATATTTTATTTCGTAAATCTTCTGATAATGCTTTAATCATTTATTTTTTTAACTTGAAATGTGAAAATTGAACGATAAAAAACCTCGCTCAGTATTTCCGATATCTTCTTTCAATTATTACCTTTATTTATTAATCACATCCATTGTTTTTTCAAATACAATTTTTTCCAAAGATTCGGCTTTTTCCATAATGGTTTCCACTTGGTCTCTTTTGGAATCGCAATAGTCTTCATCTTCAATTCCTGGTAAGTTTATAAGAACATTCATACAGGCCCCACTCACACCTGCTAGAGCAACTTCAGCAGCAACACCAGCATCAGATACAGAATTTGGATTTCCTTTTTCCACTAATATTTCAGCCAATTCAATTACACGAAAACATTTTTCAGCAGTTTCCATAGGAATTTCAATGGCATATTTATTGGCAACTTCCACAGCTTTATCTTTTATTTTTTGTTCGTTATCATTTGTCGCCGCCATCCGGTTCGCGTCCATCACCTTATTGAATGCTTCTGTATCTTCGTCCACTAAAAATGTTAGTCTATCTTTCAAGGTTTGAGCTTCCACACCGATTATATCCATTTCAGGTTTAGTCTCCAACATTTCTTTCTTTTCATGTGTCAAAGCAGCCACCATAGATGATAATGCAGCCCCCAACGCACCAGCCAATGCCGCCACACTTCCACCACCGGGTGCAGGACTGTTAGTAGATAATTCTTTTACAAAACCTGTGCCAGTGAGTGACATCAGTGGACGATTCTCAGATTGAACCGCATAATCAATAATTTTTTCTTGGGGATCAAATTTTGTCACATCATTCAGTCCCAGTGATTGCACTGCACATTCAACAATATCCGCCGTGGGAACACCCAATGAACGATTCTGCTTTTTAAGATAATATTTCCCAGCCATAATCATGGCTTCCAAAGGGATGAGCCCAACCAATTCACTTCCTGTTACTCGGATTCCACGTTCTTCGGCTAATTTGCAGGCTGCATCAAAAACATCATGAATGGTTGACACTTTATAATTATTAAAATTGATTGAAATTTGCGCCCGATTGAACAGTTCCACATACCAGCCGATACCTTTTACATCTTTGAACATACCGGGAACTTTCACCGGTTTTCCATTTTCTTGACGGATAATTTCACCATCTAATAAATTTTTTGAATCAGGATTTTGCGAACGTTTACTTCGTCCCGCTTCTCGTAATTCAAATGCAATGTCCGTGGCTAAACGATGATCTTTTGTGTTAAGATTAATATTATAGGCAATGAGGAATTCACGACAGCCCATTACGGTTGCACCGGCCTTTACATGAAGCTTTGCAGGTCCAAAATCCGGCTGCCAATTCCCATCTTTTAATTTTTCTGATAGTCCCTCGTATTCCCCTTTTCGGATGGTGGGCAATTTTTCCCTATCCGGTTTTTGGGCAGATTTTTCATATAGAAAAATGGGGATTCCCAATTCATCTCCCACCCGTTTTCCAACTTGTTTGGATAAGTCAACGCATTCTTCAATTGTTATATTACTGACAGGAATAAATGGGCATACATCCGTGGCACCCATCCGTGGATGCGTTCCAGAATGCTGACCCATATCCAAAACTTCTGAAGCTCGTTTTATACCTTGGAATGCTGCTTCTGCTATTGCTTCCGGGGCACCAACAATGGTCACAACAGTTCGGTTTGTATCCTGTCCTGGATCTACGTCTAAAACTGTAATGCCTGGAACATCTGACATTTGTTTAACAATGTTATCAATTTTTGATTTATCCCGCCCTTCTGAGAAGTTGGGGACACATTCTATTAGTTTATTCATAGTTTAATAGTAAGAAATCCTATTTAAGTAAACGATTAAAACCAAAACAATCAAAAACATCGCTATTGTCCAAAAGAGCGATCTTCCACTTTGAAGTCGATTAGGGATAATTCTTTTAAAATAACTCATATTTTCATTCATTTTTTTAAATTGAAATCCCAGCAAATAGAAACATGAAAAAATTCACAAAGGGTGCCATAACCATCCAAATAATAGAAAATCCGGTTATATAGCCGAATAGAATAAGTCCAAATAAAACTTTGGGTCCGTGGGTTTGAATCTTCCATGCTAATTGTGGATTCGATTTCATGAGCCATCCTGAAAATATTTGGGAGCCATCTAACGGTGCAACAGGAATCATATTGAACACAGCCAAAGCAATATTGATTCTTGTAAAATAAAGTAACATAATAAAAATGACTTCTGACATGAGGCCTGCCCCAGTTAAAAACCGAATCAAAACCCCAGATATCATGGCTAAAATTATATTTGCAGCCGGACCTGCGGCCGCCACTTTCATCATATCCGTTCGTGGATTTCTTAAAAAACGTGCATCCACCGGAACGGGTTTGGCCCATCCAAATCCTACAAATAAAATCATGAGCGAGCCCATCATATCCAAATGTGCCATTGGATTCAAAGACAGTCGCCCCATTCTCGCAGCGGTGGTATCACCGCATTTTGCCGCCATCCATGCGTGGGCAAATTCATGAAACGATAATGCAAACATGAGTGTTGGAATTAATAGCACTAAGGCTTCTGGTGGGAGTCTAAATAACATTAGCTTCTTGGATGATGTGTTTGATACACTTCTTTCAAATGATGTTTATCTAAATGAGTGTAAATCTGTGTTGTGGAAATATCGCTGTGTCCCAATAATGCCTGCACAAATCTAAGGTCAGCCCCACCTTCCAATAAATGTGTTGCGAATGAATGCCGTAAAGTATGGGGTGAAACTGGTTTGGTGATGCCAGCAATTTGAGACCATTTTTTTAAAATATTATTAATCATTGCACGGGTGAGTTGATTGCCGTTTCTACTTAAAAATATTGAACTGGACCCTTTGTCTTTTTGGAATCCTGGACGACTATGAATCAAATATTCATTTAATAATTTTTTGGCCCGACCACCCACCGGAAGCAATCGTTCTTTTGAACCTTTACCCATAATGCGAATCATATCATCTTCAAGAAAAAGTTGATTTAAAGAAAGGTCACATACTTCAGAAACTCGCAATCCACACGAATATAACATTTCAATAATTGCTTTATCTCGACG
>Ga0233434_1003431_pt1 | contig 12929 bp, 10 predicted proteins | sample SI_122_August201_4_FD_182738 | JGI IMG/M metagenome (GOLD analysis project Ga0233434, IMG submission 182738) | Seawater microbial communities from Saanich Inlet, British Columbia, Canada - SI_122_August2016_120_MG | ecosystem: Environmental > Aquatic > Marine > Inlet | place: Canada: British... | reverse complement strand
GAGTCGATTGAGTCGATTGAAAAAAAGATTAACTCGCCGCATTTTTTTGACTCAACTGTAACACTTGCTTAAATATTTCCTGCATTGGCTGATCATTATCTAAGCCAGCCTGAACCGCAGTAAAATCAAGGGGAATCAAGGGGTCAGCCAGCTTGATTACATACATTTCGCCGCCGCAACCTCGACAAACCAAGGGGTTAATCTCGAAAATCCTGACCAGCAGCATGACCCAGAAGGATGAATAAAACACTTTTATAACCCATTAAGGCTGAAATGGAAAACCTTCAAAATCAAACAACTTGCCTGAATCTTCTTTTTCTAAGACGCTCATTACTCTAATAAGATGCTCAGCCGTAAATTGAGGCGTTTGTAGTTGCGCTGCAGTTAAGTTCTTTTGGAATGGTGCAGACAATGCGGTGTCTGTTGTGCCTGGTTGTAAACCTACGATAATAAAGGACTTTCGAGTATTGTTACATTCAATCGCAATATTCTTGATCAACATATGCAGTGCCGATTTACTTGCACGATATGAATGCCAACCCCCTAGACGATTATCACTAACACTGCCTACTCTGGCCGATAAAACACCTATTTTGAGCGGATGCTTTTTATCGACTTTAGCCAATAGGCGACTAATAAATATAGCCGGTCCCACCGCATTAATATTGTAAGAATACAAGAATTGCTTCCTTGTCAAATTGCGATAAGTTTTTTCAGGCTTCATTTGCTCGTCATGCAACCAGCCCGAAGCAATAAAAGCCCAATCAATAGGGGGGTCTTTGGGCAGAGCTGAAATCGCATTATCAATGCTATCATCATCACTAAGATCAACTTCAATATCTAAGACATCAGCTGTCAAAGGGGTTAACTTTTCGACGTCACGGGCCATTCTAATCAACTGAATATCTGGAAATTGAGTCAATACACTCTTACAGTAAGCCTCTCCAATACCACCACTAGCGGCGATTACCAGCACGCACTCTGGGCTTGAATGAGGCGCTTCTCGATTGTCAGTAATTGATAACGAAGTAACATTATCACGATTTAATACCGTTAGTTTGTCTTCAGGTTTTGTATAGCTGAGACTAGCAAGCGTGTTAGTTGAGTGATAAGTATCCAGAATACTGACTGCGACTGTACCGGCTTTTTCGAGGGAAACGAAACCGTCCTCTGCTATGAGTTCATCTGCCATCTCAATGCTGATTATTTCGCCAATGACAAATTCAGTGCCATTGATGCCTAAAGTGTGCTTTTCACGAAACTTCATACCCATTTTGATTCGACTTTCTTTTACAAAAGGTGCATCCAGTCCTTCTTCCCACTGCTCTGTAAAACCAACTTCATCAAATTCTGAAACATCTTCTGGATATCTTGCAGAGGTCTGATGCGCTTGTTGATATATATCCTCATGTATGTGGTTAAGTGTATAAAACCCACCATCAAGAATATTCTCTAACGTGCCTCGGGATAAGGTGTGGGGACGCATTACCATTCCCAATAATGGCGGGTTCGCACCTAAATGTACCACTGAGGGTACGATGGATAAATTGCTCCGCTGAAGTGCATCGGCAGTGCCGACTAAATTCGCACTTTTAAAGCCAGAAAGTGAATTAATAAATAGCACTCTTTCGCGAGTTTCTAGTGCCGTGATATTATCTTTTGTTAATTTCATTCTTTAAATAAGCTATTCTGTTAATGGCAAAAATACTTAACGAAGTCGCTGAGTTGGGCAAAAAGGAATCAATAATCAAGGGGGCATAAATCTCACTTTTCCTATCGCCCCGATGAGCACAATTTGAAGGCTGATACTTGAAGTTATTAGATAATATGTTCTGGTCAATTGTATTGAGATATTGAGTCTCTATGTTGTCAGTTCGGTAGGATGATAAGTTTTCCCTTACCTCATCGTCGTGTTTGAATGCAGCGGATTCTAATATTGTTTGGTTCAAAGGTACAAATTTTTTTTAATATGCCATATAGTATCGGCTTTCATTATTATTTTGTCTATACCTCATGAAAGTAATACATGGTATCTGGACTCCTAGTCCAGAACACAGCTTCATCCAAAAAGGTCAGTTTTCTATTTGGGTAGAGACGGATGAAGTTAAATCAAAAAAAAGTACAAATCTGCATCCTCAACAATTAACTGAAAAAGCATGCTTGGATTTTTTAAAGACGATATTTGCATACACTTTAAGACCTACAGATCCAACGCCAGAGTTGCAAGCTATCTATTTACCAACGGTTGATAACAAACCAGTGGCAGACCCTGAACTTGTTATTAGTGAAGAGGTTGATGCAATAGACTTACAACAGTGGCGCGTTTACGCCTGCCCATTGACTACGCCCATAAAAACGATAGCGGATATTTATTTTTTAAGCCACTATCAGCATGAAGATATCCGTATCAGTCGTGACCTTTTATTTTGGTATTACTTTAGTCAATCGTTAAAACAAATGATTGAAAAAGACCAATACCTTCCAGTTATTCAAGCAGAGAAAGTAAAGACTAAGACCAAGTTGTATCGTCATTGGAAAATCATTTCCCCGGCCTATGACGATTTAATAGAAAAATCAGTAAAAGCGATGCCTTTTGCCTGCTCTCAGACGTATCAAGCGGAATCTTTATTACGACATTTTGCTGAAGTGACAGTCAATAAAATCATAGAATCCAGCACTCAGACGTTACCGCAAGTCTTTACTAAAAAGATTCAATCCGATTTTTTAGAAACCATTCTTTTAGCACAACAAACTGATAAGCCTATTAGAACGGCAACCAGAGTGCCTGAAGAATTCCAGCAATGGCACCTGTGGCAACAGAAGTTTTTACAGTCTCAACAGCAAAGTGCATTACAACTAGGCTTTCAATTGTTTGAAGCGGATGCCGAACAAGTGGACAATTGGCGATTAAGCTTTTTGTTATGCTCACACAAAGACCCTTCCTTTAAATTGGATTTAGCAGATTATTGGTCTGAAGGTGATCACTATCAAGCACTGATTATTCAGCATTTTGGTAAAAATATTGAGCAGCAATTGTTAGTCCATTTAGCCCATGCGGCTAGAATTTATCCTGAACTTTGGTACGGTATGGAAACCGCAGAACCGTCAAGCCTAGTTCTTAACTTAGAGGCGGCCTTTGGATTTTTACAAGAATCAGCCTGGGTTCTGGAAGATGCAGGATTCAGAGTGATTATCCCTGCCCGATTAACATCCAGAGGACGACGACGTGCAAAAATGCGTTTACGTTCGAGTGACAACAAGAAAGGCAGTACCACCGCATCAGCAAAATCTTATTTATCTTTAGATTCGTTAACTGATTATCACTATGAGTTTTCGATGGGCGATGAAAGCGTATCACCTGAAGAGTGGCAGCAGTTAGTTGACATGAAAACGTCATTAGTTAATTTTCGTGGTCAATGGATCGAATTAGACCGTGACAAAATGCAGGAAATGTTAGCCTTTTGGCAGCAACAAAAAGACAGTCAAGCCCCTCTATCGGTACAAGATTTATTGAAAAAATTAGCAGAGGAAGCTGATAGCTTAGAGCTTGATAGTAATGATAGCCTGTCAGAAATGTTAGCAAAGCTGAGCGATAATAGTCAATTCTCATTAATAGATAACCCAACGCTATTAAAGGCTCAATTACGTGATTATCAAAAACGCGGGGTGTCGTGGTTACTGTATTTAGACTCTTTGGGATTGAATGGGTGTTTAGCGGATGACATGGGTTTAGGGAAGACCATGCAAGTGATTACCTTGCTCATTTTAGAAAAAGAAAGGAGCAAAACGGCACCCACATTATTAATCGCACCTACTTCAGTGATTGGTAACTGGGAAAAAGAAATACAAAAGTTTGCACCTCATTTAAAAACTCATATTCATCATGGTAGCCAGAGAGAGACGGGGAGTAAAGAATTTACAACACGTTGCTCAGGTCTGGATATGTTAATCACCTCCTATACTTTGGCGCGTAAAGATAATGCGTTATTTTCTGATATAGATTGGCATCGTGTGGTATTGGATGAAGCGCAAAATATTAAAAATCCTAAGACCGCTCAAACCAAAGCGATTCTAAAAATAAAAGCCAATCACCGACTTGCATTAACAGGAACCCCTGTCGAAAACCGGTTGATGGATTTATGGTCAATTTTTAACTTTTTAAACCCCAGTTATTTAGGTAAACAAGCTCAATTCCGAAAAAATTATGAACTCCCAATACAGCGTGATAACGACCCCATAAAATCAACTATTTTAAAACAATTGATTCAGCCGTTTATATTACGCCGCCTGAAAACTGATAAAAACATTATTAAAGATTTACCAGACAAAATTGAAAGCAAACAATATTGCAATCTCAGTAAAGAGCAAGCATCGTTATATCAAGCCGTGGTTAAAGATGTCGAGGCGCAGTTAGAAGAAAAAGAAGGCATTGAACGGCAAGGTTTGATGCTTTCAACCTTGATGAAGCTTAAACAAATCTGCAATCACCCCATGCAGTTTCTGCAAGATAACAGCGCCTTCACCAGTGAGCGATCAAACAAACTAGAGCGTATGACTGACATGCTTAGCGAGGCAATAGAAGAAGGTGACAGTGTGTTAGTTTTTACCCAGTTTACAGAAATTGGTGAGCAACTGGTACAGTATTTGTCTAAGGAAAAACATTACCCAACGTATTATATACATGGCGGTATCACGCGCAAAAAACGTGAGCAGATGATAGAGGACTTTCAAGATCCCGATAGTCCACCGTCAATTTTTGTTTTATCCCTTAAGGCGGGTGGTGTGGGTATTACGTTAACCCGTGCTAATCATGTGTTTCATTTTGACCGTTGGTGGAACCCAGCCGTTGAAAACCAAGCGACAGACAGAGCGTTCCGTATCGGTCAGAAAAAGAACGTGTTTGTGCATAAATTTATTACTTTAGGTACTCTTGAAGAACGAATTGATCAAATGATTGAAGACAAACAAAAAGTAGCTGATAGCATCGTAGGTAATGACGAAAGCTGGTTGACCAAGCTTGATAATCAGTCCTTTAAAAAACTGATCGCATTAAATCAAAACAGCATGATGGAGGCTTAACATGAGTACCATGACTAAAACCTGGTGGGGTCAGCGTTTACTTGATGCCTTAGAAGATTTTACTGACAGTGGACGATTAGTTCGAGGACGATCGTATGCCAGTGATAATCGCGTTAAACAATGGGATATAAAAAAAGGGGTAGTACAAGCTAAGATTAGAGGTAATAAAAACCCCTATTTTGGCGTTTATACTGAACCAACCTATAAGACTCAAGTACAGATGGTTCACTTGTCTGAGGCTCAATGGAAAAAAATTATTGCCAAGCTAACGCAACGGGCTAGCTTTATCGTTAAACTGCTGGTTGATGAGATTCCAGAAAATATTGAGGAAATTTTTGCAGCATTTAACACCCACTTATTACCTAATAGTTATAAAGATTTTAAAGTCTCCTGTGATTGCCCTGATTATGCCGTTCCCTGTAAACATATTGCGGGCGTTTGTTACCGGCTAGCAGCCGACTTAGATCACAACCCCTTGTTGTTATTTGAAATGCGAGGGCTGTCACCAGAAAAATTACATCAGGAGTTAATCAAATCACCTTTAGGAAAAATCCTAGCTGATGCACAAACATCAGAAGCAAGTGAGCTAATGCCGGTTGTAAGTTTATATACTCGACCTGAGTTGCTAAAAATACCTGACAAAATGTCCTTAAAACAATTTTGGCGGGGTGAAGCTCCTCTACCGAAAGAATTACCGGTGCATCAAGAAACAATCATACCCGCAGTATTGATTAAAAAGGGCGGTGACTATCCCTCCTTTTGGCATCAGCAAAGCTCATTTATTGAAGTAATGGAAGACTTTTATATAAGGATGCGGAAAAATAATCAAAAACAGTTATGACGTAATCGAAAACCGCAAAGGCTAAATTTATAGGCTTAGCGGTAAAACATTAATCTTTTCATTAATTTCAAAGCGCTTTGATAGCTCAAGGTTGCTGATACTTGATTGTTGTATAAATGCTCTCGAATGTGAATTCGTTTTTGCATTCGTGTGATGGAAATCAAGGGGTCAGCCAGTAATAACGCTACCAGTGACGAATCAAGTGCTTGAATAATAAGGAATTAGGGTGAATTAAAGTTAAGCTTTAACTATGTATTGGATATAATTGAATTTCCTACAAAATAATTAATCCTAAGAAAAATCTTAACTAATGAAAAATTCTAGTCGATTAAGCCTCCGTTTACAAATTAGATCCTTCAAAAATACCTTTTTTCAACTTAATGACCTTCCTTTTAATGGACTGTTTCCTGATAGTTTAATCGAAGCTATTCAAAAATCAGAGGATGTTCGCAGCACAGTTTTTACTCCGTTGGTGACACAGAGGGACACTGAGGGCTTTTTTATTTCAAGTGCTAAGTTCTACGGGGTCTTGTAAAGAAGCGGTTGCCCACATTTTAGTCGAACGAATTGGTCTGGATTATAATGCAAACTCCATGAGCATTGGGCCTTACTGTAAAGCCCGATTAAGATTGCAACTCCCTCAATTAAAAGAAGCCGTTACCTGTTCAGGTCAAGTATTGCACGAGCAAGCTTCAGCCAATTGGCTGTGGAATGGATACCGGGTTATGCTGGTAGATGGCACGACTTTGCTTATGCCTGATACAGATAATAACCAGAAAACCTATCCTCAACAAAGTGCACAAAAGCCAGGGCTGGGGTTTCCAATTGTACGGTTGGTTGGCCTTGTGTCGTTAGCGACAGGAGCTTGTGTTGACTATGCCATTGGTCCTTTCCAGGGCAAAAAGACGGTTGAAACATCGCTGTTTTCTAATTTAATTCAGTCCCTTTGTAAACAGGACTTACTTCTTGCAGACCGTTATTATACGTCTTACGCCAATATTGCTCTCCTGACGAGGCAGGGAACGGCACTGGTTTTTAGACAGCAGAGTACTGTAAAAAGCGATTTTAGCCTAGGACAACATCTCGGAGCAAAAGACCATATTATCCGTGTTAAAAAACCAAAGAAAAAAACCGTCTGGATATCAGAAACAGCATGGGCAGAAATCTCTAATGAACTTTTCATTCGAGAGTTTTCTGTCAAAGGGACCGTTTATGTCACAACGCTAATGGATGCCAAAACTTATCCCCCAAAAGCCCTGGCTGAACTATATCAGCAGCGCTGGCAAATCGAGGTAGATTTTAGAACCATAAAAACACATATGGGGATGGAGATGTTACGCTGCAAAACAACAGAAATGATTAAGAAGGAGATTGCAGTGCATCTCTTGGCCTATAATCTTATACGTGCAAATATTGCCAGGGCTGCCTGTCTCAATGACAAGGAGCCACGTCATCTCAGCTTTATGGCAGTTGTTCAGCTGATGCGTAATACTTCAAGCTTGTGTATTACGCTAACGGGAACGGCTTTAGGGAAAATGATACACCCTTTCATAAAAGCCATGGCTCAAACGGAGATCGGGCAACGAACCAGGCAAAATCAACCAAGAGTTGTTAAGCGAAGACCGAAGAGCTATTCATTGATGACCAAACGAAGAAGTGAATATGCATGCGGTTGATTTATATGAAATTAGTATAACTGGTAGCGGTATTAGCCCCAGGGCTGACGGTTACAGTTGGAGGGCGCTTGTTGTGCTTGACTAAAAATCTGCTGCATTAATTCGGGGGCAATAGTTTGCTGAGTAAATGCGCGCAACGAGCGGCGAGCATTAAGAACATCAATAAAGCTATATTGGGGCATGTCGATGTACCTTTGATGTAGCTAAATGGACCTAGAAAAATTCATCGCTGATTCTAGCGCATAAATATAGGGTGTGACCGCCTTATCGTTGTTATATAGAGGTTATATGGCTGCTTAATAGTGGAGGTGTTAAACTCGCGTTAATGGCTATCAAGTGAATCTGAGCGAATTTTGTGATGATCCATTAATCCTGTGTAATTAATCCTGTGTAATATACTCATTCAGGCTCGACGTGTTTAATCTTATGACTCAATCTGAACAAATATCAGCAGCAATACCAGAACAACAATTGAGCATTATCCGAGATCAGCTAGGTCGCGAGCCACGAGGTATCGTTGAAGTAGCGGTCAGTACTGCCAAGGGTGTGCCGCTGGTATTAAAAATGCGCTCGCTGGTTGCTGATCAGCCCTTCCCCACGCTTTACTGGCTATGTTCAAAAGATTTGAGCAAAGCCATTGGCCAAATTGAGGGCCAAGGTTGGGTGAAAGCCATAGAAGAACGTTTGCAGCACGATGATGATCTACGCGCCGCCTATCTTCAAGATCAGCAGCTCTATGTGGCGCAGCGATGGCAGGCTATGCATAGTGATGATAAAAGTCGTATAGAAGCATTAAAGCTTAGCCATTTATTTGATCAATACGGTATTGGTGGCCTTACCCAGTGGGACAAAGTACGTTGTCTACATATGCAATACGCGCAGCATTTGGTCGATGGTAATTGTATTGGTGCGATTATGGATGAAAGCTTTGGCTTAAATACCTTAACTATTAATCGTTAGTCTCTTTTATAATGGTGCATCAAATAGCTCTACTACATTGCTGTACTAGATAGTTGTATTAAAAAGTTCTACTAAGTCGTTGTGTTAAATAGCTCGACTGAATAGCCGCTCTAAACCGTCAGGAACCTTTATGTTAAAAGCCCTCTTTCTCGATATGGACGAAACCCTGTGCGATACCATGAGCGCCAACGAGCAGGCGAAAAGCCAAATGGGGCTGTATGTAGAAAAGCAATTTGGCCAGCAGCTAACTGTGACCTTAGATGGAGAAGCGTTTGCTAGCGATTATGTACACGGAATTTATCGCGAGTGGAGCCCAAGCCAACGTGAACGCTATATGCCGATTATTGAACAGCAAAGTGAAGGCGCTTATCGGATACAGCTCATCCGTGATTTATTGGCGCGATGCGGTATCGACAACGTTGAAGAAGCTGAAGCCATATTCATTCAACAAAAATTCGACAAAGATCGTATTGCCGCCTTTGATTTTTATCCCGGCATCGCCGAGTTTTTACAAACAGCTCGCCAGCTTTTCACCTTAGTGGTGATTACTAATGGGCCGGTGTATTCACAAATCCCTAAAATTGAACGGGTGAAGTTAGCCGATTATGTGGACCACATTATTATTGGCGGCCAAGAGCCTGAGCAAAAACCCGCCGTATCGATTTTTGAAAAGGCGTTAAAGCTGGCGGCCTGTGAAGCGCATGAAGCGATTCAGGTTGGTGACAGCCTGCACTCTGATATTCAGGGTGCGAATAACAGCGGTATTACCTCTGTTTGGGTTCAGCACCAACAACCCCTAGATGCCGAACTGGGTATTAATCCAAGCCACACCGTTTTAACCCCCGCAGAAATCCCTGCGCTTATTCGTGATATACACGGAAAATAGTCTTCAATAAAATTTTTTTGATACAGTTTTTAGAACAACTGTTCGATTAGGGGTTAGCTTGATCGCTAATTCTAACTTTTCCTGAGTGGTTTGCCGTACAATAAAAGCCTGCATCAACTTGAGTATTTTGATCCTTTGAATAACCTCACTACACCGACAGCCCAGCAGGGCAATATGCGTTTCCTCTTTAGCTATATCTGGCGGCATAAGCTCAGTTATGGTGGGGGTATTGCGTTTATTTTTGTGACCAATTGGTTGGCAGTCAATATTCCACTGCACATTGGTCAGAGTATTGATTTATTAACCGGTGATTTGCCCAGCAATCAAGATGCATTAATTTGGCAAATTAGCTTGGTGGTGGGCTTTGCCGTGTTAATGGTTTTTGCACGAACAATTTCACGAATATTATTTTTCAATCCAGCTCGTTCTATTGAACGCGAGTTTAAAGATGACGCATTCGCTAAGTTAACGATGATGCAAAAAGCGTTTTACGACAAGCGTGAAACTGGAAAAGTGATCTCGATTGTCAATAACGATATTAATGGCGTACGAGCGCTGTGCGGCGTGGTTATTTTGCAAACCTTTAATATTCTGTTTGCGCTGTCGTTAACGCCTTATCAGATGTGGAAAATTTCACCGACATTAACGCTGTATTGTATGTTGCCGGTGGTAGTGACGTTTATGATGTCTCATTGGGCGATTAAATTTATGCGCGATATGACCAAAAAGCGTATGGCCGAGTTGCAAACACTGTCTGGCCAGACGGTCGGTATTTTGTCGGGCATTGAAGAAATTAAATCCTATCAAGTACAGGATTGGGCTGCTGCAGAATTTGATGTGCACAATGAAGCGATACTTCATCGCTCGATGAAGATTACAAAAATTCGTACCCTCGTGCTACCGATTATTGGTTATACCGATCGTATTATGAAGGTGCTAATTCTTGCGGTAGGCGGCAGCTATTTAATTAACGCAGATATAACGATTGGTGAGCTGACGGCATTGTTATCCTATGCGACTTTATTAGCGATGCCGTTTATTTCACTGGGCATGCTTTTTTCATCCTACCAAACTTGTATCGTCAGTTTAGAAAGTATGCGCAGCATTCTGGATGAAGAAGTACCAGAGCAAGAATTTGATAACTTGGAAGCAACCGAACGTGAAGCGTTATTTAAGGAAGGGATTAGCGCTAAGAACTTATCGTTTACGTATACAGGTGATGACAAGCCCACCTTAAACGATATTAACTTTACTATTCGTCCCGGAGAGACGGTCGGTATATTAGGTAAAGTGGGTTCGGGTAAAAGTACATTAGTTAACTGTCTAAACCGGTATTTAGATGTGGACCCCGGTCAGTTATTTATTGATGGTCATGATGTAACCAGTTTGTCTAAGAGTGATGTTCGCAGTGCTTTGCGTACCATTACTCAAGAGCCTTTCTTATTCTCCGATACGGTAGCAAAGAATATTGAATTTGGCGCAGCTGAAACTGCAAAGACATTAACTCTAGAGGCGGCTTTAAAGCAGGGAGATATGTACAACGAAGTACAAAAGTTTCAGGAGAAAGAACAAACCCTTGTTGGTGAAAAAGGTATTTTACTTTCCGGCGGACAAAAGCAGCGTTTGAGTTTGGCTCGTGGTATGTATACGCCGAGTAAGTTAATGATGTTGGATAACGTGCTGTCAGCAGTTGATAACAAAACAGAACGCTTCTTGTTAGACCAGATATTTAACAATTTAGGTAGTGAGGCTACGTTGATTATCAGCCACCGTGCCAGCGTGTTAGAAAAGGTTGATCGTATATTAGTGATGGATAATGGTGCTATTGTCGATGAAGGTACGCATGAGCAATTATTAAAGCAATCGGACTTTTATCGTAAGACGTACGAACTGCAGAAGTCAGGCCGGAATATTTTAAGTGAAGAGGCGGTAGGTTCTACTATCCCTTCTAATACCAGCTCTCCTAAAGTCTCTGAAAGTATTAATGAACAAGGGGGTGATAAGTAATGCAAGGTCATCCATCTACTGCATCGAATCAGAAAGCTGCATCAGCCAAATCAGCCAACGGCGGTGCTAGTCAGCCGCCGAAAGCAAAAGCTAAGTATGATTGGCAGCTGATTAAGCGTTTTATCCATTTTCTGAAACCCTATCGCCGTGGTGTGATCTTGGGTTCGGCGATGATTCCCTTCTCGGTGATGTTCAGCGTGCTATATCCGTGGTTGATTATGCGGATTATCGACGAGCAATTAGTGCCCGGTGATTATGATGGTTTAGTACAGGGAGTGGTGATTTTAATTGGGGTTATGTTTGCCAATTATATTTCCGATGCAATTTATAACTTTTCACTACAAAAAGCCGCGCAGCAAGCGATTAGAGATATGCGCACGGTGATGTTTGATCGTGTTATGCATTTCCCTCGCAGTTATTTCGATACAACGCCGATGGGCGTGACCCTCACCCGCTTAACAACAGACTTAGAGGCGATTAACGAATCCTTTGCTCAGGGTTTGTTAAATATGATTCGTGATTTAATGATCACCATCGCGTTATTGATTTTTCTAGCGGTGATCAGTTGGCGGCTGGCTTTAGTGTTGTTGTTATTAGGCCCGGTGGTTTATTACATCACCGAAAAACTACGGAAACTGATGCGCAAAGCGTTTTCTGAAGGCCGACAAGTATTGTCGCAAGGCACTGGTTTTTTACAGGAGTGTTTAAACGGGATTAAAACCGTACAGCTTTACGGTGCTGAAGAAACCTCACAAAAGTACTATGCAGGTTTCACCAAGGCTTTTTTCAAAACTCAGAGTAGATCGAATTTATACGACTCTGCCTTGTTTTCATTGATTGAAGGTGTGACCACCGTCAGCATGGGTTTGATTATTTGGTATGGGGCTGGCGAAGTACTAGCAGCGACTATTAGTGTTGGCGTGCTAATTGGCTTTATTAATACGCTGGATAAAATCTTTGTACCGGTTCGCGACTTTACTTCGCAATTGGCATCGATCCAGCGCGCACTAGCCGCGTTACAACATGTTGATATGGTATTCTCGCAAAACTTAGAAGAAGATCTAAGCCGAAAAACGATTGCGGGTTTGGAAAGATTTGAATCAGTGGTATTTGATGACGTGTGGTTTCGCTACACCGAAGACAGCCCCGATGTGTTGAAAGGTATTTCGTTTACCTTGAACAAAGGCAACAAGATTGCGTTGGTAGGTACCACCGGTTCCGGCAAATCAACCATCCTGCGCTTGCTGACTAAAACCTACACAGAGTATAAAGGCTCCATTCGGTTAAATGGCGTAGAGCTATCGAGTATTCCGAAAAAACAAGTACGTCGTTTCTTCTCGTTAATGCAGCAAGAGATCTTCCTCTTCGATAAAAGCATTGCCTTTAATATTGGCCTTGGTCGCAGTGATATTAGCAATCAAGATATTGAAGCGGCAGCCAAGTATGTTTACGCTGATCAGTTTATCGATCGTAAGCGCTT
>Ga0233434_1003423_pt1 | contig 12949 bp, 17 predicted proteins | sample SI_122_August201_4_FD_182738 | JGI IMG/M metagenome (GOLD analysis project Ga0233434, IMG submission 182738) | Seawater microbial communities from Saanich Inlet, British Columbia, Canada - SI_122_August2016_120_MG | ecosystem: Environmental > Aquatic > Marine > Inlet | place: Canada: British... | reverse complement strand
GACAAAGAGAAATTAAAACAACAATTAGATGAAAACAAGTCTATTTTTCCAACGATGATGTTTTTTGGTGTTATGGATATGATGATGTTTAGTATGATGTTTAGTATGATGGGCATGGCAATGACAGACTATGTTCCAGCAGAAAATATGCCAGAAGGAGAAGATCCTGGAACGGATGATGGCGGAGGCATGGATGATGGCGGATTTGATTTTGACATTGGGTTCTAGTGAGTATTTTATACTTGGATTAAAAACAAATCATAGTTGATTTTTAATTCCTTTGACAATCCAGGACTAGTAAAAGTTCTAAAATTTTTACAGACTCATAATACAGAATATCTGTCAGGGCAAGACTTGAGCGATGTTTTAAGGATTAGTAGAGTTGCCATTTGGAAACATATTAAAAAAATTCAAGAGTTAGGCTACGTTGTAGAATCAAAACAGAAACTAGGGTACAAACTAATTTCAAATTCGGATTTACTTTTACCATGGGAAATTACTAGTGGGCTCAAAACAAAAATCATAGGACAACAAGCATATTATTTTGATTCATTAGATTCCACACAAAATCAGGCATTAAAAATGGCAGGTGATCCTGCAAATGATGGCTCAGTGATCATTGCAGAAAAACAAACAGGAGGTAAGGGAAGATCAGGAAGAAAATGGGTTTCCCCTAAAGGAGGAATTTGGTTGTCATTAATTTTATATCCAAAATTTGATATTTCCATTACAACATTATTTCCAATTGCATCAGCATTAGCATTATCAAAAGCAATAGAACAGGTGTTTAAAATATCACCAGAATTAAAATGGCCAAATGATTTGACAATTAAAAGTAAAAAACTTGCAGGGATGTTAGTGGATGTATCACTAGAATCAAATAAAATAGAAAAATTAGTTTTAGGTGTTGGAATTAATTTTGATGTAGATGTTAAAGGAATAGAAAAAACGTTGAAAAAAACACCAAATTTTTACGGAGTTGCATCATTAGGAGAACACAAGAAAGAGGTAAAGGCATCGTATTTGGTACAAGTATTTTTTATAGAATTAGAGAAAATTTATGAGTCATTAAATAAAAAAGACATAAAAAAAATTATTTCAGAATGGACAGAAAGATCATCAACTATAGGTAAAGAAATAGAGATAGATACAGTGAATGGTAAAATCAAGGGTAAAGCAATTAAAATTGATGATGATGGTGCATTAGTGATTAATAGCAATAATAAAATGACAAAAATTATTGCAGGCGATATTATTCACTTGTAAAAATAAATTTATTTTTTAGATTTTGGTTTAGATTTTGGTTTAGATTTGGGTTTAGATTTTGGTTTAGATTTGGGTTTAGATTTTGGTTTAGATTTTGGTTTAGATTTTGGTTTAGAGGCAATCATAGATGATTGCTCTTTAAGAATATCTTTCAAATCTTGCTGTATATCAAAAACAGAAGAAAGTAGTTCCTCTAAAGTATTAGAATATTGTTCATAACTAGATAGTAATTGGGATTTTTTGTCGTTAATTTTTGAAAGATAGTCATTTGAGCGTAGTAAATTTGCAGATAAAATCAATTCAGGCAGATCAGATATCGGATCACCTAATTGTTCTAACTCTATTTGATATTGTTGTATTTTTTTACGCAGATCAAAGATAATTTCTCCAGCACCGATTTTTGTCAATACCAAAGTAAAATACGCGAATAAATTAAAGATTTACCAAGAAAATTAATTTCATGCAGACAGAGCAAAGTAGGAATCATGTATAAAATAGAAATAAAAGTGTAGAAAATTATCAATATGAAAATAAAAATAATATTTTATTTTTTTGCCATAATTCTATTTAGCTCAATAACAACTTTGGATGATAGTTTTGCTCAAACAGAAAGTGCAGAATCCATGTTCAATTTAGCAAAAATACATTTTGTTAATGGAGAATACAAAGAGGCAATAGTAATTTATGATGAAATATTGGAAAATGTTCCAAATAATATATCGACGTTAAAAATGAAAGGAATCGCTCAAAGTAATCTAAACTACCATGAAAAATCATTAGAGCAGTTTTTTAAAATTTTACAATATAATCCAAATGACATTATTGCACTAGCAGGAATGGGTGTAGGGTTTGGAAATTTAGGAGAATATACAGAATCTGCCAAATACTTTGAAGAAGCTTCCAAAGAGAAACCAAACAGTACAGTGATTAAAAATTATAAAGAATTCATAGATAAAGTAATTTCAAAATATCCATACATTCCAACTGAAAAGCCAAAAGGCCTTGAAAAAGAAGAAATTACATCCATTCCAGAATGGATAAAACCAATAGCAAAATGGTGGGCAGAAGGGGATGTCAATGATAATGAATTTTCATCATCCATAGCATATCTAATAAATAAAAAAATTATACAGATTCCACAAATAGAAACACAAGAAACATCAGAGGGGAAAATTCCTGAATGGGTTAAAAATAATGCAAAATGGTGGGCAGATGGACAAATTGACGATAATGCATTTGTTTCAGGAATTCAATATATGGTAGAATCCAATATTATCATAGTAAACAGAGAAGAATCGATTCAAAAAACACAAGAAGAGTTGGACAATGAATTTTATTTATTTGAAAGATATCTAAAGAGTATCTCAAATAACATATCAAAAGAAAAAAGATACATCGAATATCCAAATCCAAGTCAAGATGTGATAAAAAAATTTCTGAGAGATTATATTAAATGGAATTTTGAAAGTGAAGTCAAAAAAGCTTCAGACAGTTTTCCAGATCCAACTTTTGAGGTAATTGAAGATGTAGCCATTATCAATTACAAAGTATTCATCAATGAACAACCTACAGGATTACCGTTAGATCATGTAAGTACATTAACTAATTCATTTAGTTTTTGGGAAAAACAAGAATTGAGTGCCAATGGTGAAAAAGCTAAAATGAAATTTGAAATTACTAACAAAAAATATGAAGCAAATGTTTGGGTAACATGGGTAATTCGAAACATAGGTGAAGGGGTGTTAGGACATGCACATCTAGGAAAAGGAGTTGTAGAAGTAACTTTAGGAGATTATAATTGTGATGGGAGTTTTCAATTGTATGATGTAAAAAGTGTGGAAGAGATCATGACACATGAGTTAGGACATTCAATTGGACTGCACCATGTAGAAGAGCAAAATAACATAATGTATCCATCACTGTCACCGTCATACGCATATTGTCTTTTGAGTTAGTCCAAACTAATTAATTTCAAAAATAAAAGTTAGCTTGTCCTACACACAATTAACCTTCAAAATGTTTGTAAAATGGATATTAATGAAAATGGTGAATAAATTATATCGTGCTTAAAAAACAACAACTAATCACACCAAAATGTCCTTCATGTCTTAACAAAAAAATAATTACAGATGAAAATACAGGTGAATTATTTTGTGGCAAATGTGGATTAGTCTTAAATGATAAAATTACAAACACAGGTGCAGAGTGGCGTTCATTTTCAAGTGATGAAGGTAACAAAGCAAGAACAGGTGCAGGAACATCACTTACAATGCATGATATGGGGTTATCAACAGTAATTGGTGCAGCTAACAAAGACTCAACAGGAAAGCCATTATCTGCAAGTGTAAAGAGTTCAATTGAAAGGCTAAGGACATGGGACAGTAGAAGTCAAGCAAATTCATCTGCAGATAGAAATCTAAGACAAGCACTTAATGAAATGGACAAATTAAAAGATAAACTTGCTTTAACAGATGCAGTAATTGAGAAAGCAGCTTACATTTACAGAAAAGCCATGGAGCGAAAATTAGTTAGAGGACGTTCAATTCAAGGTCTAGTTGCAGCATGCATTTATGCAGCATGTAGAAATACAGAAACTCCTAGAACATTAGACGATATTGCAGGTGGAATCAACATCAGAAGAAAAGATGTTGCAAGATGTTATAGATTAATTTTTAGAGAATTAGAATTAAAAATGCCAGTAGTTGATCCTGTAAAAGGAGTATCTAAAATTGCAAGTATTGCAGGATTAAGTGAAAAATGTAAGCGTAAAGCAATAGAAATGCTCACCTTGGCTAAAAAAGTAGGGGCAGTTGCAGGAAAGGATCCAATGGGAATTGCAGCTGCAGCACTATACCTTTCTTGTATAAGTATAGGGGAATCAAAATCACAAAAAGAAATTTCTCAAGCATCAGGAGTTACAGAAGTAACAATTAGAAATAGATGTGCAGGATTAAGAAAAATAATAGAAATATAAAAATTATTTTTTAGATTTTTGAAATTCTAATTTATCCCAAGGAAAAACAACATATCCATCATCATTAGTTTTTTTAGCATAAAGAAGGTTTTGAGGATATTTTTTTCCACGTCGTGCAAATAGTGTGACAAAAGTCAATTTAGATGGAATATCAGTTTTAGAAATAATTTTTTTAAAAGTATCTCCAGTGTCAAAAATATCATCTACAAATAAAGAATCAGATGAGATTTTATTTTTATCCACAAAAATAGTTTCAATATCCAAGTGATCAGCAAGTAAACGTGAAGGAATTAACCCACCTCTACTTACAGTAGTGATGCTTGAAAAATTCACAGGTAGTTTTAAAATTTTTTTAGAAAGTGTTTTGATCAGAGATTCAATTTCATTCCAATTAACATCCTGTTGCAAAGACATGATTCGTTTGATAATTACTGAGATTAAGTTGTTATGATTAGAATGTCTTCATAGGAGATTTTTTAAAAGGTTCAATTATTTTGAGTACTTTGAAAGGAAGTGTTCCAAAATTCATGTCTTTCTCACAAGACAATAACAAAACATCATCGTTAGCCAAAGGGAAACTCATTACAATTACTTTGTCTCTATAAGACATTGAGAAATGAACTTCGCCAAATTCATTATCAAATTCATGTCTCATTCTCACACGCAAAGCAAGCTCCATGAACATCATTTCATCCTGTTTTTGAGCTTCCAATGAAAACAGCCCCTTTTTCATACCACCAGCCACAAGATGTCCCCTACTATTGATGAACCTCGCAGAACGCATTTTTGTACTTAGTTTGATAATTTTTTGACAGGTTTTTTCTAGCTCTTCAACATTGTCCATTAGTCTAATTTAACAATCGAACTATTTATTGCGATCTGTATTTACAGAAATCTGTGCAATCAAAGTCACCTAAAGAGGCTAATGAGTATTACAAACACTTGTCTCTATTCTGGACAGATATCATGCATTTGATGTCTAGTAAACCACAGGCATTAAATTCAATTGGACCAATGAGAGCATTTGCTTCAAATTCTAAAAAAGTATCAACAGAGTTAATTGAAATCAATGAATTGTTAATGGGGTTCAATCAGTATTATTCAGAATATTACAAACAGCTTTCAGATACTTGGGCAGTTGCTCAAAAAAAGGTTAATCAAAAAGCACCCGAAGTGCCTCAAGATGTAGAACAAATAGATTCATTCAAAAGGATTTGGATAGATATTTTTGATAATGATTTTACAGAATTATTTGATTCTCAAAAATTTGGAGAAAATTATGGTAACTTGGTGTCTAAAGAATTGGAATTAACAAAACATTGGAACAATATCACAAATGTAATTTTACAATCAGTAAATCTTCCAAGTAAAGAAGAGATTGATGAAGTTTACAAAGAAATTCATTCTTTAAAAAAACGTGTGGGAAAATTAGAATTGGAATTGAAAAAAAGGGAGATAAAGAAAAATGCAAAATGAATCTAAAATAGATCCAAAAATAATTGAAGAGATGTTAAAATTTAGTAAAAATGTAATTGAAGCTCCAAAATTAGTTTCGGCTCCAGATGAAATTAGTTTAGAAGTAACATCACATGATGTGGTTCAAGAAATGGATAAAACCAGGTTATTGCATTATGAACCACTTACAGATAAACAACACAAAACACCATTATTGATTTCATATGCATTGATTAATCGATTTCACATATTAGATATTCATCCAGAAAAAAGTTGGGTACGAAATTTACTTCAGCAAGGATTTGATGTATACATGTTAGATTGGGGGACTCCTACTAGTATGGATAAATATTTAGATTTTGATGATTATGTAAATGGGTATTTAGACACGTATGTTGAACATGTGAAAAATGAATCATCAACTGAAAAAATTTCATTACAAGGATATTGTACAGGTGCAACAATAGCTACAGCATATACCACATTACATCCAGAAAGTGTGAAAAACTATATCGCAACAGCCCCAGTAATTGACGGTTGGAGAGATACTACAGTGATTAGCAATCTTGCAAAGCACATGGATGTAGATAAAATGGTAGATGTGGTAGGCAATATGCCTCCAGAATTCATGTATTATTGTTTTTCAGTGCTTAAACCATTTGAGCAAGGAATTGAAAAATATGTCAATTTTTTCAAAAATATTGAAAATAAGAAATTTGTAGATAGTTTTCTAAGAGTTGAAAAATGGTTAGGAGACACGCCTCCAATTCCAGGAGAATTATTTAAACAATGGATTAAAGACATCTACCAAGATAATTTGTTAATTCAAAATAAAATGTATGTGGGAGGTCAACTCATAGATTTGAAAAAAATAGATATGCCAATGTTTACACAAGTTGCAGTAGGTGACCATCTAGTATCGCCTGAATGTAGTATGCCATTACATTATGCTGTTGGCAGTGAAGATAAAACATTGAGAATGTACCCTACAGGGCATGTAGGAATGATTGCTAGTTCAATATCACAAAAGAAGGTATTACCAGAGCTTGGTAAATGGCTACTAGAAAGATCATAAAAAAGGAAAAAAATTAAAAATTAGATTTGCCACTAGTTGTTCTTTGTAGCAAATACTGAAATCCAAGATTGTAGAATGTTTCTATTTAATTCAGCAAATGAATTTGCATTGTCGTTAAAGGTTTTGATATTTTGTTGTGCTGCATCAATAGTTGCAAGTGTTACTTGATTTTGAATTGATGTTGCCTTTACGACTTCTTCAGTTGTATCTTGAATTACTTTGATTGCAGTTTCAGGAACATTTGATGTAATACCTGCTTTCTTTACATATTCTTTTTGTAGTGTTACTGCTGAATCTGCAATGTTTTCATAAGCTTGTATGAATTCCTGTTGTATGTTAGTAATTGCTTGATGGTATTGTGGTACTGATGTTCTAATACCGCTAAAGAATTTATCTACGTTTTGCTGATATACAGAAAATATATCTTTTGGATTTGATTGTGTCTGTTCGTTCTTACTCAATTTTTCACCCCCCTAGCTTTTGATGATTTTTTTGCTATTGGAAGAATAATTACTTGTACCAAATCACCTTCACCTAATTCAAGAGCGTTGCGTTCTGCTTCTGGAATTGAAATTCTACCATTACTTCCAACACTAGTTTTGTATGCACCCCAATTCATAAAAGATGGAAGCATTTGACCTATGCTAAACATTGTCTCCATGCTTTTGTTTTGCATAGAAGACATATTTTGCATCATATCTGATTGAGTTTGCCTCGTACTATCAGATACTCCTTTTAGAGTATCCAAGGGATTGAAAGTTTGACTAGTTTGATTAGTCATCAGAGAACCAAAGTTTTTCATAAATTCAGTTTGAGCATTTCCGCTCTTTTGAATCCAATCTTTGAACATCTCTGCTGGATTATATGGGTTATTATTACCATTCATTGGTAATTGTAGGAAATATAGGGTATTTAAATAAATCTAATTCGATAAAACAAAATCCAAAACTTTTGATGCAAAAATTTCAGGCTCTTGAACATATGGAGTATGACCGCAATTATCCATTCGAAAAAATCGGCAATCAGCAATGGCTGCAACAAATTCATCAGCATGTTGAATTGGAATTACAGGATCATCAGCCCCCCAAATAATCATTGTTGGTGGCATGATTGATTGTAGTTTTTTTGTGATCATTTCAGCATTTTTTAACCCCAGAATTGTCGACATAAAAGCAAGTTTTGCATTAGGTAATTTCATTCGTTCGATAAAACCATTAATAATTTTGGTGTCAATTTCTTCACCAGAGCCCTCCATCAATTGGAATGCATTTTGTGCATTTTGTTCATTAGGATACAATGCTGCCATAATGTATGCATCAAGTGCAGGAGTGGATTGTTTCATTACACCAGATGGGGAAGTAAGAATGAGTTTTTCAACATTTTGAGGATGAGCAGAAGTGTATTCAGCAGAGATTTGCCCACCTAAAGAAGAACCGACGATAATAGGTTTTTCAATATTAGAAGCAAGGAAAAATTTTTCTAAAAAATTTGAGAAAAAATCCAATGTATAGTCAGCAAGAGGTTTATCACTATATCCAAATCCAATTAGATCAGGGACAATAACTCGAAAATGTTCAGCAAAAATAGGAATTACAGCATTCCATCTTTCAGCTGATGCACCTAAACCATGAATCAGAACCAGTGTTTTTTTGGAATTTCCAGATTCCAAATAACGAATTTTACTTTCATCGATATTGATGAATTTTTCATCCATATTTTTAGAATCTTAATCATCAGTAGATAAGTTTTAGTGAATAATGCGATCAGTGTAGGATTAATTTTTAAAATTAATTTAGAATAATTATGTTTTTTAAGTTAAAGAATACAGCAATATCGTGATAAAAAAGAAAATTACAAAAATATTAGTTCCACTAGATGGATCTAAAAATTCATTTAGAGGGTTGGAAATGGCAATAAATCTAGCAAGGCAATGTAATGCCACAATTACCGGAATATACTCACTTCAAACCCCACCGCATTCAGAATTCAAAGGAGTAGGCTCAATTAGAGAGGCTCACAATAAGGAAGTTAAAAAATTCATGGATGAGGCCAAAACACTATCAGCACAAAACAGCATAGTGTTTAATGAAAAAATAGTAAAGGGTGAGATCGGATACAATATTGTCAAACTAGCTCAAGGAAAAAACAAGTTTAGTATGATCGTTATTGGTTCACGTGGACGAAGTCCTACAAAAGAAATGTTCTTTGGAAGTGTATCAAATTATGTTGTACACACATCAAAAGTTCCAGTTCTAGTTGTAAAGTAATTTACATTCCACATTTTTTGAAATATTTTTGGTGGTATTCTTCAGCTTTGTAAAATACAGGGGCAGGTACAATTTCAGTGACAATAGGGGAAGTATATTTCTCAGAGTCATCAAGGGTTTGTTTTGATTTTTGAGCAATATTCTTTTGTTGTTCATCATGATAAAAAATTGCAGAGCGATATTGAACACCAATATCTGGACCTTGTCGATTAAGTGTTGTGGGATTATGATTATTCCAAAACACATCAAGTAATTCCTCAAAAGAGATCTCATCAGGATTGTATTCTACTTGAACAGCTTCGGCATGTCCAGTTTTATCAGTACATACTTCTTCATATGTGGGATTAGTAAGTTGACCGCCGATGTATCCTACCTGTGTAGATTGTACACCTTTAGTTTTACTAAGTAAGTCTTCAACATGCCAAAAACATCCTGCTCCAAATGTTGCTTTCAATTCAATAATTGTAGATTTACATCAGATTAAAACCATATGCTAAAAATAATTAATTAATGATAATGATTCCTTCTTGAATTAGAAATTTTAAAGAACTTACGAATTCATCGTCAGAAATTTTTTCTTCAGACCACCACCCAGCATTGTTTTTTATCCAGTCAGGTATTGAATCATCAGATATATTTTCAGATGAAGAAACATTTGAAAGAATTATAATATTATTTTCAAGCATAAATTCAATTCCAGTAACAAAAGTGGAATCAGAAATTGAATCACTAGACCACCACCCAGCATTGTTTTTTATCCAGTCAGGTACATTAACTGGCTCTTCCAATCCAACTGCTTGATAAATTGAAGAATATTGAGGATAATTTGCATCAAACCATTCTTTGTAATTAATTTCATTTTGATATCGATTAACATAACTTTGTGGATCTTTTAATTCATCAACAAAAGGGGCTGGGATTTCTAATTTAGGTTGTGGTTTAGGTTGTGGTTTAGGTTGTGGTTCAGGTTGTGTTGTTGTTTGTGATGATGGACTTGATGATGATGGACTTGATGATGATGGACTTGATGATGATGGACTTGATGATGATGATTCCAAAAATTCTATCATTGTTTCTTTACTAGTATTTTCAGAAGTTACCTGAACAGGATAAGAACCATAATCAGTCCAAAGTGGACCACCCACCCTAATAGAAACTGAAAAACTACCATCAGAATTAGACATTGTTGGAGCAACAGCAACAAAAGTAGATCTCATAGGATCAAAAACAACAACACTAATTGATGTCACAGGTAGTTCAGTAGAAACGATTCCAGAAACAAGCATAGCATCTCCCTCATAATAAACAGATTTGTCAGTAGTAATTTCAACAACTTCCCCATATGCAGAAAAAAAGATTAATGGAAAAAAGAATAAAGTAAAAATTGCAATATATTGAATCATATTAAAAAAGAATTAGACAGATAATTAAAGAATTATTCTAAGTTCCTGTCATTTTTTTGGAAGCATCGGTAAAAATTTCAACTACTTTTTGAGCCAAATTTTCAATGTTTGCAGTAGGTTCTGCAGAAATCAACAAAAGAATTTGAGTTACAGGAAACGGAAAACTAACAAGAACTGCCTTGTCTCTTCTTGCAGCCAAGTAGTTGATAGGACCTAAACTTTCATCGTATTCTTTTCGGATGGATGCCTTTGATACAAAATCCAAAAAAGATTGCAATCTAGTTTCATCCCCTTCGTAAGGAGTTAGTCCTTCTTTAAAACCACCTGAAATCAATTTACCATCTTTGTCAACAATTCCAGCAAATCGAATCTCAGATTCTTCTAGTAATTTTTTACATTTTTCAGCATACAAATTCAAAGTACCTTCAGAGTCACTCATTACAATACAACTTGGAATATCAAAAATAAAAACCTAGTCAATAAAAGTCAAGGATGAATACATTCAATCCATAAAACATATGCCTGATAGGAAAAATATCATGTCTAGTTTTTTGGGGTACATTTTAGAAGTACATAATCAATAATTCCTTTTTCAGATGCAGTTTTCATTTTTATGATCGATTTGTATAGAATATTTTCAACATAGTTTGGGTATTTTTCTAAAATAGATTTTTTGAGTTGTTCTCTATTTTCCAGATAATAATCAGCCAGAGGAACATATACAGATTTACCAATTAGTTGTTCATGTTTAATTTCAAAACCACATGATTTGATAGTATTTTTTACATCACTTAAGGAATAGTGTTCTGAAGACCAAGTAAATTTCAGTAATCCTAAAGATCTAAAAGATGATTTTCCAAGAGTTACAGGAATTGCCACCACTAATAATCCGTTTTCTGTCAAAATTCGTTTAGATTCGGCAATAAAATCAGATAAGGGTTTGAAATGTTGTGCAGATTCTAATGCTAAAACACGATCAACAGAATCATTTGCAAAAGGTAGTTTTGTAGAAGAAGCATTCACAAAACAGATATTTTTTTGAGGTCCAGAAAAAGATAATTGATTGAAGTTGATATTTATACAATTCAAAAAGATATTTGGAAAAGAATCTCTCCATAAAATAGAAGGTGCAGAAAGACCACTACCAACATCAACTATGTGTTTTCCTGAAGATAGTTCTGCCAAATCCCCAAAAACAGTACAGAGGTTGTTTTGAGCTGAAATTGGATCTGTACACGATGAAGACCAATAACCAAAATTAAGCATAGATCCTCCAGTAGCAAGTTGCATTACAGGTGAAAGAGAAGTGTAAAGATTCACTACGTCTTTTTCATTTCTCCGGAATGTCCAAAGAATCATATCAAGAAAATTTATCGATGCCAAAAATGATTTCATAATTGATTAAAAAAAGGAGTATTAATTTCTAAAGTAATTCCCATCAAGATTAAATAAAATAGGAAAAAGAATACAAATTTTTGTTTTCATGTGTTTTTATTATCAAGAATATTCTACAAGTTATGGATAATTCAGAAATTACTCTTGCAAAATGGACAGATAGATTTTTTGCATGGTTGATTGATTTTATTATAATTTCAGGTGTTTCAACATTAGTAATTTTTGTTTCATTTGGAACAATAAACTATGAAAGTGAGGATTTTTGGATAGAAAATGCACAATACGTTCCTACAAGTATTTTATTTTTCATATATTGGACAGTTTTGGAATATAAAACGGGGCAAACAATTGGAAAAAAAATATTCGGTTTGAAAACAGCTAATATTCATGGAAAAAATCCAAGTTTGAAAGGAGTGATAATAGGTAGTTTTGGAAAAGCTTTTCTTTTACCTCTAGACATTTTGTTAGGATGGGTTTTAACAAACCAAAGCAGGCAAAGAATTTTCAATAAATTAGGAGACACCATAGTCATCAAAATACAAAACAATGATGAATCAAATATCAATTATACAAAAGATTAGAGTTTGTCAGTAATTCTTGAATAGTTGCTTTGAAGAATTAATCAACAGATCTATTAGCAACACATGATCTTTTTAGCATAATGTCTGAAAACCAAAAAGAATGGTGGATCGGGTTAGGAAAAGAACTTCAAAAAGATATAGAATTAGAAGAATAGTGATTTAAAAAATAGTATCCACTAATAGGATCAAATAGTATTAGTCGTGTATAGTTTGCACTAGGCGGGGTTTAAAATTTCAAAAAATACATAGCTAACGCTAAGCATAATTTTAAAATTAAAAAATGAATAGCTAACGCTAAACATGATTTAAAATGAAATCATCGTACAAGTCGTGTATTATTCCACTTAGATGAATAAAATGATTCATCGCGCATAGTCTCTATGTAAGTGGCTGAACCGTTATGTTGGTCTATTAGTAGAGGCTGGCTCACCACTCGCCGAAGCTTGTGATCTACACCACCTCCCTATCAACGCAGTCTTATACTGCCGACCTTCATCTTACGAAAGAATAACTTGTCTCGGGATAGGATTCGT
>Ga0233434_1003421_pt1 | contig 12950 bp, 13 predicted proteins | sample SI_122_August201_4_FD_182738 | JGI IMG/M metagenome (GOLD analysis project Ga0233434, IMG submission 182738) | Seawater microbial communities from Saanich Inlet, British Columbia, Canada - SI_122_August2016_120_MG | ecosystem: Environmental > Aquatic > Marine > Inlet | place: Canada: British... | reverse complement strand
GATGCTGAAGTGCCTGATGTTAGTCTGCGCTTGTTTCTTGATTGGATTGACATGACAAAAGAAGAGTTTTATAAAATAATCGAGCCCTTTCGTGATCCTCTTATATGGGAAAAAACTAAAAATGGAACATATGTCAGAATCGACAAGATAGAGAATCATATTTCAGATAGTGGTGTAGATAGCGTCAGATTAAAAATGAACGATCCCAAAAAATATTTCCATTCTTTATTATTAGAACCGGAAGATGAAGATGATGGTTATATCCTTATGGGTAGAGGTTATATTGATAAAACTAATTATAAGGCAATCAAAGGCTAACCATGGAGTATTGTGCACGTTGTGTAATGCCAAATACTAAACCAGGTGTGTTTCTTGATGGAAGAGGTTTATGTAATGCCTGCCGTTCCCAAGAAATGAAACGAAAGGTGGATTGGAAGTCCAGAAGAGAAGAATTAGAGACGATTATTGATGAAATTAAAGTAACGAATACAAGTTCATATGATTGTTTAGTTCCAGTTAGTGGAGGTAAGAATAGTTGGTATCAAGCTTGGATGATGAAAGAAGTCTTTGGTATGAAAGTATTGTGTTGCGTGATGGCGCCGCATTTGCCTACTACTGAGGGAATTTATAATTTGAATCAAATGGTAGACTCTATTGGATTAGATATTATTAAAATTACATTAAAGCCAAGTGTATATAAAAAACTCAGAAAAAAAGCCTTTATAAGACAGGGAGAACCTAATTGGCCCGAGCATATGACAGTTTTTGCTGGAGTAACTAATGTTGCACAGATTTATGATATTCCGTTAATTGTTTGGGGTGAAGATGTCGCGTTCGAATTTGGCGGCATTCAAACACAAGAGAGTAAAGCAGATGCATCGGATATTGATAATAATGACCTTATTAAAGATAAAACGATTGATGATTTTATTGATAATGACATATCAAAAAGAGATACTTTTTTCTATCGTTACCCAGATTTAAAATCCAGTGACGGAAAGGGTGTCAAAAGTATCTATCTTGGTTATTATGATTTTTGGGAAGGTAGAAAGCATTTAGAATTATGTACATCGATGGGGTTTAAGTCCAGAGTAGATGGACCACTTTCAGGGAATTATTTAGATTACGACAATATTGATGAGAAACTCTGTGAAATTAATATTTGGCTTAAATATATCAAATTTGGCTTTTGGAGACCAACAGATCAGGTTTGTTATGATATTTGGAATGGTAAGTTATCACGTAAAGACGCGGTTGAAATTGTTAATAAATTGCAAAATGAATTTCCACAAGAATATTTTGAAGATTTTTTACAATTTCATAATATTTCGAAACAAGAGTTCTGGGAGACTGTAGAAAAATTTCGAAACTTAGATATTTGGAAAAAGGATCGAAATGGAGAATGGAAGCTAAAGGTGGAACTACAGTGACTGAGGCTGACAATAAATAAAAATAGATAAGTTATGAAAATCGTAGTTACAGGTGTTTGTGGCCTAGTTGGAAGGAGGCTTGCATCCCATTTATTGGACCAAGGGCATCAGGTATTTGGTATTGGTCGATCGCAATGTGAAAATATTGATACTCGATTATTATCAAATTATGTGCTTATGGATCTTTCTTCTAAGGATGCCACAGAAAAGTTAAAAAAAGCAATTCCAACTGGCGTAGCTTTAATCATTCATTGTGCAGCGCAGCAACCCAAATCAGGGCTTTTATTTAAGGAGTATCTAGAGGGGAATGTAGATACTACGGAGAATATTGTTGAATGGGCTAGAAGTGCTAATGTTCAAACAATAATAAGCTTTTCTACTTTGGCTTTTTTAGATCTCCCATTAGAAGATGGAGTTACAATTACAGAGTCGGCAAAGGCGAACCCTCAAAATTATTATGCACTTTCTAAATGGGTTTCTGAATCCTATTTGAGGCTTTTGGGAAATAATTCTAATCTTACAGTGTTATGCTTTCGTATTCCATCATTGGTGCATGAAGAGCAGCAAGGTGGCCTTGTATACACTTATTGGAATTCAGCGCTACAAAATACTGATTTGGAAATTTACGATAATGGCCAGTTTCGACGAAATCTAATTTATATAGATTCAATTCTTGAGGTTGTTGATCTAGTATTAACGAAGCTTGATGACTATAAAGGATTAAAATTGTACAATATTGGCAGCAAAGATGCTTGGACTCTATTGGAAGTAGCTAAATATATATATAAACGAATGGATGCTACGGCTAAAATATTTCCTATAGATAAATCAAGCACTATTCACGGACATTGGAACGTTAATATCTCTAAGGCTGAGGATGAACTTGATTTTACTCCATGGAGTACACAAGAGGTTTTAGACGCTTATATACAAAATATGCGTGGAGAATGAGAATGAATTATCAAATGGCATGGCCCTATTTTCCTGAACATGAAATTGATTGGTTATTAAAAGAATTCAAAAATATTTTACAGGGTAATGCGTCCTTGAGTATGGGGCCCAGAGTTAAGGAATTTGAAGATATTTTTGCGAACTATGTGGGAGCAGAGTATGCAGTTGGAACTAATTCATGCACAGCAGCTTTGGAAATAGCTCTTCGAAGCATCGGGGTTCAAGATGGAGATGAGGTAATTATCCCGGTAGAAACCTTTATAGCTACAGGATCTGCTGTTGTAAGTGAAGGAGCAACACCTGTATTTTGCGATATTGATCCTAAGACTTTTTGTATAAGTTTAAAAGAATTAAAAAAACAAGTAACTAAGAAGACTAAGGCTGTAATCATAGTTCATATGGCGGGTATGATTTCACCAGATGCGTTAAAAATTAAAGCATTTTGTCAGCAAGAAAATATCATATTAATAGAAGATGCGGCTCATGCTATTGGCGCTTCTATACAAGGAATTCGTGCAGGAAATATCGGTGATATCAGTTGTTTTTCTTTCTATCCAACAAAGATTCTGACTACGGCCGAAGGTGGAATGCTTCTTTGTTCTGATAAAGAATTATATGAGAAAGCAAATAGTCTGCGAAATCGCGGTCGCGATATGAGTACACAAGGCGAAGTGTATTCTCGACTGGGAACTAATAATCGTATGACTGAGTTTGCTGCATTACTTGGAATTAGTCAGCTTAAGTGCTTGAATGATTTCCTGAGAACAAGGCGTACAATAGCCAGTATATACAATGAGAAAATTCAAGCCTCGAATATAAGTCATCTGGCGCAACCTATAATTGTTCCGGAAGAAATTAACCATGCTTATTGGCGTTATTTGATAACACTTGATCCTTCAATAGATCGCGAACTGATTAAAGAAGAGCTAGATAAGGATAATATCGCAAGTGATTGGGCTTACTATCCTGCATTACATTTACAGCCTTATTTTATTCAACAGTACAAAACGTATAAAGGCTTATGTCCTGCGGCTGAAGATAGTTTAGATCGAAATTTCTGCTTGCCAATTAATCCTACAATGCAACAAAATGATGCGGTATTCGTAGTTGAACGATTTATTAAGGCTATACAAAAACAACAGTTAACAACACTATGCGTAAAGTAACCATCCATCAACCTCAGTATATTCCCTGGCCGGCTTATTTTGATAAGATATTGCAGAGTGATGTTTTTGTATTTTTAGACGATGTACAGTTTCAAAAAAATGGCTTACAGAATAGAAATCAAATTAAAACGCCTCAAGGTAAAGCGTGGCTAACTTTACCCATTAAACATTCTTTTGGTCAGTTGATTAACGAAGTTGAGATTGACAGTGCTAAATCAAAAATAAAACATTTACGTAGTTTACAAATGAATTATGCAAATACCCCTTACTTTTCCGAAGTGTATGAAATAGTTTCTTCTATTTTGAATGAAGAGAATAATTTGATTTCTTGTGTTTCTATAGAATTAATTAAAAAAATACTTTCTTATCTTGGGTATAAAGGTGAGATCGTTCTATCTAGTGATTTTGCAATTAAAAGTAAAAGCAGTGATCTGATTTTAGACTTGTGTATAGCTGTAGAAGCTGAACAATATTTATCAGGCTTGGGTGGTCGAGGTTATCTTGTACAGGATGATTTTGAGCAAGCTGGTATTGAAGTGAAATTTCAGCAGTTCCATTTGCCAGAATATAAGCAATGTTTTCCTAAGGTAGACTTTATTTCTGGCTTGTCAATCTTGGATCTATTGTTTAATAAGGGCAAAGAAGCAAGGTATATTATGCAATTAGGTGAACAACCTTATTTAGGTTGGGATGAATTGAATTAGAGAAAATATGAGAAAGAAAAAAGTTTTAGCAGTCACTGGAATACGATCTGAGTATGATATTCTCTATCCAGTATTAAAAGAATTACGTGATAATAACTTCGATGTAAAGATTGTTGTTTCTAGTGCGCACTTGTCTGATCATTTTGGAAGTACAATTGATCGAATTATTGAAGATGGTTTCGAGGTTGCAGATAGGATTGATACATTATTTATAACTAGTCGACTAACGCAACGTGCCAAGGGTGTAGGGCTTCTCATTTATGGATTAACACAAACCGTTGAGAGAGAAGGTCCTGACTTTTTATTGGTTGTAGGCGATAGGGAGGAGAGTATAGCTACTGCGATAGTCGGAAACTATATGGATAAATTAGTTGTCCATATTGGGGGTGGTGATACTGTATTTGGTAATGCTGATGATCCAGTGCGGTTTGCAGTTTCTAAACTTGCGCATATTCATTGTTGTAGCGCACAAAAATATGCTGATAATTTAATAAATTTAAGCGAAGAATCCTTTCGCGTTTTCTGTACGGGAAATCCTGCTTATGTGAATATAGTGGAAACCAAAAAAATGAATCTTAGAATGGTATCAGAGTTGATTAACGTTGATTTGACAGATGGACGTTATTTGGTGATTATAAAACACCCTCTTTCTTCCGAAGTAAATGATGCCTATGATCAAATGAAAATCACACTGGAGGCTGTTGAAGAATTTTGTGATAAGCACAAGTACCAGGCTGTTATTATTCCTCCAAATAGCGATCCTGGGTCTGAAGAAATGAGAACAGCAATAACTGAATTTAATAATTCACGCTATATTCACTCTTTAGAAACCTTGCCTAGGACTACATTTATTAACCTTGTAAGACACTGTAAAGCGTTAGTTGGAAACTCCAGTATGGGGATACTAGAAGCACCCTTTTATCAACTTCCTGTAATTAATATCGGCAATAGGCAAAAAGGCAGGCTTAATGCAGGTAATGTAGAATTTATATCTCACGATAAAGATGAAATTATTCGTCATTTAGAAAAAGCGTGTTTGGATGAAAATTATAGAGTTGAAGTGCAAGGAATTTCCAATCCATTCGGAGATGAGTATTCAGCCGAGAATGTACGCAAAGTTTTTGAGTCAGTAAATTTGGATGATCGTAAATGGTATGTTAAAACAAAACTATGTTAATTAGGAGAGTTAAAAGTGAATAAGGTTATGGTTATAGCACCTCATCCAGATGATGAAACATTGGGGTGTGGTGGCGCTATTCTTAGGCATATAGATCGTGATGATGATGTTTATTGGTTGATTATGACAACCATGAAAGGGTCTTCTATTTTTACAGAAGAACAAGTTGCAAAAAGAGAGAAAGAAATAGAGATAGTTTCGTCTAGATATGGATTTAAAGAGGTCTTTAATTCTGACTTCCCTACTATGGAACTAGATACAGTGCCTAAAAAAGACTTAGTGGGATTTATTTCGAATATGTTTGATAAGGTTCGGCCTGATACTATTTATGCTCCTTATGTAAATGATGTACACAGTGATCATAAAGCGGTGTTCTCTGCTATGGCATCTTGCACTAAATCGTTTCGTTATCCTTTTATTCGTCGTGTTAGAATATATGAAACCTTATCCGAAACCGAGTTCGGGTTACGTTCTGATGATTGTGGTTTTAAGCCGAATCTATGGATAGATATTTCCAATTATCTTGAAAAAAAAATCGGGATTATGCGTCTTTATGAAAGTGAGTTAGGTCAACATCCTTTCCCAAGAAGCGAAGAAAATATCAGGGCGCTTGCTACCTTTAGAGGTGCCACAGCAGGAGTTCGGTTTGCCGAAGCATATATCAGTGTAAAAGAGGTAATTGTATGAGTGTATTTATAATTGCAGAAGCTGGTGTTAATCATAATGGTGATATAGCAATGGCTTATCAGTTAGTTGATGCTGCAGTAGAGGCTGGTGCTGATGCTATTAAATTTCAAACCTTTAAAGCAGATAAATTAGTAACAAAAGGAGCATCAAAGGCTGCCTACCAAAAAGGATCATTAGATAAAGATGAGCTTCAACATTCAATGCTCAAAAAATTAGAACTATCCTTTGAGGCGCACTATAAGATATTTGATTATTGTACAAATAAGGGGATACAGTTTCTTTCAACGGCATTTGACGAAGAAAGCATGGGGTTTCTGGTAAACAATTTAGGTATGGAAACGCTAAAAATCTCTTCAGGTGATATAACTAATGGCCCCTTGTTATTAGCCCATGCTAGAACAAAGAGAAAGATAATTATCTCAACGGGTATGGCAAATTTGAATGAAATTGAGAAGGCTCTAGGTGTAGTAGCATTTGGTATGGTTGGTGGACAAAATCCTACAAGAGAAGCTTTTCGAAATGCATATGTTTCAAATGAAGGACGACATATTTTGAAAGAAAATGTAACACTACTGCACTGCACAACCGAATACCCTGCTCCATTCGCAGATATTAATCTAAATGCAATGAAAACTATGAGGGATGCTTTTGGCTTACCAATTGGTTACTCTGATCATAGTAAAGGGATTGTTGTGTCAATTGCCGCGGTTGCGTTGGGTGCAACGTTATTAGAAAAACATTTCACACTGGATAATAGTCTTCCTGGGCCTGATCATAAAGCTTCATTAGGGCCTGAAGAATTAAAAGAGATGATCAGCGCAATTCGGATTGTAGAAATTTCTATGGGAGATGGGGTTAAAGAGCCACAATCCTCTGAAATTCCTAATCGTGATGTTGCACGAAAAAGTATAGTAGCAGTACAAGACATCTCTAGTGGAGATATTTTCACAAAAAACAATTTGACAGTAAAGCGTCCAGGTAATGGGGTTGACCCAATGGATTATTGGGATCTATTAGGCGTTCCAAGTCCTCGATCCTATAAAACAGATGAGATGATTAATTGAGCATCAGTAGCAAAAAAGTTGTGATTCTTCTCGGTGCAGGAGGTCATGCAAAGGTTGTTGCTGAAGCCTTAATTCAGTCAGGAAAAACCATACTTGGCCTAGTTGCGCCAGATAAGAAAAAAGGTTCAAAGTATTTTGGTTTAGATGTTCTTGGAAACGACGATGAACTTTTTTCTTACTCGCCTAGAGAAGTGGTGCTTGCGAATGGTATTGGCGCATTACCAGGTAAAGTATTTCGATGGAAATTGGCCAGTCAAATGCGCGAGAAAGGTTTTCAGTTTACTCGAGTTATACATCCTTCAGCGATTATTGCAGATAATGTGGTAATAGGGGAAGGTGTTCAGATAATGGCAGGCGTAATTATTCAAACAGGAGCCAGCATAGGGCAAGGTAGTATTGTAAATACTGGAGCTAGTATAGATCATGACTGTAGTATTGGCCAAAATTGTCACTTAGCGCCAGGTGTTGTTTTAAGTGGGTGTGTTGATATAGGTAGTGGCACACATGTTGGAACTGGATCTGTGATAGTTCAAGGTATTTCAATTGGCACGGACTCAATAGTTGCAGCTGGATCAGTTGTTTATAAAAATATAGTTAGCAACACAACATTAATTCAAAAAAAAAATTTTTTAAAATGAAAACAAGGTATCAAAATGAATAATTGGTCAAAGGCATTAGTGGCGTCTACAGACACATTTGAAATGATTATCAAATCTATTGGAAAGAGCGGTATGCGTATAGCATTGGTTGTAGATCAAGAAAATAAATTATATGGCACCGTTACTGATGGAGATATACGTCGTGCCTTATTAAGGCATGTAAGTTTAAATTCATTAGTAACGGATGTTATGAATTCAAATCCAATGGTTGCTCATGCTGAAGATGATCGTAATTCCTTGTTGAAAATGATGAGTAGTAAAGATATACTGCATATGCCAATTATAGACAAAGATGGAATTCTTTGTGGATTGGAAACTCTGCAACACTTAATTGAAAGTCCAATATATGACAATCCTATTTTTCTTATGGCAGGTGGCTTTGGAACTAGATTAAAACATCTAACAAAAGATACACCCAAGCCGTTATTGAAAGTGGGTAATCGCCCTATTCTTGAAACTATTTTATTGCAATTTATTGATGCCGGTTTTCATATTTTTTTTATCTCGATACACTATAGAGCTGATATGGTTCGTGAATATTTTGGTGATGGTTCTAAGTGGGGAGTTGAAATTCAATATGTATACGAATCAGAGCCACTAGGTACGGCAGGTGCATTAGGATTATTGCCATTAGAAAGTCCTAGCCTTCCTATTGTAGTTATGAATGGAGACTTGCTGACAGATGTGAATTTTGAAAATTTGCTTGATTTTCATAAGGAGCAAGGTGGTCTAGCAACAATGTGTGTTCGTGAATATGATTTTCAAGTCCCTTACGGTGTTGTAACTTTGAAAGGTCGGTGCATTGGTGCAATAAAAGAAAAGCCAATACATAAGTTTTTTGTTAATGCTGGAATTTATGTATTAGAGTTCGATATTTTAGATGGATTGAGCGGAGAGTCTTATCTTGATATGCCAAACCTATTTGAAAGTCATATAAAAAAAGGTAATAAAATTAATGCATTTCCTATACATGAATATTGGTTAGATATTGGCCGTATAGAGGAATATGAGCGTGCAAATCAAGATATACGTTCATGAGTTACATTAAAAAAAATACCCATATTAAGAAAATACTTATTGTTGGTTTCGGCAGTATTGGCAAGAGACATATTGAAATAGTTCGATCATTGTTTCCTGATATAACCATTGGATTGCTTAGACATAGAATATGCAGAGATAAAGAAGTAGAGCTTTATGGAATTAAGCATTGCTTTACTAGTGCTGAAAGAGCATTAGAGTTCCAGCCAGATGCTGCAATAATCTCAAATCCTGCGTCTAAGCATATTAATATTGCAATGCTTCTTGCGGGCGCTGGTATTCATTTGTTAATTGAAAAACCTATTTCAAACAATAAAGATGGCGTTCAAGACTTAATTAACCTTTGCTCTAGGAATAAAGTTACACTAATGACAGCCTATAATTTAAGATTTTTACCTAGTTTGAATGAGTTTCGTAACTTATTGCATCAAGGGAAAATTGGAGTCCCTTACACGGCTCATATCGAAGCGGGTCAATACTTACCTGATTGGAGGCCTGGTTCGGATTACAGGCAAATAGTGTCCGCACAAGAAAATCTAGGTGGCGGGGTTTTGTTAGAACTTAGCCATGAAATTGACTATATGCAGTGGATATTTGGCTCAGTTGAGTGGGTTAATGCCACATTATCACATCAAAGTCATTTAGAGATCGATGTAGAGGATGTTGCTTATTTGCAAGTTGGAATTAAAGGGAGGGACAATAATAAAAGTTTGATTGTCACATTGAATATAGACTTCATTCGACATAACCCAACACGACAATGTTGTGTTGTGGGTGAAAATGGATCATTGTTGTGGAATGGGTTAAAAGGAAGTATAGAATATTTCCCCCAGAATGGTAAAAAATGGGAGAATATTTACTCTAACTTGACAGATAAAAATTATACATACGAAGAAGAGATTAAGCACTTTATCTCATCAGCTAATTCTGGTAGTCCTCCATATGTCAGAGGCGAAGATGGATTAAAGGTGATATCTGTAATTGAGTTAGCAAAAGAATCTAATTCTAAAAAAACTTTAGTATGCACTGAATAATATGAATTATATTGCACTTATTTGCGCGAGAGGTGGTAGCAAAGGGCTTCCAGGGAAGAATGTACGCCTACTTTCTGGAATTCCACTTATAGGGTGGTCGATTAAGGTAGCATTACAGACAGAAAGGATTTCTAGAGTTATTGTTTCGACTGATTCGCATAAAATTGCAAAAACTGCAAAGAAGTATGGTGCTGAAGTTCCTTTTATTAGACCAGAGAAGCTGTCACTAGATGATAGCTCAGAGTGGTTAGTTTGGCGTCATGCTCTTGATTATTTATGTAAAAATGACAAAGAGGTTGTTGATGGGATTGTAAGTCTCCCTCCTACTGCACCACTTAGATCTGTCATTGATATAGATAAATGCTTAGACGAATTTGAGAAAGGTGAGGTTGATGTGGTTGTAACTGTGACCGATGCTCATCGTAGTCCATATTTTAATATGGTGGTTAATAATGATGGGCTTACTTCTCTAGTAATCAAACCTGACTATGCAGTTGTGCGTCGACAGGATGTGCCAGTTGTATTTGATATGACTACAGTTGCTTATGTTGCTAGACCGGATTTTGTTAATAAAAAAAATGGAATATTTGAGGGGCGTGTGAGAAGTGTCCATATTCCACTTGAACGCGCAGTTGATATTGATACTTTACTGGACTTTAGAATGGCTGAATGTTTGGTCGAAAACAATAAAAACAATAAAAACAATAAAAACAATAAAAACAATGAGAACAATGAGAACAATGAGAACAATTAATGAGCTGATAAGCCTTAAGGGTCGTAGTGCAGTAATCACAGGCGCTACAGGTGGATTGGGAAAGCATATGGCGTCTACTATTGTAGAGCTGGGTGGTAATGTAATTTTGGTTGATAGGCCAGGTTCAAATTATTCTACCCTTTTGTCAAAACTGAAAGAAGGTAGCACTGTAGATATTCAATGTGTTGACTGTGATCTTGAAAGTGAAGAGAGCAGGGGTGAGTTAATAGCAAGGGTTAATAAAGACTATTCTACAGGTCTGGATATTCTTATCAATAATGCCGCTTTTGGGGGTGCAACAGATCTAGATGGCTGGGTGACTAAATTTGAAGATCAAAGTGTTGAAACATGGAGGCGGGCAATAGAGGTTAATTTAACTGCTGCGTTTGATTTATCTAAGGGGCTTTCTAAAACTCTTGGAAGGAATGGGCGCGGATCAATTATTAATGTATCCTCAATTTATGGCGTAAACGGCCCTGATCATTCTTTATATGAAGGGACAAGCATGGGGAATCCGGCAGCTTATGCTGCATCAAAAGGTGGCTTGATACAATTGACACGTTGGCTTGCTACCACTATTGCTCCAGATGTGCGAGTAAATGTAATTTCTCCTGGAGGGGTTTATCGCAATCAACCTAAAAAATTTGTTAAGCGATACGTAGCTAAAACACCACTAGGAAGGATGGCAATTGAGGAAGATTTTAAAGGGGTTATTGCTTACTTGGCTAGCGATCTTTCGGCATATGTAACAGGGCAAAATATAATTGTTGATGGGGGCTGGTCCACATGATTGAAATTGTCAGGGAGTTAGGTAGTTCAAGAAATGCAATCGTAACAATTGCAATAGGAGATAGGTATTATAAAGAATGGAAGGAGTATGCAAAGCCATCATGGCTACTATATTGCGAGAGATATGATTTAGGTCTTTTTGTTGTAAAAAAGGGCTTAATTAAAAAAGAGCACAAATCATGGAAAAAGCCAACATGGCAAAAATTATTAATAGGTAGTTCTGTAAAAAACATGGATATTAATATTAATAACATATGTTATTTAGATACTGATATTATTATCAATCCACTCTCCCCTAATATTTTTCATTATCATGATAATGAAAGTATTAGCTTGGTTTCATTAAGAACTGACTTACCTTTTTCTTATGATAAAACCTTGAAAAAAATCGCTTTTTATAGAAATAGAAAGATTTCTTCTGACTACCCTCTAGATTCGGCACTATTTATAAGTTTGAAAGATTTGTATAAGTATCACGATTTATCACCTCAAGTGAATGAAGCATGCATGGGGTTGATTGTTTTCCATGTTGATAATTTTTATAAAATTATGGAGTCTTGGTTTTATAAGTATGATAAAGAAGTTTTTTCTATTACAAATGGGGGGGACCAGACTCATTTGAACTACGAAATTCAAAAACATGGAAAAGTTAAGTGGTTAGATTATAAATTTCAAGCGTTATGGGTATATGAAATGTCAAACTACTACCCATTTTTGTATAAAGAAAAATGTAATTCTAGTTTAAAAACTGACTGTATAAATGTATCTATTTTTCAGAATTATTTTTTGCATTTTCCCGGTTTGTGGATTGAGGGAGAGATGTGGAAGGACTGTGAAATTTTAAATAACGATATTTACAATGAGTATAATGAGCTTTTTAGATATTACGATGTAATCACAACAGGAGTGCCTAAGGGCACAATAATGAATGATGAATAAATTAGTAAAGTCTTCTAAAAGTTTCCAAAAGTCAAAAAAACAAAGCCCTCATTTAGAAATATCAGTTCAAGTTGGTTGTGGTTTAATGTGCAGCTACTGCCCACAGACGCAATATATAAAAAAATATAAAGAGATCTATGGCAAGAGGCATAAGTTATCTTATGATACTTTTTTATTGGTTGTGGATAATATACCGCTTAATACAGTAATACACTGGACTGGATTCACGGAGCCTTTTGCTTGTAAGGATTTCCCGTTAATTGTGAGTCATTTATTTGACTTAGGGTATAAGCAGATTATTAGCACAACATTGTACGGACTTAAGGAAAACCAGCAGTTTTTTATTGATAATTTAGAGTTGTTCTCTGAAGGGATTAATTTACATTTACCTGACAGTTCAAAACTCATGAAAGGTAAATTTACAGATGAATATTTTAAATATGTGGAAAGTGTATTTATTCGTTTACTTGAGATTAACTCTAAGTATTTTGATTTATTCCTTATTGGCGATGAATTCCATCCAGAAATCACGCAATTAATTGAGAAATATTTGAATAG
>Ga0233434_1003408_pt1 | contig 12985 bp, 8 predicted proteins | sample SI_122_August201_4_FD_182738 | JGI IMG/M metagenome (GOLD analysis project Ga0233434, IMG submission 182738) | Seawater microbial communities from Saanich Inlet, British Columbia, Canada - SI_122_August2016_120_MG | ecosystem: Environmental > Aquatic > Marine > Inlet | place: Canada: British... | reverse complement strand
TCATTGAATTCTATTTATGAAGCAAAGATTACCGAAGGGATGACGATACCTTGCCCTGACGAGGAGTCAGGTATTTTCACTCAACTGAATTATGACACAATTATGAATTGTGTTGATTGGTGTGATGTGGTTGCGATTGGACCTGGATTGGGACAGGATAATCGTACCCATGAATTGGTTGAGTCATTGATAAAAACAATTGAAAAGCCTATGGTAATTGATGCAGATGGTTTAAGACCATTCTATAGAAATATAGAGTTATTTCAGAATATTAAATCAGATTTCGTTATTACACCTCATATTGGAGAACTAAGTCAATTGATGGATATTCCTACTGAATTCATTCAAAAAGACCTTCCGGGTACGATTGAAAAAATTATGGCAAAACTACCTGGTATTTTGGTTGCAAAATTTGCACCTTCTTTGGTTGCATGGCAAGGTCAAGGTGCTGTTAATTCTACCGGGAATCCGGGCCTAGCTACAGCTGGAACCGGCGATGTGTTAACTGGAATAATTGCTTCATTTATGGCTCAGGGGTTTGGTACTATCGAAGCAGCAAAATTGGGAATATTTATACATGGTAGGGCCGCAGACAAATGGACAGAAATGAATAGTCAGCGTGGAATGATTGCCAGTGACTTATTGAGTCAAATAGGATCGACTTTTCGAGATTATGAATCATAAAACATTTCGAATATTAATGGTGGCATATATGATCCTCATATTGAGTGTATCTAGTGTGCCTGCCCAGAGTATGCCAAAGACATGGTTGCTTAATTGGGATAAATTGATTCACCTTGTTGAATATTTTATTTTAGGCATTTTAGCCATGAAAAGTATGAATTCTATTTCTTATCGGACCCTATTGGTTGTGATTCCTCTTGGAATTGTATTTGGTGGTTTGGATGAATATCTTCAATCATTTATTTCAGGTCGATTCTCAAGTGGATGGGATGTGTTAGCCGATACGATTGGGGTGAGTATTGGTTCATTACTTGTGTTAGGAAATAAAGAATGATTCAACGCCTATTTATCAAAAACTTTGCAATCATTAATGAGTTATCTCTACCATTGAATAATGGACTGACAGTTATTACTGGAGAGACGGGAGCAGGGAAATCAATTATTCTTAAATCTCTGGGGATTACCTTAGGTGCCAATGGAGATAAAATGGATGTCAGAAGCGGTGAAGGAAAAGCTATTGTTGAAGTTGAATTAACAATAGATGGTCAAGAGACAATAATGAGAAGATTAATCAGTAAAGGAGGTCGAATTCGATCATTTATCGATGACGAACCAATCGCTGAGCAAATTTATCGAGATACTGTTTCAACGTTAGCAGATTTCCATGGACAGCATGAACAACAATACATTATGAATGCGGCGACACATATTGATTTTTTAGATAGGTTTTGTGATTCAGATAATTTAGTTCAAACAATTCAGGCCACCTATTTGGATTTGGTTCAAACAATGAAAGAGTTAGATCTGTTGATTGAGAGACAAAAAGGAGCGGAGAACCAAAAAGAGTTGCTTCAATTTCAAATTCAGGAAATCCAGTCAATTGATCCACAAATTGATGAAGATATTAATCTGGGAAAAGAATTTAAACGATTAAATCATGTTGAAGAATTGGTATCCACTGTTCAAAGATTAAATCAATCATTAACAGAGAATGATCATTCTATTTATCGCCAACTTGCGTCAGCAGTTGATGAATTAAATCGATTATCAAAATATGACGATACTTTGAATCCGTATATGGAATCCATTCAACAAGCTTCGGTAACTATCCAGGATGCATCCAGTGATTTAATCCAACATATTGATTCATTAGAACTGGACCCAAGTCAGTTACAAGAAGTGGAAGAACGATTGCAAGCCATTGAAAGTTTAAAACGGAAATATGGTGGATCAATTGAATTGGTTCAAAATTATATTCAGGAATCGAAAATAGAATTAGAGGAATTGTCTGGCATTGATATTTCTATTTCGAATTTGGAAGAAGAGAAAACCCATTTAATTAATCGTTATCAAAAACTTGCGGATGAACTCAATTCTGTTCGAGATAAATATTCAACAAAAATCGCAACTGAAATTGAAGATGAAATGGTTCAACTCAATATGGCGGGTGCAAAATTTGAAGTTAGAATGGATCAGAAATTTGAAAAAAGTAGCGCCATTATATTTGATGGTAATCCAGTAAGGTATGGATCAAAAGGTTATGATCAGGTTGAGTTTTTTCTCAGCGCCAATCCTGGGGAAGTACCAAAACCAATAACAAAAATTGCATCTGGCGGTGAAGTCTCCAGAATCATGTTGGGAATTAAATCTGTTTTGAAGAAATATGATCCGGTTGAGACGTTAATATTTGATGAAATCGATTCAGGAATCTCTGGACAAGCAGCAGAGAAAGTGAGCGAAGCATTAGAAAAATTAAGTACGGATAAACAGGTTATCTGTATTACCCATTTACCGCAAATCGCTTCCAGAGCAGATCATCATTTATACATAGATAAAACAATGAAGGAAGATAAAACGTCAGTGAATGCCAGATACCTAAACCATGAAGAAAAATTAACAGCAATTGCAAAGTTATTTAGTGGTGATTCTGTGACAAAAGAAGGAATAACTTCCGCTCAACAATTTATGGATCAAGCACGTGGATAAATTCATTATAAATGGCGGGAATAGTCTCAATGGTACCATTGAAATAGGCGGTGCTAAAAATGCAGTTTTACCACTAATGGCGGCTGCACTATTGGCCAATGGAAAATCTACACTCAGCCACGTACCCGATTTATCAGATACACGAACGATGATCCGGTTATTAAATATACTTGGGGCAGAAACGGATTTTCATGAAGAATTATTAACAATTGATGCATCAAAAATAAATTCATTTGAAGCCCCATATGATTTAGTAAAAACCATGCGTGCTTCTTTTTACGTTATGGGTCCATTATTAGCCCGATTTGGTGAGGCACGTGTTTCGCTCCCAGGCGGTTGTGCATGGGGACCTCGACCGGTTGATTACCATTTAAAAGGATTTGAAAAACTTGGGGCAGAAATCATTTTGGAAGAAGGGTACATAATTGCCCGGGCGAAAAAATTAATAGGCGCGAAAATCCATTTTGAGATACCATCTGTAGGCGCTACTGGCAATATTGTTATGGCAGCTGTTTTAGCCAGTGGAATAACCCAAATCACCAATGCAGCACAGGAACCTCATATTGTGCAGTTATGTAATGTATTAAAAAAAATGGGTGCCGACATCGAAGGTGTTGGAACGCATGAGTTGACCATACATGGTGTAGATTCCTTATCGCCTGTTGAAATCAAGATAATTCCCGACATGATTGAGGCTGGCACATTTCTAATGGCCGGTGCAACTTTAGGAAGAATTACCTTAACCAATGTTTTCCCAGATCATTTATCTATCGTGTTGCAAAAGCTGGAACAGGCAGGATGTACAATTCATTCGGGGGACGAGACGATTTCAATTGAAAAAACCGATCGTTTAAAAGCCGTTGATATGATGACTGATGTGCATCCCGGATTCCCAACCGATCTACAGGCACAGTGGATTGCACTCATGTCTACTGCGACAGGTTCAAGTATTATTACGGATACCATTTATCATGATCGATTCTCCCATGTGCCAGAGTTAAACCGGCTTGGCGCAAATATATCTATGGAAAATAACGTGGCCATTGTTCGTGGTGTTGATAAATTAAAGGGAGCACAAGTTATGTCTACAGATATTCGAGCGAGTGCTTCATTGGTGATTGCTGCGTTAATGGCCGATGGTCAATCTGTCATTAGTCGTGTTTATCACATTGACAGGGGTTATGAAAAAATTGAAGAAAAATTTAGTGCCCTGGGTGCTGATATTCGGCGTGAAAGTAATTAAAGAAAGAATGGGAATCCTTTGAATATTATACTTAAAATTCAAACTTTTACCGGAAAGGAAAAATTATGCGCATAGTCATTATCGGCGTGGGTGAAGTTGGTTTTCACGTAGCCAAAGCATTGAGTCAAGAAGATCACGATATAACTGCGGTGGATGTGGACCCTGTAAAATGTAAACGCGCTGCAGAAAATCTCGATGTCATTGTCGTAGAAGGAAATGGTGCCAGCCCTCGAAATTTATCGGAAGCCAATGTTCAGGAGGCTGATTACGTTTTATGCTTAACACGGGTGGATGAAGTCAATTTAATTGCATCTCAACAAGCTCATGAACTGGGCGCAAAAAAGATTATAGCCCGATTAAGAAATCAGCAATACACCACTCGAGATTCAATAATAAAACCGGAAAAATTTGGAATTGATCTTGTTATACACCCAGAAAAAGAAGCTTGCCGAGAAATAGTGCGATTGGTTCGCCATTCTTATGCAACCCAAGCTATGGATTTTGAAGGTGGACGTATGCAGATGATCGGCATTCGATTGGAAAATAATAGTCCAATTATCGGAAACACCGTCAAGGCGTTTTGTGAGTCAGAAAAGGATTACAAATTTGGAATAATAACTGTTTTGAGAGATTCCGATTCCCATGTACCATGGGCTGATTTTGAATTCAAAGAATGTGATACTGTTTATTTTATCGTGAAGACAGAAAGACTTGAATCGCTCATGAAATTGGTTGGAAAGGAAGCGACGCAAACCAATTCAATAATAATATTAGGTGGTAGTAAAATTGGTAGAAGTGTAGCTGAAGAGCTAGAAAATGAGATAAGTGTTAGAATGATTGAAGAGCGTAGAGATAAGGCTGAATGGCTTGCAGCTAATTTAAAAAACACAATGGTACTTTATGGCGATGGGACGGATGTGGAAATCTTAAAAGCAGAAAATATCCAAGATGCTGACAGTTTTATTGCTGTGACTGAAAGTGAGCAAACAAATTTACTTTCTGGAATGCTGGCCCACCATTTAGGCGTTAAACAAACTGTAATCCATGTAAGTACAACGGAGTATATGCCCATTGTTCAAGAAATTGGCGTGGGTGCTGTTTTAAGCAAAAATATGTCAACTGTAAATTCGATTTTACGATTTATTACTAGTGATCAAACAGAGACATCCGTTACTACATTCGATGAAATTGATGTAGATGTTATCGAATTTAATCCTGAACCTGGAAGTAAGGTAACAAAGGCGCCCTTAGAAGATTTAAAATTTCCCATAGATAGTATTGTGGGTGTCATTAACCATCATGGTCACCTATCCATTGCACGAGGATCTTCCCAGTTAACAGAGGAAGATACGGTTTTGGTGTTCGCAAAATCAAAGGTAATACCAAAATTAAGAAAGCTTTTTGAGGCCTAATGAACTCTAAAACAATTTTAAATATACTGGCAGCCATGCTCGTACTGACTGGGTTAAGTATGGTTGTCCCAGCACTCATTGCTTGGGGGTATAATGAACCCGATTTGGTTGGGCATTTACGATCAATGGTGATTTGTATATTTATTGGGTTGCCGGTTTGGGTATTTACACGAAAAAATCGATCTCTAAATAGTAAAGATGGATTTGCTATTGTTACTTTAGCTTGGATATTGGTTGCACTGGCCGGTGCATTGCCATTTTACCTTTCCGGTGCCATTCCAAACTTTACTGATGCCTGGTTTGAATCTATGTCTGGTGTTACGACCACAGGCGCGTCAATTATTGGAAACCCTCAAACACTCCCGAACCTTCCCAATGGTATAGAAAGTTTGCCACACGGTATTTTGTATTGGCGATCCTTTATCCAATGGATTGGTGGTATGGGAATAATTGTGTTTACCATTGCCATTTTACCCTTACTCGGGGTGGGGGGTGTTCAGTTATTCAAAGCGGAAGTTCCCGGACCCGTCGCAGATAAAATTCGTCCTCGCGTAAAAGAGACTGCCAAAATATTGTGGATGGTATATGTAGGCTTAACGGCAGTAGAAGCCATATTATTAAGTATTAGTGGCATGTCTGGGTTTGACGCGATCTGTCATGCCTTTACCACCATGCCCACTGGAGGTTTCAGTACACAAAATGCCAGTATCGCAGCATATGGAAACCCTGCTATTCAATATATTATTATATTATTTATGTTTATTGCTGGTGTGAATTTTACTCTTCATTTTCGATCTCTCACAGGAAATCTGAAGTTCTGTTTAAAAGATCCAGAATTTTTAGCCTATCTTGGGATTATTGTCATGGCTACCTTATTTATATTCTTAAATGTTGCATCTGCACAGGGAGAATGGACTCATGATAATTTTTTAGCATCGTTATTCAATAGTGTTTCAATTTTAACCACCACGGGATACGGTTCTGCTGATTATGAGATTTGGCCATATTTTAGTCAGTATTTAATTTTGATACTCATGTTTATAGGTGGAATGGGCGGGTCCACAGGTGGCGGTATGAAAGTGGCTCGAATAATCTTATTGGTTAAATATGCCGCTACGGAAACAAGGCGCATGTTGCATTCTCGTGCTGTCATACCCATACGAATTGGTGATCGCTATATTGGTGAGGATGTTGTGAGAAATACATTGGGGTTCTTTTTATTTTACATGTCCATATTTGGGCTTACAGCATTGGTATTAACCACATTGAATTTAGATTTTGAATCGGCCATCGGCGCCGCTGCCTCTGCCATCGGAAATATTGGTCCTGGGTTAGGTGAATTTGGCCCCACAGATAATTATGCATTACTTCACCCGATTGGTAAATGGATGCTTACGTTTTGTATGCTTTTGGGTCGGTTGGAAATATTTACGATTATGGTTTTATTCAGTCGTACTTTTTGGAAATAGCAAAGGGAATTTATGTCCTATATATTAACTGATATATCTAAACAAATAGCTGTATTAACCATTAGTCGACCTGATGCCCTAAATGCAATAAATAATGAGGTAATAAAAGATTTATCTACAGCGATTAAATCATGTATTGATAATAATAATGTTGGTGTAATAATTCTAACTGGATCTGGGGATAAAGCATTTGTGGCTGGTGCAGATATTAAAAGAATGCAAGCCCTTGGCCCAAAGGATGCCTACGAATTTGGCAAAACGGGTCAGCAAATGACAGTACTGATCGAAAATTCACCAAAACCGATTATTGCTGCTGTGAATGGGTTTGCCCTTGGCGGAGGATGTGAAATTAGCATGGCGTGTCATATCCGCGTTGCCAGTGAAACGGCAGTCTTTGGGCAACCAGAAGTATTGTTGGGGATTCTTCCCGGCTGGGGTGGGACACAGCGATTACCCCGATTGGTTGGGACTGGTATTGCCAATGAAATTATTACAACGGGTCGAATGATAAATGCGTCAGAGGCGAAATCAATCGGTTTAGTGAATCATGTAGTTCCGTCGAACGAATTGATGAATAAATGTACAGAAATTGGGGATCAGATTCTTAAAAATGGTCCAAATGCCATTGCCCACTCTCTGGAATGTATTCGTAGAGGTATCGGGACTACAATCGAAGCGGGATTGAAAATTGAAGTGAATAAATTCAGTAATTTATTCGGCACGGATGAAGCCAATGAAGGACTCAGTGCATTTGTAGAAAAACGAAAACCCAATTTTAGAGGAACTAAATGACATCAAAGCATAAAACTCCCTCGATGGTCGATGCCTTAATTCCGATTATTTCTTTGATCATTATGTTGGCTTTATCCGTTTATCTGTACGGCGATGCATCCTCCTCTGGTGCCAACCAGATTGCATTGCTTCTTGGGGCATGTATTGCAGCGATTGTTGGCATAAAAAATGGATATGTTTGGAGAGAAATAGAAAAAGGAATTGTAAAAGGAATCTCCATGGGAATGGGTGCTATCATGATTTTGTTGGCTGTGGGATCATTAATTGGTACCTGGATTATATCGGGAACTGTTCCTTCGATGATTTATTATGGTTTGGAAATATTATCGCCGTCTATTTTCTATTTTGCCGCATGCGTGATTTGTGCCCTCTCTGCATTGAGCATTGGAAGCTCGTGGACAGTAGCGGGAACGCTGGGGGTGGCATTAATTGGAATTGCAGCCGGTCTAGGGTTATCGGGACCTGTCACCGCAGGGGCGGTGATCTCTGGTGCTTATTTTGGAGATAAAATGTCACCATTATCTGATTCTACCAATCTGGCTCCTGCCATAGCCGGTACGGATTTATTTACCCACATTCGCCATATGGTTTGGACAACCGGTCCTAGTCTAGGTATTGCACTGTTATTGTTTTTAATTATGGGATTACGAGGAGAAGTGACGGGTGAAGCAGGCGGATTTGAATTACTTCAGAATACAATTGATTCTACCTTTAATGTAAGCATTTTCTCTTTTATTCCATTGATTGTTGTATTTGTTTTGGCATTTAAAAAAATGCCTGCTTTTCCTACCATTATGATAGGAGCATTATTGGGTGGAATTTTCGCTGTTATCTTGCAACCAGATGTGGTACGAAATTTTGTGAATCGACCGGAATTGTCTGGGCCACTAACCATGATTTCTGGTGTGTGGACAGCATTACATTCTGGCTTTATCCTTGAGAGTGGCGTTCCCATGGTGGATGACCTTTTAAGCCGAGGTGGTATGATAAGCATGTTAAATACAATTTGGCTTGTAATATGCGCTCTAACCTTTGGAGCGGTCTTAGAAACCATTGGTTTGCTGACCAAAATTGTAGAATCTATTTTAACTTATGTGAAAACCACAGGATCATTAATTATTGCAACAGTGACTACCTGTATTGGCATAAACATTATTGCTGCCGATCAATATATTGCAATTGTGATCCCTGGTCGCATGTACCGAGCCGAATTCGCCCGTCGACGTTTAGACCCGAGAAACTTATCCCGAACATTAGAGGATGCGGGAACAATTACTTCTCCGTTGATTCCTTGGAACACATGTGGGGCATATATGTCTGCTTCCCTCGGGGTTGCCACTTTTGCCTATTTGCCATTTTGTTTTTTCAATCTGATTAATCCAATTGTTGCCATTATTTATGGACTTTTTAATATCAAGATTGAAAAATTGAAAAAATCGGAACTACCTTTAGAACGTGTTTAATCGTTAGTTTATAACAGATAAATGGCTAAAAAAGAAATAAACACCGATAACGAAATATTATCCCATTATGTAAAAATGGGAGAGATTCTTTCAGAAATGTTTAAGCCACATTTAGAGGTCATTGTCCACGATTTGCGTTATCCGGAACATTCTATTATTGCCATTTTTAATAATCATATAACTGGTCGAAAAGTGGGGGAAGGAACCTCCGACTTTGGCTATAAAAAGGTTAAAGGTAAAGTGCCTGATAAGGTTGTGAATTATAAGAATGAAAGTCCAGATGGAAAGCCGTTAAAATCATCATCTTTAACTATTAGAAATTCTCAAAATAAAATCATTGGTTCACTTGGCTTAAATTATGACATTTCTGTTTTCTCTCAATTTTCTGATGTGCTTTCATATTTTACGGGAACAAAAGAAAATCCTGTGATCCGCAAAAATGAAGTCTTTTTTTATGGAAACACAAAAGAAGAAATCCAAATTGCTATTAACCATTACCGTGTTACTCATGGACTCACAAATAAAATCTTTTCAAGAAAAGATAAATATGGTGTTATCAAGTTTTTAATAAATGGTGGTCATTTGAATAAACGAGGGGCAGTAACAATCATCAGCGATGCATTGTCTATAACACGTCCAACTGTTTATAAGCATATCAAGAAAATAAAGGAATTAAAGTAAACAGTTAATAAATATATTTACATTATGTTTAATAACATATTGCATTTGATCATTAAATAATCTTATACTGAACTAGGCGAAGATACATTTCTCTTTCAATATGGTAATGCTCATTGTATCTTTTGTCCCAATAATTCATATTAGAATTAATTATAAATGGAGGTTTAATCTCATGAAAAAATACCTAAAAATGTCACTTCTGTTTGCTCTGGTTATGGGAATGGGAAGTGCACAGTCAACAATCCAAGGAATAGTAACAGATAATAATGGCAATGCATTAGCTGGCGCAAATGTAGTCGTAGATGGTACATCTATGGGAGCTGCCGCTGATAATAATGGTGACTATAGAATTGATGTTCCTGGTGGAACAATCGGTGGGTCAAATGTAACAGTAACTGCCAGTTACATTGGACATACGAGTCAATCCGTTCAGGTGGATGTTCCTATGTCCGGTAGTGCGACCCAAAACTTTTCATTGGTGATCGATGCCATTGGTTTAAAAGCCGTGAGTGTAACCGCACTCGGATTTGAAGCTAACCGTGACAAGCAGGGTTCTACTAGTGTTTCAGTAACACCTTCAGATATGACCCGTTCAGGCGAAGCCATGGTTATGAATTCCTTAGCTGCTAAGGCATCAAATGTAATTGTAAATGCTGTAAGTGGAGACCCAGGCTCTGGCTCTTCCATTAGAATACGTGGCAATAATACAATTTCAGGTACCAGTCAGCCGCTTGTAGTTGTTGATGGTATGCCAATAAATAACTCCCAAATTTATGGAAACTCATCTAGGTTTGGTGGCGTGACACAACAGTCAAGAATGAATGACCTTAATGCCAATGATGTAAAGTCAGTCGAAGTTCTTAAAGGTGCATCAGCTGCTGCTCTATGGGGTTCAAGAGCCGCCAATGGTGTAATTGTGATTCAAACCAAAGAGGGTGCTGCAGGTAAAATGAAAATGAACTATAAGCATACGTCGTCGTTTGATGAGATTCATGAAAGAATACCAATGCAAACTACCTATGGCCAAGGACGTAACGGTGTATGGACTACCCATGCTGAATCCTGGGGCGATAAAATTGACGATCGTGCCGGTGGTGAAGATGCGGTCGATAAGAATAAAGCTTATTTCGTATCTGACGTTGGCGATTTTACTCAGTATACGATCACCCAGAAAAACTCAAAAGATCGTTTTGTTGACAAAAACTTTAACGCGATTTTTGGTACAGGGAAACTTCTTCAAGATGATTTCCAAATTTCTGGTGGTGATCTAACTAAAACGTATCTATTTAGTTACAGTCGTTTACGTCAAGACGGAATGATTAAAAATTCCTTTTACGATCGAGATAATGTTAGACTAAATACAAAATTTAAACTTTCAGATAGAGTTTCAGTGACATCCAAAGTTGGATACACCTACAGTGAATCCAACCGTATACAGAGGGGTTCTAATGTTTCAGGTCTGATGTTGGGACTATTAAGAACAGCTCCTGACTTTGATAATACGCATTACAAAGGAACATACATTAGTGGTGGTACTGAATATACTAATCGCCATCGAGCTTATAGACGTTATATAGGTGGTTCAAGTACAAATCCAATCTATAATAATCCAAATTGGACTGTTAATGAGCAAAAAAATGAAACACGGGTTAATCGCATAATAATGTCAAATGAAATGAATCTGACGCCTTTTGCGGGAACAGAAGTTGTATTGCGTGGCGGTCTTGACCAATTTACTGATAACCGAGAAAGTTTTTATCCTCCTGGGACTGCTGGTTCTGCTAGAAATGCTGGTTCTTTCGATATGGCTCGTATTACTAACCGAGAAACAAATTATGACGTAATTGCACGCCAGAATGTAGGATTAGGTTCTATGTCGATGGTTGTGACTGGCGGGTGGAATTTAAACGATCGTGCTTATAGCCGATCATCATCATTCATTGATGGGTTTCTTGTGAATACCGATAAATGGACGACCAACGTCAATACGGCTGCAGAAGCCTCTGCAGTTGATAATGGTAGATTATTTATTCGTTCAACCCGAGCTTATGGTGTCCTATCACTTGATGCATTGGATCAAATTTTTGTTAATGTATCAATGGCGAATGAAACGCACTCAACAATCAGTGATTCTTACACGTATCCTGCATTTGATGTGGCTTATCAGTTGACAGATTTACTCAGCGGTGTGGGGGCTATCAGTTTTGCAAAAATACGTGTTGCGTGGGGTAAGGTTGGTGTAAGGCCAGGGGCTCATCGTTTTGAGACCTTAGCCGAAAGTGGATTCGGTTACAGTTCTTACAGTGATCCTGTTTCAGTCGGTCAATGGGGCGGTGGCTATCGTGTGGATGATGATAAAGGTAACAGTGAATTAAAACCGGAAGTAAAAACTGAAACTGAGTTCGGGGCGGATTTCCGTTTCTTGGATGACAAGTTTTCACTCGGTTTTACTTCTTATTCGAATACAGTTGATGACATGCTGATTAGTGTCGCGCTCACTCCAACATACGGCTATGATACTCAATATGCCAATGCGGCTAAAATGGAAAATAAGGGCCTTGAAATTGATGGGTCTTGGAATGTTATGGATATGGGAAGTAGTGCCCTTGACTTTACATTCAATTGGGCAAAAAATGAGAATAAGGTTCTTGACCTGGCTGGTACTGATGTATTGAACCTTGGTTCAGGTTCTGTGCAATCAGTAGCTAGGGAAGGCTACCCGATTGGTTCTCTCTGGGGCATCGGCTCTCGAACATACGCGTCAGCAGATGCAGAAAACGCAGATGGTACAAATGATGGTGTCTACCATTATACAAATGATGCAAGCCTGGTCGGAAATTTTGTTCTTGATAGTAATGGATTTCCTCAAATCACAGCACAAAAAATGATTTTGGGTAATCCCAATCCAGATTGGCGTGGAACTTTGGGCATGACTGCTCGCTGGAATAACTTTACAGTTAACATGCTTTTTGAGCATTCTCAAGGCGGTGAATACTCACCCCGTACTTTGTGGGTACTCAGACGGTTCGGTACCACTACGGATACGGACAATGAAGTGACCCTTACAAAAGATCTTGTAAATGTTGATGGTAAAACAATCCCATCAGGAACTACAGTAAGAGGTTTTACCGAAGACTTTGGCGGTGGAGAAGTGCTACTTGATGAAGCATGGTTTCGTCATGGAATAGGTGGCGGATTTGGTGATAACCAGGCTTACAACTTTTCAATTAAAGATGCCACATACTCACGTATAAG
>Ga0233434_1003406_pt1 | contig 12991 bp, 12 predicted proteins | sample SI_122_August201_4_FD_182738 | JGI IMG/M metagenome (GOLD analysis project Ga0233434, IMG submission 182738) | Seawater microbial communities from Saanich Inlet, British Columbia, Canada - SI_122_August2016_120_MG | ecosystem: Environmental > Aquatic > Marine > Inlet | place: Canada: British... | reverse complement strand
TTATATACAAATCGGGGATATGAGTGCTCAATATGTCTCCATTAATGAAAATATCATTTTCTCCGAGGATGGACAAAAAATTTTTCGCATCTTCTTTTTTCACCTTACATGTTTTCAAAAATTCCAAGCCTCTCAGTAAGACCTCCCTATCAGGTATATCTTCAATCATTTCTTGCGAAAAAGGTAGATCACTATGAGAAAAAAAACCTTTTATGGTGGCAGATTGATCAGATTCTTGTTTCAAACTTCTAATCAGGTACTTCAATTGGGTTTCTGAAGTCTTTCCTCCAAAGCTATCTTTATCTAGAAAGGAAAGAATCGGGGCCAGCAAAGCTTTTATACAGGTATCAGGAAGTAAATGCTTATATTTAAGCAACCATAGGCTTCCAAGGGAATAACCGATATAAAGATCGGCTGGATATTGGCCTAGTAATATTCGCGCTTCTTCTGAGCTTTCTGGAGTCTCAGGATAAATTACTTGGACACGAGCTCCAGGAAATGCTTTAGCAATTTCTTCGGCAAACCATTTACGCGGAAGTGCCCAGCCTGAAATAGCTGTTATGGCTGAGATATTATCCATGGTTTCAGTATTGCCCCTAACTCCTCCAGGGCTTCTTGAGTAACATCAGTGTGCAGAGAAATCCTCAACCGGGATGTATGAGGTGGGACAGTCGGTGGACGGACAGCTCCTACCATAATTCCCTTTTGCAAAAGACTGTTTCTAAGTTCCAAGGTTTTGACAGGATCACCTATCAATACCGGAACAATAGGGGAAGAAGGTGTAGTGAACTCCTGTTCCGTTAATAATATATCCTTCCTGAAACTTGCTGAAACTTTCTGGAGATGTTCACGGCTGACCTGTGAAGACTGCAATACCAGCACTGCGGCTTCAGCAGAACCTACTTGGGATGGGGATAAAAATGTAGAATAGATAAACTCCCCAGCTCGGTTAATAAGAAAATCAATAACGGTTGACGAATTTGAAAGAACATACGCCCCCATGCTGGCTAACGACTTTCCTAGTGTGCCGATAATAATATCGACATGATCCTGCACCTGCATTTCTTCTGCAAGCCCTGCACCCGTTTCACCAAACACGCCGGTTCCATGTGCCTCATCCAAAATCAGTATAAATGAATAGTGTTTTTTCAACTCAACCAGTTTTTTTAAATCCGGATAATCCCCGTCCATGCTGAAAACACTTTCGGTGACCACAAAAATCGTTTCATAATCCTTACAATTAGCATTCAGTAATTCCTCTAAATGATCCAAATCCAGATGATGGTAACGCTTAAATCGAGCCGCGCCCTGAGTGAGAGCTTGGGCCATTGAATGATGGATGAGCCTATCTGCGAGAACGAGGTCTTTTTTTCCAGGTAAATGCTTAAGCACCGCTTGATTAGCCAGAAAGCCAGCATTGAAAAGCATTCCAGAAGATTTTTTCTTCCATTTTTTAAGTTGATCAAGCAAACTTTGATGGCAGGGAAGAAATCCCGAGAGGAGTGGGGAGGCACCACTTCCGGTCCCGTATTTTTCACAGGCTTCTTTGGCCCCTGCTATTACCCGGGAATCATGTCGCAACTGGAAATAATCATTGGAACATAAATTTAGTCGGCATTGAGAATAGAGCTGAACCTCTCTAAATAGATTTTTCTCGCGGATGGATTTTAATTCGTCTTCAAGACGGTTGAAAAATTGTTCGCTCAAGTAATTTCACGCCTTGTTGGAAGAGTCATTATTTTTAAAATTATGGTATAAATTGGCCCACAAGTCAAAACTCTCATTAAATACAAATGACCCATGAAAGAGATTCAAGATTCAGGAAAAGTTTGGTGTAAAGGATTCGCACGTCCGGCCCACGCCTTACGAGTTGATAATAAAATATTCGCCACGGGAAAAAGCGAAGATCAAACCATTGAGTGTTGGGTGGACAAAGATGTGCTATGTGTTGACTTGAATGAACCCGGCCGGGGTATGAGAGTGGCAAGGAAGTTCCCTCTTGACCTTGAGCCCACTCTTTCGGGAACTCTATTCAATGGATTCACACACACCAAACACGCCGATGTTCTCATTGTCAGCTCCGAACAAGACAGGATTGAAGAAGAAGTTATATCAGGAGAAGCTTACAGAATGGGTCAATACGACAGCATGGGTTCCAAGGAGTTCTGGGCTAAAGTCTGGGGTTAGGTCCGAGGGTGTTATTTTATGTTCCGTATCAATCTAGCCGACTGATGTTCCAGAGTATTGCGATCAACAAAATCCACTTCACCATTTCTCAAGTTGATCCGGCCAACTTGTCCATCATCATTAGTGTCTTTAAGCCACATGAAATTTGCGCATTTGGTGACAAATAATGTGTGTATATGGACAACTTCTCCGTTCCAGTCGACTTGACTCAATTCCTCATCATAAAAGTTCTCGGCCTCTTCTCTTGTGGGAAGCCTCCAATCGCTGAATCCTCCGGCATAAACCTGCTTCATCAACCCGACATATGCCAGTGCGGCATCATAGTTTCTCCACTGACCCAAATCTCCCCAAGAATCTTTGGGAAGCCAATGCGTTTTATATTTAGTGTCAGTAATCACCCCTGAAGGGTTGTCATGAAAACGATTTTGCTCAGTCATAGTAATACCCGAAAGAAAAGAAATGAAACGCTATCATGTTTAACCAGCTTCTTCAACGCATTTTAAGAATTCATTCTGTAAAAATCGGGTCAGGATACCCGGTTTTTTGTTTCCAATTGGTGTATCGTCCACTCGAACGACGGGAACGATATTAATCCCGGAATTGGTGATGAACACTTCATCCGCAGTCAGAACATCTTCTGCAACCAATAGACCTTTTTCAATAGGAATTTTATGATCCCTCGCGATTTCCAAAACTACCTTGCGGGTGATTCCTTCCAGCACACTATTATTGATGGCTGGAGTTTTAAGCACCCCCTGTTTTACTATAAACAGATTACTGGTCGCCCCCTCGGTAACACCCAGAATAGGATCGACAATAATTCCCTCCATGCTCCCTTGGCGGTGGGAAATTTCCCGAACCAATATATTGGAAAGAAAGTTGCAGGTCTTGAGCCCCTGATTTACACCCGGTAAAGTAGGTGCCGGTAGAGTCAAGAGTGTGATTTGAACTCCGTTACGATAAATAGCCTTGGGCAACGGATGATACTGTCTGGCATGAACGACTAAAGTGGGGGGAACATCGGGATCTATTAGGAAGCTGGGCTCATTGATACCGCGAGTGACGGTCAAGCGAATGATCGCATTTTCAAACTTATTCCGGTCGAGAGTTTCCTGCACCACAGCCTTAACCTCTTGCCGTGTCATAGGTAGGTCGATAAAAATTAAGGGCAGGGACCGGAACAACCTTTCTAAATGATGGTCCGATCTGAAGACATTCCCCTTACAGGCACGCATGGTTTCAAATAAACCATCCCCATAACAGAAGCCCCGGTCTAAAATGGAAACTTTTGCGTTTATTAGAGGAGTGAATAATCCATTTATATAAACAACAGAATCCTGCATCCGCCTCTCTCAATTTGCGGAGAATCTCCGCTGTCATGGTTCTACTAGTGGTTTGATAAGGCCTGTATCATAGCTGCGGCCTTGTCCATCGTTTCCTGATACTCTTTGTGCGGATCGGAATCCGCGACAATGCCTGCTCCCACATGAAAACTGGCTATCTCATCACAAACCACTATGGAACGAATGATGATATTTAAATCCATATATGGACCGAACCCAATATATCCAAATGAACCTGAATATGGTCCTCTCATAACCGGCTCCAACTCAGAAATGATTTCCATGCACCGAATCTTAGGGCAACCTGTGATAGTTCCACCGGGAAAGACGGATTTCAATATATCATAAACACAGACATCCGGCTTAAGGTCTCCCTTTATATTAGAGACGATATGGCTGACATGCGAATATTTTTCCAGAAACATGAAATCCGTCACAGAAACGGACCCCGCATTACAGATTCGCCCTAAATCATTGCGTTCCAAATCTACCAGCATCAAATGTTCGGCGCGTTCTTTAGGATTCAACAACAATTCCTGTGAGAGTGCTTGATCTTCGTCATCTTCTTGCCCACGTGGCCTTGTGCCTGCTATGGGTCTAGTCTCAATATTGTTCTCGTGGACTTTCACCAACCGCTCGGGAGAAGAACTGACCAACGAAAAATCTTGAAAATTTAAGTAACCCGAAAAAGGAGCAGGATTCACCTTTCTAAGCTTACCGTAAAGCTCGAAAGGGTTTCCCTTAAAATTTGTTTCAAATTTTTGCGCGAGATTGGCCTGATAAATATCGCCTTCATGGATATAGGTTTTAGCCTTTTCTACTCGTTCAGTATAGTCTGCCTCGCTCAAATTAGACTTCAGTCCATTAGAGGGCAGGGGAGCTAAGTATTGACTTGCAATGCAGGACTCCTGTCTTTCTCCGATATCTTTTAAATAATCAGAAATATTTCCCCAGACTGTTTGAATCTCTGTTTTGAGTTCATCGTAGCGACTACCAGAGCCATCAGTTTTTGGAGAAAGAATGAATTTGAAATCTTCAGAAACATGGTCATATAAAAATAACCGTTCTACTTCCATGAATAAAAAATCGGGTAAATTATTATCAGGCGATTCCCTAACAGGTAAAGATTCAAACCATGCTCCGGCCTCGTAGCCTATGAACCCGAGCCAGCCTCCCCAGAAATGAGGAAGGTAATCTACAGGAAGAACGCCTTGTTCAAAATTTAACAGATCGAGCGCAGGCCCCGGCTGATCCCATTTTGAAAGCAACTCACCTTCTTGGGATAAGCTTGCCCGTTCCCCTTTAATTTCTAATATTTTAGAACAGCCTCCTCCCATTAAGGAGTATCGGGCTGTTTCTTCTGGTCCATTTGCGCTTTCAAAAAGAAAAGAGTTTTTTGTTTTAGAAAATAGTTCCTGAAATACTTTGGCAAGATCCAAGTTTGGGATGTTTTCCTGGCCGCAGACAGGAACACGTGAGGAGGATGCTGCCAATTGTATAAATGTGTTTTTATCGGGCAGAACATCCATGTCAGGATTTCTTAAAAGAGGAAGATCATTAAATTACTGCGCTTAATTGTTCGGTCACTCGTAGCGAAGTGCGTCAATAGGGTTCAAGTTTGCCGCCTTGTTGGCGGGGTAGAACCCAAAAAACACACCAATAGCCACCGAAAAGCCAAAGGCGAGAAGAATAGACTGGGTCGAGACTACGGTCTCCCAGTCACCCAGACCTGAAACAACGCGAGAGATTCCTATGCCCAACAAAACGCCTATGCCACCGCCAAGAAAGCTGATTAAAACGGATTCTATCAGGAATTGTTGCAGAATCTCTATTTTCTTGGCACCGATAGCTTTTCTAATGCCTATCTCCCGGGTACGCTCGGTAACTGAGACCAGCATTATATTCATGATACCAATGCCTCCAACCATGAGCGAAATGGCGGCTATGCCCCCCAACAAATAGGTAAATGTTTTTGCAGAATCTTCCCAGCTACGCAGAAACTGTGCGGAATTTTGCACATAAAAGTCGTCGTCCTTACCCTCTGCAATATTATGTTTCTGTCGAAGAAGTTGAGTAATATCCTCAATAATAACTTGAAGATCTTCAATTTTTCCTGCTTGCACATCAATGGACTGGACGTGATCCATGCCAAAAACCCGTTTCTGCGCTGTGGTAATGGGGATAAATATTTGATCGTCAGGGTCAAACCAGCTCAATGCACCTTTAGCGACCGTGGTGCCTATGACCAAAAAGTTCTTGCCATCCACCTTGATAGTTTTGCCGAGTGGATTATGATTTTCAAAAAGATTCTTCAGTACTGTAGAGCCCACAACACAAATTCTTTTCGCAGACCTTATCTCCTCGTCGTTGAAATAACGTCCACGATCCATTTCAAAATTAGCTAACCTTGCATAACTGGCACCTGTACCTCGAACAGTTGTGTTGGTATTCTTATTTTCAAATTTGAGTTGCGCTGATCGATAGACCTGCGCCGCAACCCCGGTTATGAGAGGAATGTTTTCTTTTACAAAATCGGCATCATCCAAAGTGAGGGTGTCGACCTTGCCGGTCGTCACATGTCGGGATTTCTGTTGCCCCGGTTTGATAGTGATAATATTGGTGCCGAACTTGGAAATTGTGCTCTGAGTCTGGTTTCGAGCCCCTTCACCAATAGAAATCATCGATATCACCGATGCCACTCCGATGATAATTCCCAAAGCAGTTAAAAACGTCCTGAGTTTGTGAGTCACGAGACTCCTTAGAGCCATCTTGAACAAAACCCATATCAGCATGGTTCCACCCCCTTAGAAGTGTCTGCTATGATTTTTCCGTCTTTCATTTGAATGATTCGCTTTGTCTGCTGTGCCACTTCATGTTCATGGGTCACCAGAATTAAGGTCACCGCCTCCTGATTCAATTCCTGAAACAGATCCATAATTTCTTTACCCGTAGCAGAATCAAGATTGCCTGTAGGCTCATCGGCCAAAATGATAGCAGGGCGGTTCACCAGTGCGCGTGCAATGGCGACTCTCTGGCGTTCTCCTCCTGACAGTTCAGTGGGGTTATGCTTTGCCCGGTGTGCAAGACCAACGCGTTCAAGAGCTTTTAATGCAATCTCTTTCGACTTGGGAACCCTGCCATAGAGCAAAGGTAGTTCAACATTTTCCAGTGCCGAGGCACGGGGTAGAAGATTGAAACTTTGAAAAACAAACCCGATTCTGTGATTGCGAACTTCTGCCAACTGGTTGGGACTCAGGTCTTGAATATTAAGGTTTTCCAGCCGATAAATGCCGGAAGAGGGGAGGTCCAGACAACCGAGAAGATTCATGAGGGTGGATTTTCCACTACCGGAAGGACCCATGATAGCGACGAACTCACCTTTTTCTATTCTGAAATCAACTCCGGCCAGGGCAGGCACCTGCTGTCCACCCATTTGATAGATTTTGGTGAGTTTTTCAACTTCAATCAAACCAGCCTCACTTCGAACGAATCATCCATAAAATTTTCTTAAGAGAAGAGCTTTTGCCTTCCTTGGATTCTTCCAGGATTTTTTCCCAGTCTCCCAATATCAATTCATCATCGGGATTCAATCCACTGATAATCTGAACATGAATGGGGTTTCTGATACCGGTCTTCACGCTTACTTTTTCCGGTTCATCATTTTTTAATACCATGACAAACTTGCCTTCATCATCTTTGCGAATTGCGGCACGACTGGCATACACCGTGTCTTTAACTTGTTGGGTGACGATGTCTATGTTTGCAGACATCATGGGTTTCAGCAGGCTTTTCCCTGTACCCTTAACCTCAATTTTGGCTTTGAAAATAGTAATGCTGTTTTCGATCAGTCCTTGTGGCGCTATACGAGTGACCTTGCCCTTAAAAACTTCTTTGGGATAGGCATCTGCCGTTATTCGCACAGCATGACCAATTTTAACAGACCCAATATCAGTTTCGTCAATATCTGCAATGATGAACAAATGCGACATGTCGGCAATGGTTGCGATTGCTGTTCCACCACTCACATTGGAAATACCAGAAGCGATGATCTGGCCTTCTTCGATGAACTTTTCAATGATGACTCCATCAATAGGAGCAAATATCTCGGTCTCATCCAGCCGTTCTTCTGCCTCATCCACAGAAATTTCAGAACGCTTGACTTCAGACTGAACCAACTCAATCTCATTTTCCTTCATCGTGATATCGTGAATAGAATCCTCGGCTGTTTGAAGCCGGGTTCGCGCTTGCACGAGATTTTCCTGGTTTACCTTGAAAAGGGTAGCGGCGGTATCTAAAGACTCTTGCGAGACAAACTTCTTTTCAAACAATTCACGTTGTCGTTTCAGTTTGTCTTTCGCTTCTTTTAAGTTCGCAAGAGCGGTTTCAACTTCAGATTGAGAGGATTTTAGGTCGGTATTATATTTTGTATTTTGTAGCAGGAGGCTGGTTTCTGCTTTTTTATATTTAGCCGCTGAGCTGGATAGTTCCGTACGTGCCTTGGCAACATTTCGCTGTTCATCAGATTTATCCAGCTGTAAAAGAAGTGTTCCTTTTTTAACACGATCCCCTTCCTCAAAAGGGAAGGACAATACCTCACCACTGGCTTTAGATTTAACCTCTACTTTAAAATTGGGTTCAACTATACCCGTGGCTGATATTTTTATTGATAGGTCGCCTTGCAGTACTTTCGAAGTTTTGAAGATGGGTTTTGCAGTGTCCCCTGACTCTTTGGAATCATAAGGATATAAATATAGGCCGGTAAGGAGTAAAACCACCCCGACAAAAACCAGGGTTTTTTTCATGAGTCTTCTTTAGACACTAATTTTATGTCATACGCCTCCAGAGTACGCGCAATGACCTGGTTCAATTTGTTGCGGGACTTGTTGTAATCAATGAGGGCTTTGATCTCGTTACTCTGCTCTTCAGCAAGATCCTCCTGAAACTCCAATACATTGAAACTAGTTGATAGCCCAACCTCAAATTTTTTCTCCTCGGCGATCAATTTTTCTTCGGCAAGCTTTCGGGCAATTCTAGTGGCATGGACCCTTTTAATGTCTGTTTCAATTTGACGATGAGCCTCGCGAACTTCCACTACAATGTTTTGTTCCAAATCTTTAATATCCAGCAATAACTGAGCTACCTCCAGCCTTTTTGCTGTCAGCTTACTCTTGGCGGCGCGGTTTCCAATGGGATAACTCAAATTGAGTCCAAAGCCCCATAAACCAAACTTAGTTGAGTAGGCTTCAGACAAGGCCTGGTTGTAGGTTCCATTCGTTGTTGTTGAATCACCACTCAATCCATTCAACCCCAGACTGGTAACCAGGTCCAGAGTAGGGAGCATTTGGTTTTCGTTATATTTAGCCTCAATATTCCTGCTCTCCAGGGCCATTTTTTTAGCCAGGAGATCGGGCCGGTGGGTGAGGGCGGCCTTTAAAGCATTTTCTAAAGAGTTTTCTTGCCCAGGCTCAAAGACAGGGCTGTCAGCCGGGATTATTTTTTTCAAACCTTCTTCTGAATCAAAAGACAAATTAAGAATGTTTTTAAGATTGTCTTCATTATCTTCTATCAAATTTTGAGCGTTCAAAAGTTGTTGGTCCCTTGAAGCCACTTCTGATTTTGCTTGAAGAATTTCCAGCTCCGCCAAGGTTCCCACTTCAACCTGAGCTTTGACCTGCTTTTCCAAGTCCCGGGCTCTTTGAAGGGAGGTTTCCTTGACCTTCAGGTCTTCGATACTGAAAACCAGATCCCAATAAATATTTGCCGCTTCGGCGAGAGTATCAATGACTGTTCCGGTGAAATCATGGTCGGAAATCTTCTGATCGTTCTGAGAGATGTAAATTTGCCGCTTGTTGAGATCAATTCCAAAATCCTTAAGAAGAGGCTGAGTGACTGTCAGGGCCATCTCTGAGGAATAGACAGGGTTGAGAGAGGCAAAGGAAGAACTGGTCTCACCTTTGTTATTGTCCATAGACAATTCATAATCCCCACCGGTTACAAACTTCTGAGTGAGAGATAAATCCCAATCTAAATTCTTATTTCTGCGTTTTGGGTCAGAAATAGCAGAGGTTGTTGCACTCTGTCGGGTTTCTTCACTGATCCCTATCTCTAAATCGAAGGTAGGGTCAAACTCCGCTTCATTTTCAAAAATGGATTGCTCATTGACCTTGGAATTGTAACTTGCAACAGAAATACTGATATTATTTTTTAAAACTCTCTCTACCGTTTCTTGTAACGTCAGCGGCAACGACTCAATGGCTTGTGCCATGGAAACAGGTATAAAAAATAGCGCGCATAAGCAAATGGGGAATTTGTGAAACAAAGTATTCTTCATGAACCGCCGGACTTTATTTAAAGGGTGCAAGGGTAAAACCATTATATTTAAAGGGCTCGCCAAAAGAAATGCCTAAAAAAACCATTTTTCATAGGCTTTTCGGCGAATACGAACAAATCCCAGTCTTTTAAATTGACTTATTATCAATAATTTATCGGATTTTTGGGAGATATGCTTGATAACTATCTTACAGTAAGTAAGGACTATATATCTTTAGTTATCTAAATAATAATCTGCTCCTATATACGGGTCACCGTCACCTAAGTTATCGTATATCAATCACTTTCAATCTGGTGCCTGAAAGAAATTACCCCCTATCTAGAAGGGGACTAACGAAATTTACATTAACTGTGGTATATTTTCTCAAATTGGTTTATAGTAAAAAAACCCTGATCAAGCAGATCAGTTGAAACCCATATAACAAAATCATTTTCAGAAGGTAGACCATGTCAAGAATTACAGCGGCTGATATTTTAAAAGTGGTTCCCATAACACGTAAAACCCTTTGGTTGTGGCAGAAAAAATATCTTTTTTTTCCCGACCCAGTGAAAGAAGGGCATCCGGGTGGCAAAGGTATAGTTGGCTATTATCCTGCATGGGTCGAAGAGAGGTGTAAACAGGTTTATGCACTTCAGAAAAAGGGCTATACCATTTCCATGATCAAGGAAATTCTTGAGAAGGAAGAAAAAGAGAAGTCCAGTCGTAAAGTTCTCGTAGTTGATGATGAAAGAAAGTTTTGTGATCTTCTTAAAAAAATATTTCAGAAGAACGACTTCATCGTCGAAACCGCTTACCATGGCTGGGAAGCGGGCAAAAAGGCCGCTCAGTTTCAACCCACGATTATGATTCTCGATATCACGCTTCCTGGTATTAATGGTCTGGAGGTCTGCAAAGACCTTCGTGCAGACGATAAAACCAAGAATATTAAGATCATCGCAATTTCCGGGGACTTAAGATATACAGACACCGAAGTTCTTGGTGCTGGAGCCAATTCGTTCTTTGCTAAACCGGTAAACTTCGAAAACCTTCTAACTCTCTGTAATGAGTTCCTTGAAGAACCTGAGGTTTTAAAGAAATAAGTTCGGCGGTTTAGTTTTTCCGCATTGATTCCAATTCGCTCTGAAAAATATTCTTTTCAATTCGCAAATATAAAAAGGTTGTGCTATAAGCAGGAGCATAATTTTGCGTTCCGACAACTATTTTCATGAATGACAGTCCATTGACAAGCCTAGACGTCACCCAACTCAAACAAAAAGCTCTTGAATTAAGAAGACTCGCCCTGAAAATCATTTTTCAGGCAGGGTCAGGGCATCCCGGAGGAAGCTTCTCCGCAACCGATTTAATGACCGCCTTATATTTTGGCGGGATATTAAAATACGACCCTGACAACCCTGATGACCCCAAAAGAGACCGCTTTGTGCTGAGCAAAGGTCATGTGACGGGAATTTATTATGCCGTGCTCGCCAAGGCAGGATATATATCCGAGTCCGACCTCGACAGCTACCGAAAAATCAACAGCGCAAAATTTCTTTCCGGGCATCCTCATCCTAAAACTCCCGGAATCGAAATCGCTTCAGGTAGTTTGGGGCAAGGAATGAGCATAGGCCACGGAATAGCTCTGGGTACGAAGCTGGATGGTTATGACTCTAAAGTTTACGTCATCATGGGAGACGGTGAACTGCATGAGGGGCAAGTTTGGGAAGCCGCCATGTCTGCCGACAAATTCAAAACCAACAACCTGGTTGCTATCGTCGATTACAACAAGGTTGCGCAAGACAATATTACAAAAGACTTGAAAGACCTTGAGCCTCTGGAAGATAAATGGAATGCTTTCAACTGGGATGTTCATAGAGTTGATGGGCACGATATGCAAGCCATCATGGATGTTCTTCAACTTCCTCTGCATCCGGAAAAACCCCGTGTGATCATTGCAGATACAGTCAAAGGTAAAGGCGTTAGTTTTATGGAAGGAAAAACCGCCTGGCACGGTGTGGCTCCATCGCCGGAAGATTATGAAAAAGCCTTAAAGGAATTGGTGTAACGATGAAAGATGCCGCCACTCGCGATGCTTATGGACAAGCGCTGACAGAAATGGGCGATGATCCACGTATCGTTGTTCTCGATGCTGGGGTGAGTGACAGCTCCCGCTCCAAAAAATTCGGCGATAAATTTCCCGAAAGATTTTTCAATATGGGCATTGCCGAAGCGGATATGGTCTGCACCGCCGCGGGTCTGGCCACAGCAGGGAAAATTCCTTTTGCAACAGGGTTCGCCTGTTTTCTCCTGGGCCGCACGATGGATCAGATACTCGTCAGCGTTTCTTATTCCAATACCAATGTAAAATTAGTCGGCACACATACCGGCCTTGCAGTGGGTGAAGATGGTCCCACAGCACAAATGATCGTCGATATTGCCTACACCCGAGCTATCCCCAACATGATTGTCGTACAACCGGCAGATTGGGAAGAAACTATGCAAGCCACCCGAGCCTTAGCAGAATATAACGGGCCGGCTTATTTCCGTCTTGGTCGCCCAAAGGTCAAAGGTATTTTTGACAGTTCCTATAAGTTTGAGATTGGTAAGGGCAGGGTGGTAAAAAAAGGCTCTGATCTGGTTATTTTCGCAACCGGCATCATGGTGCAAGAAAGCCTGACCGCCATGGAAATGCTGGAAAAAGACGGAATTAACGTCACATTGGTGAATATCTCGACGCTTAAACCCATTGACCGCGACATTGTTATAGAAATGGCGTCCAGCCATAAGGCCGTCATCACCGCTGAAGACCATAATTACATCGGTGGATTAGGAGATGCCGTCGGCGAAGTTCTTCTCGATGCGCAAATTTCCAAACCGTTCAAACGTATCGCAGTGAAAGACCATTTCGCTGAAACCGGTACGGGACCAGAACTCTTCGAAAAATACGGCTTATCAGCCAACCACATCGCTAAAGCGGTCAAAGACTCCTTAAATTAATTCCACTAAGCTTGCAAACTTCCCCCTGACAAGGAGACCTTTGCATAAAGGGTGTTTTTTTAAATTTGGTTTAAATCGCATGTTTCTTGAGAATGCGTCGCTATTTTTTTATTAATATTCTTTGATGCATGTATTTTTTATTGCCGTTTGCTTTGCC